>ERZ791922.57-NODE-57-length-102030-cov-11.153734_pt1 | contig 102030 bp, 117 predicted proteins | sample MGYA00510134_ERZ791922 | MGnify/ENA primary metagenome ERZ791922 (study PRJEB30046, sample SAMN00792101) | human gut metagenome | study: EMG produced TPA metagenomics assembly of the A metagenome-wide association study of gut microbiota in type 2... | reverse complement strand
AAGGAAAAATTGGAGGAACCGGCATTCAAGACACTGATCCAGGACATCTTGAAAGAAACCACGGGAGAGGCTGTCCGGCTCCAGGTAGTCCAGCAGGAAGGAGAAATCACCCTGCACAAACTCCGGACACCGGCCCCTGCTCCGGCGGAACCCGCGCCGGTACCGCCGGCCCTGCCGGCAAAAGACATCCCGCTGCCGGACGAACCGCCGGCTGATGCGGCACCTTCTCTGCCTTCGGGCAGGCAGGAACCTCAGCCGGCAGCAGCTGCAGCAAATCCCGCCACAGAACCAGTGAAACAGGGAGAACTCCCGGAAGGTGTGAAAAAAGCCATGCAGGTCTTCGGCGGTGAAGTGTATAAAGAATAAAGAAAAATCCTTTTGAGGATATGAGGAGGAAACAGAATGTTCAAAGGTGGAATGGCAATGAACGGCATGCAGGGCATGCTGAAAAAAGTCCAGAAAATGCAGAGTGAGATGACGAAACTCCAGGAAGAACTGAAGGAACGGGAAGTGGAAGGCACTGCCGGCGGAGAAGCCGTCAAAGCTGTGGTCAACGGTAACAAGAACCTGGTCAGCCTGACCCTTTCTCCGGATGCGGTGGACCCGGAAGATGTGGAAATGCTCCAGGATCTGATTGTCACGGCCGTGAACGATGCTATGAAAAAAGTAGATGAAATGACGGAAAAAGAACTGGGCAAAGTCACTGGCGGCTTGAAACTGCCCGGGATGTTCTAAGGAGCGGTCCCAGGCATGCGGATGGTAAAACCTCTGGCGCGGCTCCACGAACTGCTGCGGAAACTGCCGGGGATCGGTTCCAAATCGGCTCTCCGTCTGGCCTACCATGTGCTGGATATGAAACGGGAAGATGTGGAGGCGCTGGCCAATGCCCTGCTGGATGTGAAGGATCATGTCCATCTCTGCCGCCAGTGCTTCGATCTATGCGAAGGGGACCTGTGCGAAATCTGCCAGGACAAGGAACGGGACCGGAGCCTAGTGTGCGTAGTGGAACAGCCCCAGGACGTGGCTGCCATGGAACGGACCCGGGGCTATCAGGGACTGTACCATGTGCTCCACGGCGTCCTGTCTCCCCTGGACGGTGTGGGACCGGATCAGCTGAAGATCCGGGAACTGCTGCTCCGGCTCCAGAAGGGAGATGTGCAGGAAGTCATCATCGCTACCAATTCAGATGTGGAAGGAGAAGCTACGGCCAATTATCTGGCTGGACTGATCCGTCCCACCGGGATCAAGGTGAGCCGGATCGCCCATGGGCTTCCGGTGGGCGGTGATTTGGAATATGCCGATGAACTGACCCTGTACAAGGCCCTGGAGAACCGGCGGGAAATCTGACACTTCCGGAGAAACGGGCTTCTCTCCGGGCAGCAAAACGGGAAATTCTGGAAAGGCGGTCGAATATCATGGAAATATGGCTGGTAGGAGGGGCAGCGCTGGTTGTCCTGTTCCTGGTCATCAATATGTTCTCCCTGTCTCTGAAACTGTTGTGGAACGGCATCTGCGGGGTGGTCCTGTTGTGGCTGTTCAACCTGCTGGGAGGAATCTTCGGCGTCACGATCCCCATCCATTTCATCTCCGCCCTGGTGGCCGGTTTCTTTGGCGTCCCCGGGGTGGTGCTGATGTTGCTCTACCAGCTGATGGGGCACTGAAATGCTGCAAAAATCAAAGAATGAAAAGATCCGTGTCCTCTGTTATCTCTGCATCGGGGGCACGGCTGCTTTGTTTGAGTGGGGACTGGTCTATCTGTTCAACCGCTGCTGGGGATGGAACTATCTCCTGGCAACGGCAGCGGCTTATCTCTGCTCTACGGTATGCCACTACGTGGCTACGAATATCTGGGTTTTCACCAGCGGTGTGCGGTACAGCAAAAGCAAGGAATTTTCCTTGGTCCTGGTGGTTTCTACCCTGGGGCTCCTGTTCAACGTACTGCTGATGCGGATCTTTGTCGGGGGGCTGGGCTTCCCGGTGATGGAATCAAAGGTGGCAGCTTCTGCGCTGGTGACCATTTGGAATTATTTTTCCAGGAAGCAATGGATTTATGCCAAGTAAAAGGAAATCATAGGAGATCATCATGCTGCGTCATAAAGTAGACATCAACGCTTTCCAAAAGGTCCTCCTGGTCCACAACCGCAATTCCGGAAAGCAAAATTTTTTCAATGGGATCCATAACAACGTGGAAAGCATCGCCCGGCAGCTCATGCGGCTGTACGGAGCAGAACGCTTCCAGTACGTGACGGTGGGGACTTTTGCGGAGACCCAGGCGGTGGGGAAAAAAATCTGTGCAGAAAAGATCCAGTGGGTCATCGTGGCTGGCGGGGACGGGACCCTGCGGGCCCTGGTGGAAGAATGTGTGGACCAGGATTACTGGCCCTATGTGAGCATCTATCCGGCAGGCACGGTGAATCTGGTGGCCAAGGAACTGATGCAGAAAACCGATGTCCACAACTGGATGTATCGGGTTTCCAAAGGCGTCACCACGCCGGTCTGCCTGGGCCGGGCCAACGACCGGATCTTCCTGACAGTGGCCGGGATCGGGGTGGATTCCATGGTGGTGCAGCAGGTGACCCCCAAAGAGAAAAAGTACCTTTCCACCCTGGCCTATGTGCGCCAGAGCGGACGGGTATTGGGGAACGAGATGCTTCTCCACAATTGGAAATACCGGTTCCAGGTGATGATCAACGGAGATGGGGTCTGGCATCAGGCTAGTTCTGTCATCGTGACCAAGAGCCGGTATTATGCTGGACGTTTTTCCCTGGTCAACGGCGGGTCCCTGTCCAATCCCACCATGCATGTCTGTCTCTTCACCAAGGGAAGATGTGTGGATTTCCTTCGGTATACGGCTCTGATTGCGGCGGATATGCTGACCCTGGACAAAAGCGTGGAAATCTATCCGGCCCAGCAGGTGGATATCCGCTGCAATGTGAAAAAATTTGCGGCAGAACTGGACGGGGATGCGGTGGTCAATTCGCCTCTGTCCCTGGTGCTGCTGCCTAAATCCTTAGAATTCATTTCCTGAGAGGCTGCTTGTGAAGAAGAAAGTGATTTACGGAGTGATCCTGCTCCTGTGTTTTGCAGCGGAAGCCTATTACCGCTGGAATTTTTTGAAAGAGATCGTGCCCTTTCCCTGGGCTGAATTCTGGTACCATACCCTGAACTATTTCTGCCGGGACCTGCTCCTTTCCTGGGTGGTCCTTTTCCTGTACGCCCAGCGGCGGCGCATCCGGGACCGGGTGGAACGGTATTTCCCCGTGGTGGTCACAGGGGTCCTGTATCTGGCGGATGCCCTGTTCATGGTGTCCTACCTGGAGCTGGATCCAGGCTTTATGACGGCTCTTTCGGTACTGGCCGGGCTCTTCAATAACATCGTGCTGGTGCTCCTGGCAGCCATGTGCTACCACCACTGGCCCAACCGGATCCTGAAGGCTGTCTATTTCCTGGTCTATTATGTGACCTGTATCCTGATCCTGGGGGATGGGATCTATTTCTGGAACACCTCTATGCATGTGGAAAGTGTCCTGTTCGACAACTTGAACATCTATGCTGCCAAGGGAATCTTCAGTACCACGGAAAACTGGCAGCTGGGCCTGATTGGCGCCGTGCTGCTAGCCTTCATCCCTCTGTTCCGGGTCAGCCGTCCCCGGCGGCATAAACCCAATCTGCCTTGGTCCCTGCTCTGTGTGGTGATCTTGGCTATGGGGCTCAATGGGGCGTATCTGTTGCTGGCGGAGGGTGTCTACCATGCGGCGGACAATGTAAGCGGGCTGGATATCGAAGTAGATATGGAAAAGAGCCGGAAGCCCACCCGGGCCATGGTGGCTTATCCCATCAGTGTGAACTTTTTCCAAAAAGCCTTCTTCAAGACGGATAAGGTGGTCCATGATCCCTGGAAATACCAGGAACGGACTTTGACGGAGCAGGACCAGGCAGCTCTGACAGAATTGGGGATTTTGCCCAAATCCCAGGCTGTTCCCCGGAAACGGCCGGCCTATGACCGGGTGGTGATGCTGATCCTGGAAAGTGTCCATCGGGATTATCTCCATCACTACAATCCCAATATCCCTGCGGATGCCACTCCTTATCTGGATTCCCTGCTCCAGAAATATCCCCGGATCGATCATTACTATTCCTCCGCTGTGCCTACCACCCAGGGGCTCAATGCCACCTTCCGGTCCCAACTGATCTATGACAAGGATCTGCCGGGAGACAAACAGCCTTCCCTCTTCCGGAGCCTGCAGCAGGCCGGTTATGAAGGCTATTTCATCAATGCTTCCAGCCGCTACTATGCCAATGAATACCGGGAATATCCGGCCCAATTCGGCATGGAGCACTACCTGGCCAAAGAAGATCTGGGGAACATGGGCTATAAGGGAGCCAGCGGCTGGGGATTCCACAACGATGTGATGTATGATGTGGCCCTGAAGACCCTGGCAGAACACCGGGACCGGAAACTGTTCCTGGTGTGCAAGACCTTGGATATGCACCAGCCCTATCCCTATTACGGCTATACTTATGCGGAGATGCCGGAAGATGTCCGGGACAACGGTACGGCCACTGTCTGCGGCATGTACTGGGTGGATAAGACCATCCAGCATTTCTTCGAAGAAGCCTCGAGACAGGGGCTCATGGACGATCGGACCCTGTTCATCGTGACAGCGGACCACAATCCCCATTCCGGCGGGGAATACAAGACCCTGGTGCGCAATCCCCAAGATAAACAGAGCGTGGCACCCATCCCGGTGATCTTCATTTCGAAGAATCTGGCTCCGCTGGCAGAACTGGATGAGACCACTTACGCCAGCCAGGAGGATTTGGCGCCTACCCTGCTAACCCTGCTGGGACAGCCGGTGCCTCCGGAATTCTTGGGACGGGACCTGCTCCAGCCGGTACCCCATCCTTACGCCCTGGGGTATTTTGGGGGCAAGGCCTATTATTATTCCGCCGACCGGAACTTCGTAGCTACCCTGGATGAAGAGAAACCGGATACGGAAGAAAAAGATGCCCTGGCCAACTACATCATGTACGGCTATGTGAAGAGGCATATTGAGTTTATGAAGTAGGAGTTGATTGGTTGACTGAAATGACGATTGCCAGGACCGGCACCTTCCGTTCCCGGCTGAAGAAAATCCTAGGGGTCATGATCCCTATCCTGATCACCCAGCTCTGCATCACAGGCATGAGCCTTTTCGATACGGTGATGAGCGGCCATGCGGGCACCGTCCAGCTGGCCGGGGTGGCCATCGGCACCAATGTGTGGATGCCGGTGTTCACCGGACTCAATGGCATCCTCCAGGCCCTGACGCCCATCGTAGCCAACTATCGGGGAGCCCAGCAGTTCCAAAAGATTTCCGGCGCGGTGGTCAGCGGCCTGGCCCTGGCCTGTGCCCTGGCCGTGACAGTGATCGGCGCCGGTTCCCAGCTATTGCCCAGGATCTTGGACACCATGAGCCTGGCTCCGGAAGTCCGGACTGTGGCCTTCCGGTACTTGGGCTTTGTGGCCTGGGGCATCCTGCCGCTGTTTTGTGCCAACATCCTCCGTTCTTTTGTAGACACCATGGGATACACCCAGGTGACTATGCGGCTCTTCATCCTGACCATGCCGGTGAATGCTTGCATGAACTACATCTTTATTTTCGGCAAGCTGGGCGCTCCGGCCATGGGCGGACCGGGAGCCGGGGTAGGGACGGCCATTACCTGCTGGCTGCTGTTCCTCTCTTTTGCCCTGTTGGTGCTTCGGCTGCAGGTCTTCCGGGATTTCCATGTATTCCGGACCTCCGGTTTTTCTTTCCGCCATATCCGGGAACATCTGCGCATCGGCATCCCCATGGGCTTGGCCATCTTTCTGGAAACCAGCTTCTTTGGGGTGGAATGTCTGCTGGTATCCCGGTTCGGGACTGTGGCGGTGGCTGCCAACCAGGCGGCCATGAGCTTCTGCAACATGCTGTACATGGTGCCCCTGAGCTTTTCCCTGTCCCTGACCATCATCGTAGGAGCCTATGTGGGAGCCCGTGATTTTGTCCAGGCCAAGGCCTATGCAGATACGGGGCGGCTGTCCAACATCCTGATCGGTGCCTTCTTCGGCTGCTGTTTGTTCCTGGGCAGAGGGCTGATTGCCCGGCTCTATACGGCAGATCCCAATCTGATGGATCCCATCATGCACTTCTTGACTTTTGCCGTAGCTTTCCAATTCTTTGACAGCACGGCTGCGCCCATCCAGGGTGTCCTTCGGGGCTACAAGGATGTAAAGGCCACTTTTTATTCCGCCTTGGCGGCTTACTGGGGCATTGCCCTGCCCTTTGGGCTGTTCCTGGACCACGGGCTCCACAAGGGCCCGGACGGTTATTGGCTGGGGCTCATTACGGGAATCTTCTTCTCCGCTGCTTTCCTGAGCCTGCGGCTGAGATATATGGAAAAGAAAAAAAGAGAGGCTGTCTGAGGCAGCCTCTCTTTTTCTGTCAACGGTCAATGGTCAGCGGCTGTTGACCGTTGACAGCTGACCGCTGACAGGTCTGTCGCTCTTGTGGCAGACCCTTCCAGTTTACGAATCCCAGCCCAGTGAGGATATACGCCGCTCCCAGGATCCCTGCAGCGCCCAAGGTCTCGTCCAGGAACCAGTGCCCCAGGCAGCTGGCAAACAGGGGATTGATGGCACAGTACAGACCGGCTTCTTCTGCTGTCAGGTACTGCTGGGCCTTGGGCTGGAAGGCAAACCCGAAGCAGCTGCATACCAGCACTTGGAAGGCTAGGGACTGCCAGGTCAGGGAAGCTTGGGGCAAGGGGATCCCGTCCTCCAGAATTAGGGCGGCTCCGAAGCTCAGGAGTCCCATGAACCCCATGTGGAGCGTCCCTAGGGATAAAGGATCCGAGGTGTGGGACAGTTTCCCCATGGCAATGATGTAGCCTGCATAGAAAACAGCTGCCAGGAGAGCCCAGCCTTCTCCTCCGGCCAGAGTGAAACCGACGGTGCCGATGGTGAGGGCTGCTACTCCCAGCAGGATGAAGCCCACGCCTTGGAGAATCCGGGCACTGGGCAGGCGGCGGTACCATAGGGCCAGGAACAGAGGCACCAAGGCCAGAGAGAGATTTTCCAGAAAAGCCACTGTGTGGATCTCAGCCGTGAGCAGGCTCCGCATTTCGGCTCCCATGACGGCAAAAAGCAGCAGACCCAGACCCAGGCTCTTGGGTCCCAGATAGGCATCTTTTTTCCAGGCGCGGAGCAGATGACGGCGGAGCAGCAGGCCCATGACCAGAAAAGCCAGAGTGAATCGAAAGCCCAGAGCTTGGAAAGGAGCCAGTTCCTCCAGGACGAATTTGGAAAAGAGAAAAGCACTGCTCCGGGTCAGGATGATCAGAGCCATAAGGAATTTGGCGGCAGCAGGTTCCATACGAAGACCTCCTTGGTATTTTTTTCTTTCTGGTTCCATTATAGAAAGAAATGAGTATTGCAGGAAGCGCATGTTATGCAATATACTGTTGTTAAATACGCAATACTAAGGGTAAAAAAACGGGAGGATGGATATGGATACGGAAAAATACCAAGCCCTGCTCCAGGCAGTGGAGCAAGGGAGCATCACTGCCGCCGCCCGGGACCTGGGGTATTCTCCTTCAGGTCTTACCCGGATGCTGGACAGTTTGGAACGGGACCTGGGGTTCTCCCTCCTTTTCCGCACGTCCCAAGGGGTGCAGCTGACCCGGGAGGGGAATCGGCTGCTGCCCGCCATCCGAGAACTCCTTTATTGGAGCCGGCAGATCCGGGAGGAAAGTGCTGGGATCCTTGGGCTGGAACAGGGAGAACTGTTTGTGGGCAGCTATTACAGCATCGCTTCCTGCTGGCTTCCGGAGATCCTCCGGGCCTTCCAGCAGGATTATCCTGGGATCCGGGTCCATGTCCAGGAAGCAGGGAACCAGACTCTCTTGGAAGGGCTCAGGGAACACCGTCTCAGCTGCTGTCTGTTCAGCCGCCACCGAGGATATCCAGGCGACTGGGTCCCTCTGTACCAGGATCGGCTGGTGGCCTGGGTTCCGGAAGACCATCCCCTGGCAAAGAAAAAGGCCCTCCTGCCGGAGGACCTGGAAGGCCAGCCCTTTATCGAACCCCTGCCCCAGCAGGAAACGGATACGGATCTGTTCTTGGCCAAATATCACATCCATCCCGATTGCCGATTCACCACCAGCAATATGTATACCTGCTGGACCATGGTGGAGGCGGGACTGGGGATCTCTATGGACAATGCCTTCAGCAGCCTCCGCTGGAGCGGCAGGGTGAAAGTGCTGCCCTTTGCCACTGAAGACCGTCTGGAACTGGGGATGGCCCTCCCCAGCTTGGATCAGGCATCTCCGGCTTTGAAGAAATTCTTGGAATATGTAAAAAAAAGGTGCTGCACGCAATGGGCAGCACCCTCCTGGGCATCTGACTCCTGATTCTAGCTGGGCAGCCGCCCCGCTTATCCCGCAAAATGGAACACCACGCCCACCACAGCCGAAGCCGCCAGGAAGGCGATGGGATGGACTTTTTTATAATGGTTGGTGAGCAGGAACAGGATCACTGCCAGCAGGATGGAGGGCAGGTTCAGCAGACCGGACAGGTCCCCTGCTTTCCAGGCTTCCGGATGGAGCAGGGTGACCCGGGCCACCAGGAACCCTGCTGCGGCGATCAGGCCGGCAGAAGCGGCCCGCAGTCCGTACATCACCGCTTTCACGTACTTGCTGTCTCCGAATTTCTTCAAGAACTGGGAGACGATGATGATCACGATGATGGAAGGCGTGATGAGTCCCAATGTGGCGATCACAGCTCCGGTCAGGCCGGCGATGTGATATCCCACATAGGTGGCTGTATTGACCCCGATAGGGCCGGGTGTGGATTCGGAAACGGCGATCATGTTCAGCAGATCCGTCTCCGTGAACCAGCCGGTAGCCGCTGAAAGCTTGGTCAGGAACGGGATGGTGGCCATGCCGCCGCCGATGGCGAAAAGGCCGATCTTAAAAAATTCATAGAAAAGTTGGAAGAAGAGTCCCATTACAATTCACCTCCTGCTTTTTTTGCAGACAGCCCCACGATCCCGGACAGGACGACCAGCCAGGCCGGAGAAAGATCGGAAAATAAGTTGATCCCCATGACCGTCAGGAACAGCAGAATGGTCAGCTTATCCACCAGGGCTCCCTTGGCCAGCTTCTTGATGGCGTTGAAGATCAGCACACAGACGCAGACCCGGATGCCGGCAAAGGCATCTTTGACGAATTGGATCTGTGCGAAATTGGAAAGAAAGGCAGCGATGACCGTAATGATCACCAGAGAAGGAAAGACCACTCCCAGGGTCGCAGTGATCCCGCCGGGGATCCCTTTCCGTTTCATGCCGATGAAGGTGGCTGTATTGACAGCGATGACGCCGGGGGTGCACTGTCCCACCGCATAATAGTCAGCCAGTTCCTCCTCCGTGGCCCAATGGTATTTTTCCACGACTTCCGCCTGGAGAATGGGCAGCATGGCATAGCCGCCTCCGAACGTGACTGCACCGATACGGGCAAATACCGTGAACAGTTGGATCAATTCATGCATAGAAACACCTCCGATGGCTCCAGTTTAACACGTGACAGGCAGGCTGTAAACGGGAACTGCAGGATTGGAATGAGAAAATAGGGGAATTTGGGCACAATGGAGCGGGGGAAGAAATTGTAGATTTTCCAAAACTGTACTATAATAAATCTGTATGAGTAAAAGACCAGATCGAAATCATAGAAAAAGGGAAAGAAATAACAGTTCCCTGGGCGGGAATCCCGCAGAAAGGCTTGTTTTGTGAAGACGTATTTACTGGCATTGAGCATATCGCTGATCATCAGCTGGGTCCTGACACCCTTTGTCAAGAAACTGGCATTCCGGATCGGAGCGGTGGACCGTCCCAACGCACGGAAGGTCCACCACCGGATCATGCCCAGGATGGGTGGGCTGGCCATTTATCTCGGGTTCATGGCGGCTGCCATCGCCAGCATGGAAATGACCCGGGACGTGGTAGGGATCCTGCTGGGCGGCACGGTGATCGCCCTGGTGGGGATCCTGGATGACATGTTCCAGCTGGCGGCCAAGGTCAAACTGGCTGGACAAATCGTAGCAGCCCTGGTTCCGGTATGTTTTGGAATCCGGATCGAATGGCTGAACAATCCGTGGGGCGGCTATTTTTATCTGAACTACCTTTCCATTCCCTTTACGGTATTCTGGATCGTCAGCTTCACCAATGTGGTGAACCTGATCGATGGACTGGATGGATTGGCGGCGGGGGTATCCGCCATCGCTTCTGTCACCATCATCATGGTGGCCCTGCAGCAGGGTCTGTATCCGGTGGCGGTCCTGACGGCAGCCCTGGCAGGGGGGATCATCGGCTTCATCCGGTACAACTTCAATCCGGCCACCATTTTCATGGGGGATACCGGGAGCCTGTTCCTGGGCTATATGCTGGCGGCCATTTCCATCTTCGGGGCCGTGAAGAGTGCGGCCACCATTGCGCTCTTGGTCCCTGCCATTGCGCTGGGGCTGCCCATCATGGATACGGCTTTTGCCATCGTCCGCCGCTACAAAAACGGACGGCCGATCTTCAGCCCGGATAAGGGACATATCCATCACCGTCTGTTGGCCATGGGCTTCAGCCAGCGACAGGCAGTGATTTTCATGTATTTGATCAGTGCAGGGCTCTGTCTCACGGCAGTGCTCCTGACGGAAATGGAGGGGATCTATGCCATTGCACTGCTGGTATTCCTGCTGGCGGTGATTTTCATTGGTGCTAGGAAAATAGGGATTTTACAGGATAGATCATGAAATAGGGGCGAAGGAAAATGAACAAATTGAAAGTCATGACGATTTTCGGTACCCGGCCGGAAGCCATTAAGATGTGCCCGCTGGTACTGGAAATGAAAAAGTATCCGGATATGCTGGAACCCATCGTTGCGGTGACGGCCCAGCACCGGGAAATGCTGGATCAGGTGCTGGATCTGTTCCAGATCAAACCGGATTATGATCTGAACATCATGACCGCAGGCCAGACTTTGTATGATGTGACCAGCCGTGCCCTGATGGGCCTGAAGGAAGTCCTGGAACAGGCACAGCCGGATCTGGTCCTGGTCCATGGGGACACCACCACGACCTTTGTAGGGGCGCTGGCTGCTTTCTATAAGCAGATCCCTGTAGGCCATGTGGAGGCAGGACTCCGCACCGGCAACAAGTATTCTCCTTTCCCAGAAGAGATGAACCGGAAACTGACGGCGGCCATCACAGATTTCCATTTTGCACCTACGGCCAATGCCAAAACCAATCTCTTGAAGGAAAACATCAAGGAAGACGATATCTATGTGACGGGAAATACGGTGATCGATGCCCTCCAGGCTACGGTGAAGGATTCCTTTGATTTCCACAACCCCAAACTGGAGGAAGCCATCCGTTCCGATCATAAGCTGATCCTCATGACCACCCACCGGAGGGAGAATCTGGGGGTGCCCATGCGCCATGTGTACCAGGCTCTGAAGGAAGTCCTGAAGGACAATCCCCAGGCAGAAGCCATTTTTCCCATGCACAAGAATCCCAAGGTGCGGGAAGTGGCTGAGGCGGTCCTGGGAAAGATGGAACGGGTCCATTTGCTGGAACCCATGGATTATGAACCTTTTGCCAATCTGATGGCCCGGGTAGATATCGTCCTGACCGATTCCGGCGGCATCCAGGAAGAGGCGCCTGCCCTGGGCAAACCGGTCCTGGTGCTGCGCAGCACCACGGAACGGCCGGAAGCTGTCACTGCCGGTACGGTGAAACTGATCGGCACTGGGAAGGAAGATGTGTACGCTGCCACCTGCCGTCTCCTGAACGACGAGAAATACTATCGGTCCATGGCAGAAGCTGTCAATCCTTATGGGGATGGACAGGCTGCCAAACGGATCGTCACCTATCTGCTCCATACCCATGGGTATCCTGTGGATCTGATGCCGGAATTCCACGGGGGGCAGAAAAAGTAGTCGTCGATGGCTCCTTGGAAAAAAAGGCCGGAGCTCCAGCTCCTGGGAGGACAGCTCCAGAGTCTTTTCTGGAAACAGGCAGTGCTGGCTGGCTGCTTCCTGGTCCTGGCCCTGATTTTGGGTGGGGACGCCAGGGGAGCGGCTTTGGGAACGGCAGCCGGACTGTCCGATACCTTCCAGATCCTGTGGGGGATCCGCCAGGGCATGCGGAAAGAACCAGCCCAAGCGGCTCTTGCCATGCACCGGACCATGTTTACCCGCATCGCCCTCCTTTTGTGCTGGACGGTCTTGGCTTTGCGGAACCGGTGGCAGCCGGTGCTGGTCCTGGCCGGGTTCCTGGTCCTGAATGTGGGCTTGATCATCCAGATGGCGTGCTGCCATCTTGGATGCCGGAAACCCTGAAGGTTCAGAGTTTCCGATAAAAAGCAGAAATTTTGTAAAGGAAGTGATAAGAATATGGGAATTGCAGAAGCTGCGAGTTCGGAAGTCATCCATTATGGGACTACAGAAGTCCTGCCGGGGATCAGCCTGAATATGCAGACGATCTATATGTCCTGGCTTACCATGCTGATTGTGGCAGCACTGGTCTTTGCCGCCACCCGGCGGGTACAGGAGATTCCCTATGGAATCCAGAATCTGATGGAAATGATCATCGAGTGGCTGGAAAAATTGATGGATGCCAACCTTGGTGTGGAAGGACGGCGGGTGGCTACCCCCTTTATCCTTACCCTGTTCCTTTATATCTTTGTAGGGAATGAACTGGGGCTGATGCCTTCTGTGGGTGTGCATCTTTCTTCTCCCACCAACGACATCAACGTGGCTCTGGGCCTTTCCATCACTGTGGCCATCGCTACCTACATCATCGGGGTCATCCAGCAGGGACCCAGGTATTTCAAGCACCTGGTCACTCCTTTCGCGCTGATGCTCCCCCTGAACATCATCGAAGAGCTGGCTAAACCGCTGACCATGGCCCTGCGTCTGTTCGGGAACATCTTGGCAGGGGAAATCCTGCTGGCCGTGCTGTATATGCTGGTACCCTGGGTGGTACCCAACCTGTGGGTCGGCTTCAGCCTGATCATAGGTTTTCTCCAGGCTTTCATCTTTACCATGCTGACCGTGATTGCCCTGGCTCCGATTTTCAAGCAAGTCCATTCCAATAAATAAAAGTCTGGAAAAAGAAAGGATGTAAAAAATGATAGACAACAATACCCTGATCATCGTCGCTTCCATTCTGGGAGCCGCTTTAATTGGCGTAGGTGCTTCTCTGGCGGCTACCAAAGGGGACTCCGCCGTGGCTTCCAAGGCTCTGGAATGCATGGCCCGGCAGCCGGAACAGGCTGGCAGCTTCCAGGTCAATATGCTGATCGGTATCGGCCTGGTAGAATCCATCCCCATCATTGCTTCCGTTATCGCCATTGTGCTTGTATTTGCCAATCCCTTTGTCAAATAAGAGATTGGGGAGGAAACTTGGGGAGAAAGGAAGTGGTTGGGAATGGTAAGTATCAACTATACACTGATTGCGCAGGTAGTGAACTTCATCATCCTGCTCTGGGTGCTGGCAAAATTCGCCTATAAGCCGCTCCTGAAGGCCATGGATGACCGCCGGACCAAGATCGTCAAGGATATGGACCAGGCGGACCATGCCAGGAAGGAAGCAGAGGCACTGAAGGCGGAATATGTCACCCAGCTGAAGAATGCCAAAAAGGAAGCCAACGATATTATCTCCAAAGCCAATGCCATGGCCCAGGAACTCCATGATGAAGCCCTGGCCAATGCCCAGAAGGAACGGGAGGAACTGCTGGCTTCCGGGCGGCAGACGGTGGAGCTGGAAAAGAAGAAAGCCCTGCTGGATGTCCGGGAACAGATCATTGCCCTGAGTACGGAAATTGCCGGCCGGGTGCTGCAGGCAAAACTGGATTCGGCGGAAGACCAGAAATTGGTTGCCAAGATCACAGATGAAACCTTGGCCGAACAGAAAAAATGAGAAGTCCCTGGAAAGGAACTGTGGAGGCAGAAACAACCCATGAACAGCAAAAGCAAGGAAGCTCTGTGGAAACAGATCCTGGATCGCCTGACCCTTACCCAGGAGGACCAGACCCTTTTTGAAGGGGAGGACCTCCTGCCGGTGACGGTCACCACGGCCCGTCCTCTCACAACGGAAGAGGCAGGGCTGCTGCAGGAACTGCTGACAGAGAAATTCCATAAACCTGTAGAACTGCAGAAACAAAAGGTGGATTCTAAAGTGGTCGGAGGCGTACTGATCCAGTACGGAGACCACATTTTTGATGCCACCATGAAACGCCAATTGGAGAAAATGGATGCCATCATGAAGGCCATCCATCTGAATGACCAGGATTTGGACCAGACGGAAAAAATGACCGATGCTCTGGCCCAAGGAGTCAAGTCTTTCCACAATGACGTGGATCTGGAAGAAATCGGTGTGGTGGAAAAAGTCGGAGACGGGATCTGTACCGCTTCCGGCCTGGGCGGCGCCATGAGTGGTGAACTGGTGGCTCTCCATGACGGCGTCTACGGCATGGTCCAGAATCTTCGGGAAAACGAAGTGGGCATCGTGCTGCTGGGCGGCGCTACGGAAATCAAGGAAGGCGACATGGTGCGCCGGACCGGCGAAATCATGGAGATCCCTGTAGGAGACGCCATGCTGGGCCGGATCGTCAATCCGCTGGGGCTGCCCCTGGACGGCAAAGGAGCCATCAAGACCCAGGTCAAATACCCTATCGAACACCAGGCCCCGGGAATCGCTGCCCGTCAGCCGGTGGATGTCCCTCTCCAGACTGGGCTCAAGGCCGTGGATGCCCTGGTGCCCATCGGCCGGGGCCAGCGGGAACTGATCATCGGGGACCGAGGAACCGGGAAAACAGCCATTGCCATCGACACCATCCTGAACCAGAAGGGCAAGGATGTGATCTGCATCTATGTGGCCATCGGACAGAAAGCTTCTTCCGTAGCCCGGCTGTACCATACTTTTGAACAATACGGCGCCAGCGCCTATACCATGATCGTGGCGGCGACGGCTGCTGATACGGCTCCCATGCAGTATCTGGCCCCTTATGCCGGGGCTGCGGTGGGGGAATATTTCATGGATCAGGGCAAAGATGTGCTGATCGTCTATGACGATTTGAGCAAGCATGCGGTGGCCTACCGTGCCATGAGTCTGCTGCTCCGCCGTCCCCCTGGACGGGAAGCTTATCCCGGGGACGTATTCTATCTCCATTCCCGTCTGCTGGAGCGGGCCTGCCGCCGGAATGAACGCCATGGCGGCGGTTCCATGACGGCGCTGCCCATTATCGAGACCCAGGCCGGGGATGTGAGCGGATATATCCCCACCAACGTGATTTCCATCACAGATGGGCAGATCTATCTGGAAACGGATCTGTTCAACTCCGGTATCCGACCTGCCTTGAATTCCGGGCTTTCTGTATCCCGGGTAGGGGGGGCGGCCCAGACCAAAGCCATGAAAACGGTGGCCGGCACTCTGCGCCTGTCCCTGGCCCAATACCGGGAACTGGCTGCCTTTGCCCAGTTCGGTTCCGATCTGGACCGGGAGACCAAGGCTCAGCTGGACCGTGGGGCCCGGGTGACGGAAATGCTGAAACAGGGACAATACCAGCCCCTGTCCATGGCCCAGGAAGTGGTTTCCCTCTACGCCGTGAACAACGGGTTCCTGGATGAAGTCCCGGTGGAAGATGTGACCCGGTATGAGCATGAAATGCTGGGGTATCTGAACAACCACTGTTCCATCATCCTGACCCGGCTGGAAAAAGAACAGAAACTGACCGATGATCTGAAAGAGGAGCTGGATGAGGCTCTGGATGATTTCGGGAAGATGTTTGCGCCTGGCACTGCAGGCGGCATGTAAGGGCAGGTGATCCTAGATGGCAAACACCAGTGGAATCCGTGCCCATATGAAAACCGTAGGCAGCATCAGCAAGATCACGGGCGCTATGCAGATGGTGGCTTCGGCCCGGATGCACCAGGCCCAGCAGAGAGCTGATGCCAGCCTGCCCTATGCGGAGAAGCTGAAGAGCATCCTCCAGGAAGCGGTCAGCGACCCGTCGGTGATGGCCCATCTGGATATGAAGGCCAATCCGCTCCTGGAAAAACGGCCGGTGTATAAGACCGCCTATGTGGTCATCGGGTCGGACAAGGGGTTGGCCGGTCCCTACAACAACAATATCGTCAAGTACACCGGGGTGGAGCTCCGGGGCAAAGAAGATTCGCCGCTTCTGGCGGTGGGCAAGCAGATGAAGATCGGCCTCAATCACTGGGGCTACCACATCGCTAAGAGCTGGACCGGTTTTTCGGAGAAACCGACTTTTGAAGCGGCTGAGGAAATCGCTGATTACGTGGAATCTCTTTTCATCCACCGGGAAGTGGACGAAGTGGACATCATCTTCACCTATTTCAAATCTGCCATGATCCAGATTCCCAAGACGGTGCCTCTGCTGCCGGTGCAGCCCAAGGCGAAGAATGCCCTGGAAGTCCGTTCTCAGGAAGTCTGGTCGGAAGATGATCCCACGGATTATCCCACCTTGATCTTCGAACCGGAACCAGCCAAGATGCTGTCCTACCTGGCCCACTATTACCTGCGCAGCCAGATCTTCACGGCCCTGATCCAAAGCTCGGCCTGTGAACTGGCTTCCCGGATGACGGCCATGAGTACGGCTACGGACAATGCCCAGAACCTATTGGGGAAGCTGCAGGTCTACTACCAGAAGGTGCGGCAGGCCAGCATCACCACGGAAATCAATGAAATCGTCAGCGGCGCGGAAGCGTTGAAATAAGGGAGGCACGAATCGTGTCGGAAGAGCAGAAACAAGCAATCGACAAGGCCATTGCCCGGCTCTCTGCCAAGGCCAGAGGGCATGTGGGCAGAGTGGTCCAGGTGATGGGCCCTGTAGTGGATATCCGTTTCCCGGATAAAGAGCTGCCGGCCATTTACAATGCCATTGAAATAGATGCCCGGGCTTCGAAAGATATCCATGTGCATCTGACTGCAGAAGTGGTCCAGCACATCGGGGACGATGTGGTCCGCACGGTGGCCATGAGTTCCACCGACGGACTGACCCGGAACATGGAAGCGGTGGATACGGGGAAACCCATCACCGTGCCAGTGGGGAAAGGCTGCCTGGGACGGGTGTTCAATGTCCTGGGTGAAACGGTGGATGATGATCCCACTCCGGTCCAGGCGGCCGATCACTGGCCCATCCACAGGCCGGCTCCGAATCTGGCGGAACAATCCACGGAAACCAAGATCATGGAAACGGGCATCAAGGTAGTGGATCTGATCGCACCCTATTCCCTGGGAGGGAAAATCGGTCTGTTCGGCGGTGCCGGCGTGGGCAAGACGGTGCTGATCATGGAACTGATCCACAATGTGGCTACCAATCACGGAGGCTATTCCGTATTTTCTGGGGTCGGGGAACGGACCCGGGAAGGGAATGATCTGTGGGGAGAAATGAAGGAATCTGGGGTCATCGACAAGACGGCCCTGGTCTACGGCCAGATGAATGAACCCCCTGGAGCCCGTATGCGGGTGGGGCTTACCGGCCTGACCATGGCGGAATATTTCCGGGATGTGGGCGGGCAGGATGTGCTGCTGTTCATCGACAACATCTTCCGGTTCATCCAGGCAGGGTCTGAAGTGTCCGCCCTTTTGGGGCGTATGCCTTCGGCCGTAGGGTATCAGCCCACCCTGGCCAACGAAATGGGGGCCTTGGAAGAGCGGATCACCTCTACCCGGAGCGGATCCATCACTTCCGTACAGGCTGTCTACGTCCCTGCCGATGACCTGACGGACCCGGCCCCGGCGGCTACCTTTGCCCATCTGGATGCAACCACGGTCCTGTCCCGTGAAATCGTAGAACTGGGAATCTACCCGGCCGTGGATCCCCTGGCTTCCACCAGCCGGATCCTGGATCCCTTGGTGATCGGCCAGGAACACTATGAAGTGGCCCGGGGCGTCCAGAAGATCCTCCAGCGGTACAAGGAGCTCCAGGACATCATTGCCATCCTGGGGATGGAAGAACTGAACGAAGAGGACAAACTCACCGTATCCCGGGCTCGGAAAGTCCAGCGGTTCCTGAGCCAGCCCTTCTTCGTGGCCCAGCAGTTCACCGGCCAGCCCGGGAAGTACGTCTCTTTGGCAGAAACCATCCGGGGCTTCAAAGAGATCCTGGAAGGAAAACATGATGACCTGCCGGAAAGTGCTTTCTATATGGTGGGATCCATCGACGAAGCCGTGGCCAAGGGCAAGAAACTGAAGGGCGAATGATATGGCCAAGTTAATGAAACTGGAAGTCCTCACACCGGAAAAACTTTTGGTCAAGCGGGAGGATATTTCCTATGTCTTGTTGAATACAGTAAATGGGGGCGTTGGGATCTTAGCCAATCACAGCCCGATGATCGCTGTGCTGGGGGAAGGGACCCTGAAGCTGCAGGATAAGGACAATCAGGTGATCCTGGTCTACGTAGAAGGGGGATTTGCGGAGGTCAAGGACAATCAGGTGGTCATCCTGACACCCAGGGCCCAGAAGGCAGAGAACATCGATGTGGCCAAATACCAGCAGATCCGGCAGGAAGCACTGGCCAGACTGGAGCATCCGGATGCCCTGACGGACGTAGAACATACTGAAAAAATCCTGCGCAGAGCGGAAGCGCGGCTGAAGACCGCGTCTCTTGCGGGTAAGGTACCCCCTTATCCGATGGGGGAATAGTCCCGGCAGGAGAGAAGGTCGTTGCAGCAGGCAGAGGGGGGATCCGCTGTGGACTTTATCAGCAAAATGGCTGCCAGTAAGATGGGGCAGCTGCGGCTGGAACTGGTCGAACTCAACGAGCGGCTGGCAGAAGCCACCAATGAAGAACAAATCCGTAAGCTCCGGAAGACCATTCAGGAAAAGGAAGTATATTACAATATCCTGGCGGACCGCCTGCGGACCCATACGAGGAATTTTTGAAGGAGGTGCCGCAGGCACCTCCTTTGTCAGCCAACCAAAAAGGAACCGCCCAGGCGATTCCTTTTTTCATTTCCCTCTATGGAAAACAGAATGTTCTATGGTATAATAGTCTAGTTATAAAAATGGACAGAGAAGTTGGAAGTGGGAAGTTCCGTAGACATTAAGGGGGGTGCCGTACGGCTTGTCCAATGTGATTGCTTTGGTGGTCTGCTGTCTGGTGACCTGGGTGGTTTTCCTGGACAGCCACAGCATTGGGATGAAACACAAGAATCTCTGGGTCCTGGGGACGTTTCTGCTCATGCCCCTGGTGGTTCCGCTGTACCTGATCAGGCGCGCACAGTTCCTGTATCAGCATCGGCTGACACCCCGGCAGCAGGCAGAGGCAAGGGCCAGAGAGATTTCCCGGAAACGCAGGGAAAAGGCGGAACGGGAAAAACAGCACTGGGAAGAGAAAAAGAGAAAACAAGCCCTGGAAGATCCCGCAGAAGCAGCCAGGAAAAAGAGCCTGCGGGAAAAAGAACAGAAGGAAATGCGCATGCACCTGGATGAACAGCTGAGCAACCAGCGGAAACGGCATGCCAAGCTGTGGGGCATTCGCTATCATCAATGAATACAGAAAAGAGAAAGAGGAGCAGTGCTTCTCTTCCAGCAAGGAAAGGTGTGGAATCAGGAGTGGAGAAACTGGTGGTTAAGGGTGGTCATCACCTGAAGGGCACGGTACGGGTCAGCGGTGCCAAAAATGCGGTATTGCCCATCATTGCAGCTTCTGTCCTGGGGACGGAAGGCAGCACGATTTTGGAAGTCCCTGAATTGGAAGATGTCAGTACCATCTGCAAGGTGCTGGAGTGTTTGGGGCTGAAAGTGGATCATTCCACCCCTCATGCGCTGAAAATCGACAGCCGGCAAATCACCGGATGGGAAGCTCCCTATGATCTGGTCAGCACCATGCGTGCCTCTTTCCTGGTCATGGGTTCTCTCCTGGCACGGATCGGGCGGGCTAAGATCTCCCAGCCGGGAGGCTGTGCCATTGGTACCCGTCCCATCGATATCCATCTGAAAGGCTTCGAAGCCCTGGGTGCGAAGATCGAACAGGGCCATGGGTATATCGAGGCCTTTGCACCCCATGGTCTGGTGGGTACCACCATTTACCTTGATTTTCCCAGTGTGGGAGCCACGGAAAACTTGATGATGGCAGCTTCCATGGCCAAAGGGACCACCATCATCGAAAATGCAGCCCAGGAACCGGAAATCGTGGACTTGGCCAACTATATCAATGTGATGGGGGGCAAGGTCCGAGGGGCCGGGACCACCGCCATCCGGATCGACGGAGTGGAAAGCATGAAGGGCGGGGAACACACGGTGATCCCTGACCGGATCGAAGCCGGGACCTTTATGGTGGCCGGGGCCATGACCCAGGGAGATATCTTGGTGGACAATGTGCTCTGTGAACATATGAAGCCCCTGATCGCCAAGCTCCGGGAAGCGGGAGCTGTGGTGGAAGAAGGCATCAATGATGTCCACGTAGTGGGGCCACGGGAAATCCAGCCCATTACCATCAAGACACTGCCATATCCGGGCTTCCCCACAGATATGCAGGCCCAGGTCATGGCCATGATGTGCATTGCCAAAGGCCAGAGCTCCGTGCTGGAGACCGTATTCGAAAACCGTTTCATGCATGTGGATGAACTGCTCCGGATGGGAGCCAATATCCGGACCAGCGGCGGACGGTCTGCTATTGTAGAAGGGGTGCCCAAGCTGTACGGCTGCCAGGTCCGGGCAACGGATCTGCGGGCTGGGGCAGCCATGGTGCTGGCTGGGCTGGTGGCTGACGGCGTGACGGAAATCACCGACATCTACCACATCGATCGGGGTTACGAAAATCTGGTCGCCAAATTGACCGGACTGGGAGCCGACATCCAGCGGGTCGGCTGATGCGCCATGAAACACACGGAAAAAAGTTTGTTTTCCCGGCTGTTCAACCCAGTGGATGTGGGCATCGACTTGGGAACCGGTTCTACCCGGGTGTTCATGAAGAATCGGGGCATCGTGCTGGAAGAGCCGTCAGTGGTGGCCTTGGATCCCAGTACGGGCAAAACGGCAGCCATCGGCTCCAAAGCACGGGAAATGACGGGAAAAGGCCAGTGGGAAGTGGTCTGGCCCTTGGAAAATGGTGTCATCGCGGATTTCGATGCATCGGTAGGGCTCCTGGAAACCGTGCTGGATCGGGTAGTGGGGAGGAATCTTTTCTTTAAACCCCGGGTCATGGTCTGTGTCCCCACTGGGGTCACCGGGGTGGAACGGCGGGCTGTGACTGAAGCGGCACTCCTGGCCGGGGCCGCTAAGACTTATCTGATCGAAGGGCCTCTGGCTGCGGCACTGGGTGCCGGGCTGCCCATCCAGGAACCTAAAGGCCGGATGGTGGTGGATATCGGAAGCGGTACGACCAGTGCGGCGGTGCTGAGCATGGGACGGATCATCCAGGCGGCTTCTCTCAGGATGGGGGGAGAAGCTTTCAATGAAGGGCTGGTCCGTCATTTGCGGGATAGGCTGAACATCCAGATCGAAGGGAGCCTGGCGGAAGAAATCAAGCTGGAGATCGGAACGGTCAGCCGCCGGGGCCGCCGAGGCACCAAGATCATCCATGGAAGAGACAACATCACCGGGCTGCCCACATCCCTGCGTCTTTCCTCTCAGGATACGGTACGAGGACTGGGAGAACCCATCGGGCCCATCTTGGCCTGTATCCACAGCGTCTTGGAGAAGACACCGCCGGAACTGGCGGCGGATCTCTTGGAGACGGGAATCGTCCTTACCGGAGGCGGAGCCCTTCTGGAAGGAATGGATGAATGCATCGAAGCCGGGACCCATGTGCGGACCCGGGTGGCGGCCAATCCCCGGGAATGTGTGGCCCGGGGAGCTGGAATGGCCCTGGATGATTCTGCACTGTTGGAAATTTTGGAAGGAAAATAAAGGGGGTGTGCTGCCTGTGTGGAAATATCACGCAGGCAGCACACCCCCTTTTCAGGAAAGGAACGCGATAGAAAACAATGAATCATAGTTACAGACAATGGATGGCACGATTCGTTTTGGCAGGTCTGCTGCTGACGGCTTCGCTACCAGCAGCCCAGGCAGCCAAGGTCAGCACCCTCCGGGGTGGAGTCACACCCAGCCGGGCCCGGGTGGTCATGGACTTGGATACGCCCCTTTCCTATACCTCCCGAGTGACGGGAAACCAGCTGATCATCGACTTGAAAGCCCGAGCCGATCGGACAGAGATGGTCCGGTTGCGGGACCCCCGGATCCAGAAAGCGTACTTGGAACCTCAGGGGAAAAACAGCCGTCTGGTGGTTGTTTTCCGGAAAAACGTCCCGGTCTACAAGATCTTCCTATTGAAGAATCCCCAGCGGCTGGTAGTGGATTTTCCCCGTTCCGGAAGTACCTCCGGAGGGAAGAGCGGACCGGCAGCCGGACGGTCCCAGTGGCTGGGAAAGGGCCTTACCTATCGGGAAAGCACTGTGGATCTGGGGGCCGGCCGGGTCAAGACCTATCTGCTGACCCTGGCTCCCAACAGCGATTTCCGGCTGGATTTCATCCCCGGATACGGCAGGACCATCCAGAAAGGGACCCTGTCCATGATCCAGAAAAGGTCCGGTGCCGTTGCCCTGGTGAACGCCTCCTATTTCGACAGTGACATCTGGGTGGTGGGGAACCTGAAGATCCAAGACAAATGGCTGGGAATGGAGACCACGCCCCGTACCGGCCTGGTGCTGCCAGCCGGAGGCGTTCCTTCCATCCAGCCCGGGCTTTCCTATCACGGGACGGTGACCCGGCCGGACGGGAGGAGCTATTCCATCGGCGGGGTGGATCGGATGCGGCTGGCCGATGAACTGATCCTGTACAATGACGGCTATGATGACACCACGGATACCAACGCTTACGGTACGGAAGTGCGGCTGGAAGACGGGGTGGTCCGGGAAATCCGGAAGGGCGCAGGAGGCATGCCCCTGACGGCAGGCAGTACAGTACTCTCTGGGAATGGAGCAGCTGCCGCTTTCCTGAATGGACTGCGCAAAGGAGATAAAGTGAGCCTGACCCAGACCCTGGGCAATCCAGAAGCGGACCAGGCCGCTTCTGTGGGGTCCGCCGGTCCTCAGCTGGTGCGGGATGGGCAGGTCCAGGTCACTAGCAGTGCGGAAGAAATCGCCCCGGACATTGCCCAGGGACGGGCTCCCCGGACCGGTGTGGGCATCAAGAAAGACGGCACGGTGCTGATCTTGGTAGCCGACGGACGTTCCCGCAGCAGTGCCGGGATGACCTTGGCAGAAATGGCCCGGTATTTCGTCCAGCTGGGAGCCGACCGGGCCATGAATTTCGACGGCGGCGGTTCCAGCGAGATGGTGGTCAACGGAAAGATCATGAATGACCCCAGCGACGGCAGCGAACGCCCAATAAGGGTGGCGTTGGGGGTGTTCAGGAAGTAAGTGCCGCCAGAGGCAGCACTTACTTCACTCTTGAGTCGGGAGTCTGAAGTCTGGAGCCGAATGATAAATTTGCAGGCAACAGCCCCCCTTGCATCTCCCCTCCCCTTCGGTATATAATAAACAAACGAAAGAAAAGAGGTGCTGATCATGTTACACAAAATCCTCAAAAATAGAAAAATATGGGCAGCAGCCTTGCTGATGGTTCTGCTGGCTTTGGGCGTTGCCCAGGCGGCTGGGGTCCAGCCCCAGAAAAGCAGCCTTTCCGGTCAGGTGGTTTCCACGGTATCCGTGGGGGCACAGGTGACGGAGGGGACTGTCTTGGTGACGGTCAAGACCTTGACGGGGACGGCTCCGGCCGCTCGTGCCAACTGCAGCGGGAAAGTGGTTTCCGTGGAAGTTTCTCCCGGCAGCCAAATCGCAGCAGACCAGGTAGTAGCCCAGATCCAGCCTTAAAGAGAGGCTGCCGGCCGTTCTGGTCTCCGGAATGGAGTTTTGGCCATTGATGACAGACCATGACAGAGGGTGTGAAAGACACTTTTCACACCCTCTTTTTTACAGGAGGAAATATGCATCTTTTAAAATGGAAGCGGATCCTGTTCCTGACCTTGGGCTGGCTGCTGGCTGCTGTTTCTCTGGCAGCAGCAGCCATTCCTACCATTGCCGTGGAAGAATTGAAACCGGGGATGAAGGGATATGGGAAAACAGTCATCCGGGGAGCGGATATCGAAACCTTTGATGTGGAAGTCCTGGGGGTCACCGGCACGGAAACCGGCGGGTACAACATCTTGATCAAGGCATCAGGTCCTCTCCTGAAAGAAAGCGGGGGCATCGCCCAGGGGATGAGCGGCAGCCCGGTTTACATCGACGGCCGGCTGGCTGGAGCCGTGGCTTATGGCCAGGCTTTTTCCGATCCCAACTACTGCTTCCTGACTCCCATCAATGAAATGCTCCGTCTGTTTGACGAAACTGACCCCCGGCCTTCCGTATTCCTGCCCAAGAGCACGCCGCTCATGGTCAGCGGCTTCACCGCTGACGGAGTGGCCCATCTGAACGAGGAACTCTCGCCGTTCGGGCTTACTTCTTATGCAGTGCCTGGAGGCACGGATGAACTGGACAGTGTCCAGCTGGAACCTGGCAGTTCCGTGGGCGTTTCTCTGGTCCGGGGAGATATGGTCATCGGTGCCATCGGCACCGTGACCTGGACCGACGATGAGGGACGGATCCTGGCCTTCGGGCACCCCTTCCTCCAGCACGGGGATTCCAACTATTTCATGACCAATGCCTGGATCTTTGCGTCCGTCCCCAACATCCAGAGTGCCTTCAAGGTGGGGACCCTGGGAAAGACACTGGGAAGGATCAGCCAGGACCGGCTCAGCGGCATTGCCGGCAAAGAAGGAGAAAATGCCCCCATCATTCCCATGTATGTTTCAGTGACGGATAAGGACCGGGGACTGCACAAAAGCAGCAATGTCCAGCTGATCACGGATGAGGACCTGGTGCCCACTTTGGTGGACGGCGTCACCTACAATACCGTAAGCATGGCCAAGGACCGGAAGGGCGGCGGGACGTCCCGGATCCGGTTCACCATTACGGCGGAAGGTGAAAAGGAAGGTCCCATCCGCCTGCGCCGGGAAAACATGTTTTACAGCGCCACGGATATCGGGAAACTGACGGATTCGGAGCTGAATGTGGCCACGGATATGCTCATGAACAACCGGTTCGACAAAGTGACCATCCAGGATATCAATGTGGATGTAGAAACCACTTCCGGCTGTGAAGTGGCAGAGATGCTGGGAGCGACGGCGCCGGCCACAGCTGTACAGGGAGGCATCCTGCCCATTACCCTGACTTTCAAACCCTACCGGTCGGAAGAAATCACCCGGACTGTCAATTTCAAGGTCCCGGACAAACAGCCGGCCGGCCCCATGAACCTGATTGTCCGCAGCGGCAATGCCACGGCATGGATCACCAAGGCCCTGTCCAGGAAGAACAGCCGGAACGGGGCCCAGGATGGAGGAGATGGGAACAGTGAGGACGAAACCGCCATGTTCCAGTCTTCCCAGCGGCAGTTCAGAGATTTCCTTACGGAATTCAACGATATGGATGCCAATAATGAAGTGATCGTGGATCTGATGCCCACCTATGGGGACGAACGGCCCAGCCGCCGGGCAGCTGCCCGTTCTGCAGCTGGGAGCGGGAATGCCATGGGCAGTGCCCTTACCGGCCTCCTGAAAGGCAGCAAGTACAAACAGAAATTCCCGCTGGATTTCATCATCACCGGGGAAAGCAATATTACCGTGGATGTGCAGAAGAGATAAAAAGGGGGTGTGAAAAAAATCCACACCTCAGGCCGCAGGCCGCGGCTCACGTTTTGCGGCTCGTGACCAAAGGGGCTGTGAAGAAATGAATTTATCGTTTCTTCACAGCCCCTTTTTCTACAAATTTTCATCTGGATAGGGTATAATAATCTGTATACTGTTACCATTAGTTTGCTGTGAAGGAGCTGTTTCCATGGGATACCGAGAACTTTGCCGCTGGGTCGGCCGGAACCTGGTGGATCTTTGTGCCCGTACCGGCCGTGTGGTCAAGCTGTTCCTGGAAACCTGCGCGGTGGCCAGAGCGGCGGACCGGCAGGAAGTCCTGCGTCAGATGGCCAAACTGGGAGCGGATTCCCTCCCCATCGTCAGCATGACGATCCTGTGTACCGGGATGGTCATGTCCGTCCAGACTGCCAAAGAATTCGTCCGCTTCGGGGCAGCGGATTCCGTAGGCGGAATCGTAGCCATTGCTATGGGACGGGAACTGGCACCCATCCTGACCGGGGTGGTGGTGGCCGGCCGGATCGGGGCAGCCATTGCGGCGGAAATCGGCACCATGAAGGTGACGGAACAGATCGATGCCCTGCGGGTCATGGCTGTAAGCCCCATCCGCTATCTGGTGGCCCCTCGGCTCCTGGCCATTGTCCTCATGATGCCCATCCTGGTGATCTATGCCAATCTGGTGGGGGACGTAGGAGGCTGGTTTGTGGCGGAGAATTATGCTGGGATCAGTTCCCACATGTTCCTGGAAAGCGTCCGGGGCTTCATCGAGCCTTGGGATATCATCGGGGGACTGATCAAGGGGGCTTTTTTCGGAGCCATCATTGCCATCATCGGCTGCCACAAGGGACTCACTGCCAAACAGGGAGCGGAAGGGGTTGGCCTGGCCACTACCAAATCGGTGGTGCTTTCCATCATCCTGATCTTCATCGCCAATTATTTCCTGTCCGTGATCCTGTATGTCCATGGAGGCTGAAATGGAACGACCAGTCATTGAATTTCAGAAAGTGGATATGTCTTTCGGACCCAAAGTGGTCCTGGACCAGGTGAGCTTTTCCGTAGCCAGGGGAGAGACCTTGGCGGTCATCGGTCCTTCCGGCACCGGCAAAAGCACCGTACTGAAGATCCTCATCGGCCTGCTGAAGCCGCTGGGAGGCCATGTGCTGATCCAGGGCCAGCCGGTGGAAAATGATACGGAAGCCCAGTGGAACCAGCTGCGCCAGCATATGGGCATGGTGTTCCAGTATTCCGCTCTGTTCGATTTCCTAGATGTGGGAGAGAACGTGGCTTTTGGGCTGCGGCAGCATACCAGCATGTCGGAAGACGCCATCCAGAAACGGGTGAAGGAGCTGCTGGAAGCGGTAGGCCTCGCCGGCAATGAGCATGTGTATCCGGCCCAGCTTTCCGGGGGCATGCAGAAACGAGTGGGACTGGCCAGGGCCCTGGCGCTCCAGCCGGATATCATCCTGTATGACGAACCGACTGCAGGGCTGGATCCCATCATGGCCACCAACATCAGCCAGCTGATCCTGGACACCAAGAAAAAACTGAGCATTACCGGCGTATTGGTGACTCACGACATGGCTTCCGCTTTTCTCTGTGCGGACCGGATCCTGATGCTCAGCCATGGCCATATCGCTTTCTCCGGGACGGTGGAAGAAGCCAGACATACCCGGGAACCCCTGGTGCGGGCGTTCCTGCGCAGTGATATTTTGGAGGACAAGGAGTAAAATGATGAAAGCAGATGAAGTCAAAGTCGGTGCAGTCACCTTGGGCGGCATTGTCATCCTGGCCCTGATGCTGACCTTCCTGGGGGTGTTCAGCTTTGCCGGGCGTACCTATAAGCTGAATGTGATGTTCGACGATGTAAACGGCCTGAAGGTGGGCAATGAAGTCCGGTTTGCCGGGGTCCCAGTGGGGAAGGTGGATGACATCATCGTGGACGGATCCAAGGTGAAAGTGGTCATGAAAATGGATGAAAAACAGAAGATTCCCCGCAATTCCCAGTTTGCCATCGGCATGGACGGGGTCATGGGGACCAAATTCGTCACCATTGCGCCTCCCAAAATCGCTACGGGCCTGGTATTCAAAGCTGGAGAGACCATTACCGGCCAGCAGGCAGGGGGCATCGACAAACTGATGGATTCTTCCGGACGGGTCCTGGACAAGCTGGAAGTGGTGGTAGATGCCTTCAGCAATGTGTTCGGCGACAAGAAGGTCCAGAAATCCATGCGGGAAGGCTTTGTCCAGACCGGGGAAGTAGCCAAGAATATGAATGACTTCACCAAAGCCTTGGCCACCATGGCCCAGCAGAATCAGGGAGATATCCATACCATGGTGGGACAGATGAAGGAAATGTCCATCCACATGAACAGCATCATGGATAAGGCGGATGCCAATGGGGCGACAGGCCAGAATGTGGCTGCCATGGCGGCCAATATGGCGGATGCCAGCAAGAAGATCCAAAATACGGCGGAGGCCCTCCAGAATGTGGTCACGGACCCTCAGACCCAGCAGGACCTGAAAGAGACCATCCACCATGCCAAATCTACCACCGTAAAGGCGGATAAGATCCTGGGAGTGGTCACCGATGCCCAGGTCCAGGCGGATGTGCTCTACAACGACAAAAAAGGCAAATGGCGGACGGATATGGGGGTGAAACTGCCCCTGAAGGAAGACAGTTATGCCTATCTGGGCGTTTCTGACATCGGCGACCGGGACAAGGTGGATTTCCATTATAACAAAAAGCTGAACAAATACATCTGGGGCCGGGCCGGAGTCATGGAAGGAGAATTCGGTGTAGGGGCCGATTGGGTCCTGTCACCGAAATTCAAGCTGTTCACCGACTTCTACGACTTCGACGATGCCAAGCTGAAAGTGGGCGCGGAATGGGCTTTCAGCCCGAAATTGTCTTTGATCGGAGAGAGCATGGATGTGCTGGATCACGGGTCCGATACGGCTTATCTGGGTATCCGAGCCAGATTTTGATAAAAGTTTAAGAAGTGTTTGGTTGACTTTACTTTTTCAACTGATTATAATAATAAAAGCTGACTAGGTAGTCAGAAAGTACAGGAGGGTCCGATAGTGAAGCATTTCCATACGAAAAGCATGATTCTGAGCGCTGTCATCTTAAGCGCCCTTTCTATCCATACAGTGGGAGCGGCCACCCCGGAAACCGTGAACCTGGATCTGGGCAAAGCCGTACGCATGGCCCTGGACAACAATTCCAGCGTGAAGATCTCCGCGGCGGAACTGGATGCGGCCAAGGCGGAACTGGATCAGGCCAAGGGAGCCCGGTGGGGGTCCATCGACTTCAACCATTACAGTGGCCGGTCGGAAAACTACAAAGCCACCCAGACAGTCCCTGTTTATGGAGGAGGGAACCAGGTCATCGGGTACCACAGGACAGCCAACAGCCATACCAATACGGTGAGCATCTCTGTGCCCATCTACACCGGCGGCCGTCTGGAAGGCGCCATCGACCAGGCCAAAAAGAATCTGGATTACTACCAGTATGGCATGAGTAGTTCCTACCAGACCACCCGGTACAATGCGGAAAAGGGCTACTATGATGTGCTCCAGGCCGCCAATACCGTGAACCTGGACAAGGAAACTGTGGACCGGCTGGATGAACATCTAAAGAATACCCAGGCTCAATTTGCCGTGGGTGTAGTGGCCAAAGCCGACGTGCTCCGTTCCCAGGTGGAACTGGTCAACGCCCAGCAGACCCTGACCCAGGCGGAAAACAGCTATGAAGTGGCGGTTTCCTCCCTGAACAACGTGATCGGGCTGCCCACTGCTACCCGGCTGAACCTGAGCCAGGGACTGGAATACAAGCCCAACGATTATACCCTGGACAACTGTGTGACCTACGCCATGGCCAACCGGCCGGAAATCCACCAGGCAGAAGCGTCCGTAGGCATGGCCAAGGCCGCCCAGAAGATTGCCAACGCAGGCAGCCTGCCTCAACTGAGTCTGGGAGCTTCCAACGAATGGAGCAATGATACTTTCCCAGGCCAGGACCGTGACAATTGGGCCCTGGGCGTGACCCTGACCCAGAACATCTGGGATTACGGGGTCAATGCGGCCAAGGTCCGGGAAGCTAAGGCCAATGTGGTAAAAGCCCAGGAAAGCTATCGGCAGATCAGCGATCAGGTGCGTCTGGCTGTACGGACCAGCTACCTGAGCATGCGGGAAGCTGAAAAGCGGATCAAGACTACGGAAGTGGCTGTGGCCCAGGCAGAAGAAGATTACCGCATCGCCCAGCTCCGGTACCGGGCCGGTGTGGGGACCAACACCGATGTGATGGACGCCTCCGTGGCCCTCACTACTGCCAAGAACAACTACATCCAGGCTTTGTACGACTACAATACTTCCACCGCTCTGCTGGAACAGAGCATGGGTGTTCCTGTGGAAAACGAATAAGGTCGACTGTGATCAAAGGGGCTGTTGCGCAAGCAACAGCCCCTTTCCTTTTTCCCCCTATACCTGGTATACTTATATTATGCATGAATAATTAATCAATTCACATTTCCCTTGTAAGCGGCTGGGCGGCAGCCCGCGCTTTATATCCGCCCTTTTTAAGGACGGAGGACCATGCGCAGCATGGTGGTGGATGCCACGACGAACGACCCACGACGCACGATAAACGATATGGAGGCCCTCATGGGTACCAATAGAAAAAAACGGCTGGCAGTCCTGGCTGGGGTCCTGGTCCTGCTCTATCTGATCCTGTGGAAGGTGATCCTTCCTGCAGGGCTGGAACGGGCCATTCCCCTGGTGGAAGATACGGCCGGAGAATATCTCAATGGACAGCTGCAGATGGAAACCATGGAAGTGGGTCCGGATCTGACTTTTACTGCCCGGAATCTGCGGCTGGCAGATCAGGGAGGGAAGCTGGTGGCGGAAGTACCGGCTCTTTCCCTGCATCTGGATCCCCTGAAGCTTCTTACCGGCAACGGCACCCTGGGTATGGTTTCCCGGATCACTCTGGAGGGACCTCGGCTGTTTTTGGTCCAGGATGAACGGCAGGAATGGAATATAGCCCATCTGCTGAAAGAAAGCCAGAGTTCCAGTACGGAATTCAAGGGAATGATCGTCCTGAAAAACGGAACGGTGGACCTGCAGCTGCCTTATGGGAACTGGCAGGCCGGTGTGGATGGGACCATCGATCCTTCCCGCAACCCAGTTTTCGGATTGGATCTGGAGGTTTCCCGAAAGGGGCAGGCCATCCGGGTTTCCGGGAACCTAGATACCAGCCGGCAGGGAACGTTGACGGCCCGGACGGATTTCCTGTCTCTCCAGGACTTCAGCCCACTGGTGGAACATTTCCTTCCGGTGACAGGAATCCGGGGCGCGGTGGGCGATACTTCCATTACCTGGACCAACAATGCGGATGGCAGCCGGCTCTCTGGCAATGTCCAGCTGCATCAGATAGGGGCAGTCTATGCCTGGCAGGGGAAGGAAATTGCCCTGACGGCAGAAGGAGGACTTTCCTTTGCGCAGCTCCACCTGCAGGCCCGAGATCTGGACGTGACGGTAAACGGACAAAGGGCCCGGCTGTCCGGAGGAGTGGACTTGACGGATCTCCAAAATCCCCGGGCAGACCGGCTCCAGGTGGAACTGGATGGCTTCGACCTGGGAGCTCTGCCCTTGGATCTTCCCGTTTCCGGCAGTCTCAGCGGAAGCATGGCTGTGGATGGAACGAAAGAAAATTTGACAGGGAATGGCACCTTCACCAGTCCGTCCCTGACTTTCCAGGATTATGAGGCGGAGCAGGTGACCCTGCCCTTTTCCTTCCGGAGCCATCGGGTGGAGACGGATGGCGCCAAAGCCAGCCTGGGAGGAGGATCCGTGCTGGCGAAGGCTTCTTATGATTGGGAATCCCGTGAGGGGCAGGCTGCCCTTACCTTGGAGCAGGTGGATGGGGGGATGTTTGCGCCCCGTCTGGGCAGCCTGATCTTGGACGGGACCCTGTATGCCGCCGGGCAGTATGGAGACGGAAAACTTACGATGGAAACCGTTTCCAGTGATCTGTCCCTTTCCTGGGGGAACCTGAAGCTCCAGGAAATCGCCTTGGATGGTACCCTGGACGGCAGCAACCTGACCCTCAGCCGGCTTTCCGCCTATACAGAAGAAGGGGGCGCCCTGGCCGGCAGCGGCAGCCTGCAGGACGACCGGCTCCAAGGGGACCTGTATGTCACCGGGCTGCCGGTGGATCCTCTCTTGAGAGTGCTGGGCCAGGAGGGCAGGGGAAACCTGTCCGGGCACCTCACCTTGGGCGGCAGCCTAGAACGTCCCCAGGCTTTTGGGGCCTTCTCCTTCCAGGATGGAGAACTGCTGGGCCAGACTATCCAGGAGGCCCATGGGGCCGTGGAATGGAAGGACCAGAAGGCCGGGTTCCACAATGTGGAAGTCATCCTGGACCAGGGATCCCATATCTTGGACGGCACCGTGGACCTTTCCGGCAGTGAACCGCTGTTGGAGCTGAAGCTGGAGACCAGGGGCATACGGTTGGAACCGTTCAGCCAGGCGTTCCAGTCTCCCTGGCCGGTGACCGGGAACCTGACCAACACCATTACGGTGAAAGGGCCTCTGTCCAATCCTTCCTTTACCGGCCATGTCCATGCCTGGGATGGCTCTGTGAACAAATTCCTGGTGGACGAAGTGGACGGAGATTACACCTATGATGGGAAAATCCTGCAGCTGAAAAACTTCCGTGCCCAGGCCCTGACTTGCAGCGCCCAGTTCAGCGGTACGGTCAGCCGGGACGGTTTCCTGGATATCGGCATCGATGCCAAAAACATCAATCTGCTGCGGCTGCCTTGGCTCAAGGACAGTGTTGACCTAGCCGGCAATGTGAACTTCAGTGGCAGCATCACCGGCCATACCAGTCGACCTCAGTTCCAGGGGGTACTGTCTTCGGATTCCGTCCTGATCAACGGGGTGGAGTTCACCGGCCTGGCCCTGTCTTTCCAGAGCCAGGCGGGCCATGTGAATACTTTCCAGGGGACTTTCCAGCAAAAGACCGGAGGGGACTATGCTCTGAAGGCTCGTTTCGATTTCGATCGGAAACTGTTCCAGTGGACCGTGGACGTGACCCGGGGCAACGTACGCTCCCTGCTCCAGATGGGCGGCATCAAGGCGGATGTGGACGGTTATCTGTCCGGACGCATCGAAGCCAATCCAGACGGCCCCCGTACGGGCATGACCATCATCGGCAAGGTGGAAGACGGGAAAGTGGCTGGGGTGCCCTTTGCTTCTGCAGATTTCGACATCTATACCCATCTGGGCCAGTGGAAGATCCGAAAGCTCCAAGCCCAGGAAAGTGGCGGCGGGCTCATTGCCGCCCAAGGGAATTTCAATCTGAAGGAACGGACCATCGACTTGGAACTGGCCACCAGTGAAGCCAATGCCAAACTTCTCACCGTGGGGATGGACAATCCTCCGGAAGTCAGCGGAAAACTGAATATCGTGGCCCAGCTGAAGGGGAATCTGGATGATCCCAACGGGAACTTCTCCCTGGAAATGAAAGAAGGCAGCATCAGCGGGATGGCTTTTGACAGCCTGTACGGCATGGTGACCCTGCGGAATGACATGTTCCATCTGGATCAGTTCCTGATCCAGCGGGATGTATACAAAGTCAGTGCTTATGGCACCTTCCCCATGGATCTCCTGCGCCCCGTGGCCAAACGGAAAAATCCGGAATCCCGGATGAACCTGGAAGTCCGGCTGGACAACGGGAATCTGGCCATCCTCCCCACCCTGACCAAATGGGTCCAGTGGGCGGACGGGCCCACCAGCGGCCGGGTGGATATCACCGGGACCTTGGAAGATTACAATCTGGACGGATCCATCGATCTGGACGGGGGTACGGTGAAATTCCGGGGGTTGGACAACACCTTTGACAATGTAAAGTTCCATGCTGGTTTCAACGGCAAGACCATCACCTTGAAGGAATTTTCTGCTGTTACCGGGAAGAATGGCAGCATCACCGCTTCCGGCTCCTATCTGCTCAATGATGTATCCGGGAAGCCTTACCATCTGGATCTGGCCATCAAGGATGTAGAACTGGTCTCTTCCAGCGTCAAAGGAAAACTCAACGGAACTTTTGGGCTGGAACACCGGGACAGCAAACCCTTCCTCACCGGGAACCTGAAACTGGACAAAGGGTATCTGGGGATCTCGGCTATCCCGGAATTCGGGCAAGGGGGATCCGATATCGGCCTGGATATGGATGTGGACCTGGGCAATAACCTGCATCTGTACAATGCGGCCTTCATGGATCTGTGGCTGAAAGGCCAGTTCCATATCCTGGGCAGCACAGCCTTCCCCCAGATCAACGGCAGCATCCGGGTGAACCGGGGCAGTCGGCTGAAGTATCTGGGTACGCCTTTCAACATCGGGTTCGGGGAAATCTACTGGCCCCGTCCAGGGACTTTTGTACCCAATGTGAACATGTCGGCCTTTACCCGTCTGGGACAGTACAATATCATGGCCAAGGCCAGCGGCCCTCTCAGCCTGGATGATATCGTGATCAAACTTTCCAGTGATCCGCCCCAGGACGAGAATACCTTGAAGCGGTTCCTGACCCTGAAGACCGACGATGCCAGCCTGGGGGACGAGGCTTGGCGGGGCCTGGTGGATGCCGGGCTCCAGATGACCTTCCTGGCGGATGTGGAAGATGCCATCAAAGATGCCCTGGGTTTGGACGAACTGCGGATCTACAGCGGTACGGTCCAGAACACCATTGCCTTCTCGGCGGATCCGGACCGGGCCAATGAAGTGACGGGACAGGACCGGCGCCAGTACAATGTGCTGCTCAGCCGGTATTTCGGCCGGAAACTGCTGATCGGCTACACCACCAGTTTCGACGGAGAAAAGAGCAATCTGTATGCCGGGTATCGGATCGCACCCAGGGTCCACATCGGGATTTCCACCGACCAGGACAACAACCATTGGTATGGGGTGCAGTATCGGATGAGGTTTTAAAAAGGGAACTTTGCCAGAAGTCAGACACGGCTCCAGAGGGGCCTTGAGACATCAGACGTCAGCTTTATTCGGATTAAATGCAGGTTCGATCTGCTTATGGCGGGCAAACTGATGTCTGAAAGGCCTGTTAGGTCCGGTCTGACTTCTTGACCAGCGGGCCATCCGTTCAAAAGCAGATGCGCAGCATATGGTATCCGACGGCTGCTGACAAAAAAGCAGGACCCGACCAGGGTCTTGCTTTTTTCACACTCTAGGACTGGAAATCTTGGCCCATAGAAGGTATAATAAACGGGATATGATATAATTAATCGTTAGCAAATCAGACAGCCGATGATAAACAACCTGTATAGGGGGTACTCTATGAAAAAACATGTAAACTGGCGGCAGCTGTCCGTCGCCGTCCTGGCTTCCCTGGCCATGACCACTCCGGTCTACGCCGCAGAAGTCACCCACAGCCAGGAAGTGGAACTGGGAAATCATAAGACTGTTCCCAAGGAAGGACAGGGCATCGGTACCATCGAAGTGGTGCCGGAAAGCCAGGCCGTCACGCAGCCGGCAGGCACTGAAGCCTCTGCTGGCGCAGCTGCAGCTGAAGAAGAACAGCCCAAATACCGGGAAGTCCGGCGCAACGGTGTTACTTATATCGAAAAAGTAGGCAAGAAGAAACTGGAACAGGAAAGGGAGAAGGCCCAGGCTGATGAAGAACAGCTGGAAGCCCGGATGACCCAGCAGAAGGAAATCCAGGAAGCCCAGAGCAAGCAGCTTCCGGGCCGGAGCATCCTCCAGCAGTCCGTCCTGTCTGATTATGATATCAGCAGTCAGGAAGACCAGTATGCCAAGATTGCCAAAGACTCTGCGCCTTTCATCGGCAAAACCGTCACCAAGGTCACCCTGGAAGGGGCGGCTCATGAAGATACCGGAAAGCTGGCTGACGTGCTGAAGATGCCTGCTGGGACCAAATTCACCAAGGAAGGCCTCCAGGACGATATCCGGGCTCTCTACGAAACTGGCTGGTTCTATGACATCAAACCGGTGTTCCGCCAGGTGCCCGAAGGGGTCCAGATCACCTATCAGCTGGAGGAAAATCCCGTGCTGACGGATCTGGATATCGAAGGCAATACGGTGATCTCCACCGGGGACATCAAAAAAGAACTGGATCTGCCTCTGGGCAAGGTCCTGAATTCCCGGGATGTGAACATTGGCGCCCGGAAGGTGGAAAGCCTGTACAATCAGCAGGGCTACATCCTGGCCAAAGTGGCCGACGTACGGATGCAGCCGGATGGCCGGCTCATCGTCCAGGTGGCAGAAGGGGTCATTGAAGATTTCCGGGTCAAGGGCAACACCAAGACCAAGGATTATGTGGTCATCCGGGAAATGCGCATGAAGAAAGGGGAACCTTTCAATGCCAAGAAAGCCCGCCGGGCCATGCAGAAGATCTATAACCTGGGCTTCTTTGAAGATGTCAATATCCGTCTGAACCCGGGGCAGATGCCCAATACCGTTTCTGTGGAAGTTTCCGTGGTGGAAACCAGCACAGGCACCTTCGGGATCGGGGCCGGCTACAGTGATGCGGACGGCTTCCTGGGCATGGTCAGCATCGGGGACAAGAACTTCATGGGTACCGGGGACAGCGTCAGCGCCCGTTGGGAATTCGGCGGCGACTCCGAAACCAAGACCAACTTCGAAGTCTCCTATGTGAAGCCCTGGATCGACGACAAGGAAACTACTGCCGGCTTCACCTTCTACAATATGACCAACGAGTACGTGGATTACAACCGGGACGGGGATGAGATCGCCCGGTACTACAAGAAACGTACAGGAGAAGAACTGTTCTTCAGCCGAGTGACGGACAATGAATTCATCACCAACAGCATTACCCTGAAGAACCGGGATGACAAGTACAAGAAACCGGTCAGCGGGTACGGCACCCAGTGGTTCGAAGCCGGAGAGAACGGCTATGATAACATCCACGAATATCCGGATGATTACAACTGGGATAAGAACGAACGGATGAAGAAGAACTTCGGGACCACCCGGAGCATCACCTTTGCCCGTACCCTGGATACCCGGGACAACATTTATGATCCTCGGGAAGGGAAACGGACTGCTTATTCCGTGGAAGTGGCCTCCTTTGGCGGAGACTTCAACTTCCAGAAATACATGGCAGACTACCGGTACTACTACCGGATGGGCAAGGACAATGTATGGGCCCTGAACCTGGGGGCCGGTTATGCCAACGGGGATATGCCTCTGTCCCAGCGCTTCAGCGTGGGCGGCAGCGATGTGCTCCGTGGGTATAAGGATGACCAGTTCAAAGGCAATAGCATGGTGAAGGGATCCTTGGAATTCCGGTATCCCATCATCAAGAAAGTACAGGGCGTCTTCTTTACGGATGCCGGCTATGCCTGGAGCAAGGAGTATGGAGAATCCAACTTCGATCTGGGCAAGATCAAGAACTCCGTGGGTATCGGTCTCCGGATCAATTCTCCGCTGGGTCCCATCAAGCTGGACTATGGCTACCGGCTGGAGAGCAGCGACCGGGGCGGCCGCTTCCACTTCAGCTTTGGCGGTCAGTTCTGATAAACAAATTGCATAACAAGGAAGCAGGGATAGTAAAATGATGGAATTGGCCAACAAGAAAAATGTCAAGGTCATTTCTCTGGCCATTGCGGCCATTATGGTAGTCGGCGTATTCGTCCTGGCCGTCCAGGGCAAGAACCTGGGAACCGGAGACGCCACCATGAATTCCGCCATCGGCAAGGTGAACTACAACCAGGTAATGGCTGCCGCACCCGGTCTGGCAGATGCCCAGACCCAGCTCCAGCAGGCAGCCGAAGACAGCCGCAAGGAATTCGAAGAGAAAAGTAAGGATATGAGCGACGCGGATAAGCAGAAACTGGCTGCGGAATACCAGAAGAAACTGGAAGACAAGCAGAAGGAACTGATTGAGCCCGTGAAGAAAGAAGTGGATGATGCCATCGTGGCCGTGGGCAAGACCAAGGGCCTGACGGTGGTGGTCAACCAGGGTGCTGTGGTCTACGGCGGCCTGGATGTGACCGCGGATGTGACCGCACAGCTGAAAAAAGCCAAGAAATGATCCGGCAGGAGACAGGAGGGATGGCTCATGGGCAGATGGCTCAGTCTTCTGCTGACAGGTCTCCTTCTCCTGACGGGCTGCGGATTTTCCCGGGGGAAGCTTCCCTTTCAGCAGGAAAGACCCCGGTTTGCGGTAGTGGATTGGGACAGGCTGGTGGAGCAGCATCCCAAGTATAAGGAATGGAAGCGCCAGAAGGAACAGCTGGAAACCGCCCGCTGGCTGCGGGACCGGCAAAGGGAAAACGGCCAGCAGCAGCTGGATCTCCTGAAGAAGATGAAACAGGTCCGGGAAGCCGGCAAGGGACAGTTCCAATCGGCCCAGTGGTCCGCCAAGGTAGCGGAGAAACGGGCCCAAGAACAGGAACGGCTCCGGAAGAAGCGGGAAGCCCTTGAAGGAGAAGCGGAAGAACGGGTGAAGGCAGACCGGGATGCGGTGGAAGAAAAATACCGGATCCCTCTGTTCAACCTGCGGCTGAAGCTGGGCAGCGTGAAAATGACAGATGCCGCCCAGAAAGCCCTGCTCCAGGAACAGCAGGAACTGCTGGACAAACGCCAGAAAGATCGGGCGGAAGTGGAAGCAGAGAAAGAACAGTGGCTCCAGCAGCAGCTGGCTGCCGATCTAGCGGCTTCTCAAGCACGGCTCCAGGATTTTTCTAAAGAACTGGCCGGTCAGGTGGTCCAAGAGGAAACCGGTATTCCCCTGCCGGGGAAGGGTCCCCGGAACCAGGAGGGCCAGGCAGAATTGGATAAGCTGATCCAGTCCATGGACCAGCAGATCCAGAAACAGGAAGACAAAGAAAAGCAGCTGCGGGAGGAAATCGACAGCGATATCCTCAGCGCCATCAAAAAAGTCAATCTGAGCCGGAAATACACGCTGGTGTTCCGGAATCCAAGAGCCAACATCAGTGCCGACGATATTACGGATGAAGTGGATACGGTCGTCCAGCAAATTGTATATTAAGAGGGATGGAAAACATGAAAAAAGCAATGATTCTCTGTGTTGTAGCAGCAGCGATGCTGTCCTTTGGCTGCGGGCGGAATGCCCAGTTCGGTGTGGTGGACATGAATAAGGTCCAGACAGAAAGTCAAGTGTTCAAGGATGCCACCAAGGACCTTCAGACCAAAGGCAAGGCTATGGAAGAGGAACTGAACCAGGAAACCGCAGGCAAGAGCCAGGAAGAGGCCCAGAAGATCCTTACGGAAAAGAGCCAGAAAATGCACAGCCTCCAGGCAGAAGCACAGGCTAAGGTCAAGGGCAGCTTCGATGCTGCGGCAGCTTCTGTAGCCAAAGAGAAGAACCTGAGTGCCATTCTGGTCAAAGAAGCGGTCCCCCAGGGTGGCGTCGATGTTACCGACGATATCATCAAAGCAATGAAATAAGATTCGATAAGGGCGGACCGGGGTTCGCCCTTTTTCCCGTACCATCATGAAATGGAAAGGATGCTGGAAATGGAAAAAACATTACAGGAACTGGCAACATTGTTACAGGGAGAGATCCTTCAAGGAGATCCCCAGATGATCCTTAAAGGTGTCAACGGATTGGAAGAAGCCCAGGCAGACCAGATTTCCTTTGCGGTGCCTCCCTATCTGGAATTTGCCGGACAGTCCCATGCAGGAGCCATCATGATTCCCCGGGGCGCGGCTCTGAAAGGGAATCAGGCGGTACTGGCCGTGGAGAATCCCCGGGCGGCTTTTGCTGTCCTGCTTCAGCTCTTCCGTCCGCCGGAGGCGGTAAAGAAGGGCATCAGCCAGTATGCCTTCATCCATCCTTCTGCCAAAGTAGGGAAAAATGTGGCCATCCTGCCTTTTGCCTATGTGGCGGAAGATGCGGAAATCGGCGATAACACGGTGATCTACCCCCATGTGTATGTGGGACGCCATGTGAAGATCGGCTGTGACTGCACCCTTTATTCCAATGTGACGGTACGGGAAGACTGCATCCTGGGCGACCGGGTGATCCTCCAGGCCGGCTGTGTCATCGGCGGGGACGGTTTCGGCTACATCACCGCCAACGGCAAACACACCAAAGTGCTCCAAACCGGGAACGTGGTCCTGGGCGATGATGTGGAAATCGGCTGCAACAGCTGCATCGACCGGGCTACCGTGGACAGCACGGTGATCGGCAAAGGCACCAAGATCGACAACCTGGTCCATGTGGGACACAATGACATCATCGGAGAGAACTGCATCCTGGTGGCCCATGTGGGGATTTCCGGCAGTGTCACCATCGGGAACAACTGTACCTTCGGCGGCCAGGCTGCTACTGCCGGCCATCTGAAAATCGGCAGCAACTGCACTTTTGCCGGCCGTACCGGCATCATCAGCGATGTGCCCGACAATGTGGTCTGGGCTGGTTTCCCGGCGCAGCCCCATGTGGATTGGCTGCGGCAGACGGCCAACGAACGGAAGCTGGGAGGAATGCTGAAACGGCTCCGCCAGCTGGAAAAGACCGTAGAAGAATTGGAAAAAGGAAAGAAGGAACAACCATGAAGAAACAACTGACCGCCGTCCTGCTGTGTGCCCTGGCGGCCCTGCCTTTTACGGCTGCAGAAGCCAAGAACACTCCCAGCGGCACCAGCGGCATCATCAACGCCCCTTCCGGCTATGTGCGGATGCCCGGCCATGTGTCCGCCGGATTGGATTGGACCAAAGAAGGCCGGAATGTGCGGGGCAACATCGCGCTGCCCCTGGGCATCGAAATCGCCGGCAGCCATGTGGATACCAAACATGACGGTTCCTATGGCACCGTCAGCGCCAAGCTGCAGGTCCTCCGGGAAACCCCTGTGACCCCGGCCATCGCCATCGGTGTGGAAGATATCGGTGACCGGAATGACCGCCGGGGCTATGTGGCCGTGAGCAAGGCCCTGGCCGCCGGCTGGAAGCTCCATGCCGGGGTGGGTACCGGAGACCAGTACAAACACGGTTTCTATGCCGTGGAAAAAGAAACGAAACTCCTGGGGCTTTCCATGAACCTGATGGGAGAATATGACGGCAGCCATTTCAACTACGGCGCCGGCATCCCGGTGGGAAAATTCATCCAGGCCCAGGTGGGCGTGAGAGACCATCACCTGTACGGGGGCATGGATCTGACTTTTTAAGGAGGAAACAAAATGGCTGCGTACAAGCTCATGCAGTTCGTCAGCTGGCTGGTCTGCCATCAGCCGGACTGCCTGAACCATGCCTTGGCCTGGGTGCTGGGGCATTTGGGCTGGCGGGTGGTCCCTGCCTGGCGCCGGTATATGGCCAAAGAAAATATCAAGGACTGCCTGGGGGTGGATGAGGCCCGGGCAGAGGAAATCGCCAGGGAAAGTGTCTACCGGTTCGGCCGGATGCTCATCGAAGTGCTGAAATATCCCCTGATCACCCGAGACAATTTCCGCCGGCTGGTCCGTTTCGAAGGACTGGAAAACCTGGAAAAGGCCTACGCCGAAGACAAGGGCGTGATCATGTGCACGGCCCATTACGGAAACTGGGAGATGCTGGGGGCCTCCATGGCCCTTTTGGGCTATCCCATCCTTTCCATTACCCGGAAACAGAACAATGGGGCCATGGACCGGTTCATCAATGACTACCGGCGGATGGTGGGACAGCATGTGACCTACAACCACGGAGAAAACAGCATGCTGGCCATTGGCCGGTACCTGAAGAAAAAGCATCTGGTGGGGATCCTTTACGACCAGGATTCCGCCCACACCGGAGAACATCTGCTGTTTTTCGGGAAGCCTTCCCGGGTCCCTCAGGGAGCAGCCCATCTGTCCCGGATGTTCGGGTCTCCCATCGTGCCTCTTTTCATGCACAACAATCCGGACGGGACGCTGACCGCCCGGATCTATCTGGCTCTCCATACGGAGAAAACGGCTAACCGTTCCGAGGATGTACGTGTTATAATGGAAGCACTGGTGGCCATCGCAGAACGGGAAATCCGGCTTGACCCCGCCATGTGGTTCTGGGTCCATGATCGCTGGAAAGATGGCCGCAAACGGTACGAAAAGTATAAGAAAGGCGTGTGATCCATGACAATCGAAAAACAACACACCCTGAAACAGGCTGCTTCCTGTGACGGCATCGGCCTCCATTCCGGAAAACTGGTGGAAATGACCCTGCGTCCGGCACCGGTGGATACGGGCATTGTCTTTGTGCGTACAGATTTGGAAGGCCATCCCCAGGTCCATGCAGTGGCGTCCAACATTACGGCCACCACCCGGGCCACTACCCTGACGGAAAACGGGGCCAGCGTCACTACCATCGAACATCTGATGGCCGCCCTGGCCATCCTGAAGATCGACAACTGCTATGTGGAAATGTCTGCTGCTGAGCCGCCCGTAGGCGATGGCTCGGCCCAAGCTTTCATCGATGAGATCCAGAAAGCCGGGATCCAGGAACAGGACGGAGAACGGCAGGTCTACCATGTGGACCGGGCCTTTTCCCATTATGACGGAGACCGTTCCATCGTGGTCCTGCCCTATGAGGGATTCCGGATCACCTTTACCTCCATCAATCCCCATCCCCTCTTGGGGACCCAGGTGTTGGATGTAGAGGACAAAGGAGACTGCTTCCTGAAGGAAGTGGCAGCCGCCCGGACGGTGGCTTTTGAAGAGGAAATCGCCCAGCTGCGGAAAATGGGACTGGGACTGGGAGGCAACCTGGACAATGTGGTGGTCTTCGGCAAGGATAAGGTCCTGTCCAAACTCCGGTTCCCCGATGAGCTGATCCGTCACAAGATCCTGGACGTGATCGGGGATATGTACCTGCTGGGTCCCATCCATGCACACATCATCTGTATGAAGAGCGGCCATGCCTTCAACGATAACGTGTCCCGCCAGATCGATGAATACCGGAAGCTCCATGAATACCATCCCAGACATCAGGCTTCCGTACAACATAAAAGCGAGATAAGGAGTAAGGCTATGATTACTTTAGACATTCAGGAAATCCAAAAAATTCTGCCCCATCGGTATCCCATGCTGCTGGTGGACCGGATCATTGAACTGGAACCCATGAAACGGGCTGTGGGCATCAAGAACATTACCATCAATGAGCCTCAGTTCATCGGGCATTTCCCCGGCAACCCCATCATGCCGGGAGTGCTGCTGATCGAAGCCATGGCCCAAGTGGGCGGTGTCACCCTGCTGTATCCGGAAGAGAACCGGGGCAAGATCGCCGTCTTCGGGAAAATCGACAAAGTGCGCTTCCGCCGTCCCATCAAACCGGGAGACCAGCTGGTGACTACGGCGATCATTACAAAAATCAAAGGCAATATGGGTGTGGCCCACTGTGAAGGCACAGTGGACGGAGAACCGGCCTGTGAAGGAGATTTCTTCTTTGCACTGGCAGAAAATAAACAATAAAGGTGGAGTGGAACAATGACAGCAGATTCTAGTATGATACATGAGACAGCCATCATTGCACCGGGTGCGGAAATCGGCCCCAACGTGAAAATTGGCCCGTACTCTGTCATCGGTGAACATGTCAAGATCGGTGAAGGTACCGTGATCCATCCTCACGTCGTGATCACCGGGCGGACCACCATCGGGAAGAACTGCGAATTCTTCCAGGGAGCCAGCATCGGCGAAGTCCCTCAGGACCTGAAATACAAAGGCGAAGATACGGCGACCATCATCGGAGACCATGTGACCATCCGGGAATGCGCTACCGTCCATCGTGCGGTGGGAGAAGGCAATGAGACCCGGATCGGCAACAATGTGCTGATGATGGCCTATACCCACGTGGCCCATAACTGCATCGTGGGAAACAACGTGATCATGAGCAACGTGGCCACCCTGGCCGGCCACGTGATCGTGGAAGACCGGGCCGTCATCGGCGGACTTACGGCAGTGCATCAGTTCACCAAGATCGGACGGAACTGCATGTGCGGCGGCATGAGCCGGATTTCTCAAGATGTACCGCCTTTTGTCATTGTGGCCGGCAACCCGGCTTATGTGGCAGGGCTCAACAGCGTAGGCATCTCCCGGGCAGGGATCCCCATGGAAGTCCGCCGAGAACTGAAGAAAGCCTACAAGATCCTGTACAAGAGAGGGCTGTCCCTGTCGGATGCCATCGCGACCATGGAACAGGAACTGGACAGCTACGAAGAAGTGGAACATTTCATGCGCTTCCTGCGCACGGTGGAAAGAGGCATCTGCCGGGCTTCCGCCCATGGCATCCGGGAGTAAGCCTATGGGGAAGACCTTGGGGGTGCTTGCCGGAGTGGGCCATCTGCCAGTGGATGTGATCCGGGGAGCCAAAAAAGCCGGCTACCGGACGGTGGCCATTGCCCTGGTCCCCGGCACCCATGAAGATCTGGCGAAGGAAGCAGATGTATTCCAGGCCATCAACATCGGGAAAGTGGGGAAGATCTTCAAGACCCTGAAGCAGGAAGGGGTGGATGAAGTCACCATGATTGGAAAGGTGACCAAGGAGATCCTCTATTCCGGAGGCATCCTGGTCCCGGACTGGCAGGCCATCAAGATCCTCATGTCCCTGCCGGACCGCCATGATGATACCATCATGAACGCCCTGGTGGCCAAGCTGGAAGACATGGGGATCCATGTGATGGACCAGACCCTGTTCCTGACGGATCTGATGCCCCAGGAAGGGGTGCTGAGCAAGCGGCAGCCCACACCGGAAGAATGGGAAGACATGAAATATGGCTTTGCCATGGCCAAAAAGATCGGGGGCCTGGACATCGGCCAGACCGTGGTGGTGAAGAACAAGGCCATCATGGCCGTGGAAGCCATCGAAGGCACCGACGCCTGCATCCTCCGGGGCGGGAAGCTGGGGAAGGGAGCCATTGTGGCCAAGACCGCCAAGCCCGCCCAGGACAACCGGTTCGATATGCCCGGCGTGGGGGTCAGGACCATGGAATCCATGATCGAATCCGGCTGTGCCGGCATCGTCATGGAAGCCGGACGGACCCTCCTGGTGGAACGGGAGAAGGCCCTGGACCTGGCCGACCGTCACAAGCTGGTGGTCGTGGCCATGAAGGATCCGGAAGCGTGAATAAGTCCATAGAGGCTGTTGACCGTTGACAGCGCAGGGGGTGTGAATTTTTTCACACCCCCTTTTTTGTTATGTGATATAATAAACTGTACAAGGAAAAACCTAGGTAGATACTAATTTTACCTAGGTTTTTCCCTTCAACGGCAGACAAACGGCAGAAATTTAGGAAAAAGAATATAAATCGTTGACACTTTCAGCGGCTTTATCACGGATATCTTGGGTGTAATTCACATAGGTTTTGGATACGATTGCAACTGTGTCGCCGAGAACCGATGCTACTAGATTTATATCACCGGTTTTAGAAAGTAATAGAGTTGCAAAGGTATGACGAAACGAATGAATGGATCTCCCGTAGTTCTTTCTGAGCCATAAATTCAGATTTACAGTGAGCGCATGCAACCCTTTAGGTGGGAAGAGAAGCCCAGTTAATTGCAATGGGGTTGATTTTTTCCACTTCAAAAGCTCTTCCATGACTTCTTCCGGGGCAGGGACCGACCGGACGCTGTTGGTTGTCTTGCAGGGTTTTAGTCCATATTTGCCCCTGCCAATCTGCCCCCACTGCTGTGTTACATGGATCTGGTTTTTCCGAAAGTCTATAGCTTCCCAGGTGAGCCCTAGTATTTCCCCAATCCGAAGACCGGTTCTAGCCGCAATGAGCAACACTACATAGTGCAGCCTGTTCTTCCGCCCCTGGAAGTGGGATAGGATTTCCGACACCTCTTTAACCGTGAAGGCGTTCAATGGCTGCTTTTCTCGGCTCGAAATCTGCTTGATGATCCTGGCAGGGTTTTCCGGGATGATCTTATACAGGACGGCGTGCTGCAGGATGATTTTTAAGGCCCGGAGAGTCAAGTTACGTGTGGCCATCGCAACCGGCAGGGCATTGAGCTGATTTAGCATCATGGGCACAGCCAGATCTTTGATGGGCGTATCCAGGATAGGATCCAGTCGTTTAAGACAGGCTCGGTAACTCACCATGGAAGTATAGGACAGTTCTTTTTCCCTATCTCGCTTAAAAATAGGCCAGAACTGCCGCAGGGATATATCTTTCAGTGTCGGGTCAAAGGTCAGACCGGCTTCTTTTTCCGCTTGTTTCAATAATTCGGTCTGATAGGCTCTAGCCTCTCTCTGTGTTCGGAAGCCTTGTTTGGTTTTTTGTTTCCACTTCTTTCCAATCTTGTACGCCAGAATCAAACATACCGAACCATTCTTCATCCTGGTCGAAAAAGTATATTCCATGACAACCCTCCTTTCAAATTATAAGCATTATAAATTTGGCTTTTCTGTTCTTAGCAGACAGTAAGACCAGAAAAACACATTTTTCCGTTCTTAACAGGGACTCACAATACCAACTAATGTATTTTTATTTTATGAATAGATTATTTTTCTGAAGTCGTTTTAACTGCTGAACACTTTTTGGATTATTGCGTAGTAACGATTCCATTTGATAAATCGCAATTTGATTTAATTTGTACAAACGATCAGCCTGTGGAATCCCTTCGCGAATTAATTCTGCATTCATTGTTTCGAGATTGGCCAAAATGATCAGCTGTTCAATGGTTGCCGCATCTCTCATATTGCCTTTTTGTTCTTTATGTTCATTTCTCCATTGTTTTGCGGTTTTACCGAAAAGAGCTAAATTGATTACATCGGCTTCACTGGCATATGTATAGCCTTCAGCTATTTTAGATATTTCCGGAGGTATCAAATTCTCTTTGATGGCATCTGTATGAATCTTGTAATTCGTTTTTGCGAGTTCCCTCTTTACAGTCCAATTCAATGCTTTGGTGTAGCTTTCATCGGATTTCAATCTTTGGTAATCCTTGATAATATAAAGTTTGAATTCAGGAGAAATCCAGGAAGCAAATTCAAAAGCAATATCTGAATGCGCAAGCGTACCTCCGTAACGACCTGACTTTGAAATAATTCCAATAGCATTAGTAGTATTAATCCATTTTTGAGGAGATAATACAAAAGAATTTCGACCAGCATCTTTTTTAAACTGGTCGAATTCGACCAGTTTAAAATTAGGATTATTCAACGTTTCCCAGAGACCTAAAAATTCAATCGTACTACGGATTCTCATCCAATTCTTGATAACATCAGCAGGAGCCTCCGGGTTATGATATTTTGCGATATCTGTTAAAGATATGTAGTCTGATTCTGCAGAACTTGATAATCTAATGTCAACCCCATGAGCATGAATAACTGATTTGATTTCTTTCATAGTTATATAACCCCTTTCTATTCAAACGGTTTACGGGTACGGGGTATTTGTAAATTATGCGAATACCACGTACCCGTTGTTGCAGAAACGGAAACAAGACTCTCCTACGACTATTTAATAGGCAAAAATTCCACAATGTACAATATATAGATTCATATGGACTTACATAACCAATATCTTGTGGTTGTAGTTTCTGGGATTTCTGGTATAATAATTATAGAGCAACTCGTGAAGGATATAGGCTGGGTTCCCGAATGGGAGTAAGCGTAATGCTTAGAATTCCTTTGCCCCTGGGGTTGGCTCTTTTTTTTGTTTATTTCTCAGGTTCTGAATGCTATGTTCAGGATCTTTTTTTATTTCTTCTACTATTTTCCAACCTGTAGAGAATACTGGCTATTAACAATATTTCACCAAGTATGACGTGATTCCACGACCTTGCCGATGATCTGGACCGGCAAATCTGCTATTTCTCTATTGGTGTAAAAATGAGGCGGGTATACGTCTATGTTCAGCCCGATCAGCATGATGCCTTCTTTGGTTTTTTTAATCTGCTTGACGGTTGCATCCTCGCCGTCAACCAGGATAATCGCAGTGTCGCCACTTTCCACATCTGACTGCCGCTTGACTATAACGATATCACCTTCATGCAGCTTAGGCTCCATGGACAGCCCCTTGATACGCAAAGCAAAATACTCTCCCGAGGCAGCCATCTTAGGGGAAATCTCTTCCCAGCCGTCGATGTCGGTAATGGCTTCGATAGGAATCCCAGCTACGACCTTGCCCAGGATGGGGATTCGGACACCTCCAGAAACATGGCCTATTCCGGAATTTTTACTATCTGACTCAGGGCGCTTATAGCTCATAGAGAACATTCGGGAATTATGCGTAGTATCAGAAGAGTTAACTTCAATTTCTTGCGAGCCATCTAGCAAAGAAAAAAGTAAATCCAAGTCAGTGTTTGTAGCATCTGCAATCTTTTTCAAAGTTTGAAGAGTTGGGACAAAAGATTTTCCAGTAGTTGGATTAATATCTTTTTCTAAAATAGATATGTAGGCTTTACTTAAGCCACATAAATTACCAAAAGCTTGCATTGAAAGGCCGTGTTCTTTTCTATAGTTTTTTACCCAATCGCTAATTCTCATATTGCATACCCCCTGTATAACACACTATACACTAAATAAATATTTTAGTCAAATACACTTGACACTAAACCAAAGGTTTAGTATACTAGACTCGACAAAAGGAGGTGTGAAAATGGCAGAGTTAGTTATTTACAAAGGGCTTGCTATTCGTCAGAAAGCAGGATTATCACAGCAAGAACTAGGTCGAAAAGCCCATGTTTCTAGGGCTACTATTTCTGATTTAGAATCTGGAAAGAAAACTGATGTTAAAATGAGCACACTTTCCAATATTGCAGCTGTTTTAAATTGTAAGGTTTCTGATTTATTTACTCAAAAAGTCTAGTGCACTAAACGAATGCTTAGCATGAGGAGATTCCAAATGACCGAACTTGAGCGACTAAAAATAGAAAACATGGAGGTGAGAAAAGGATGAAGAAACGGAAACAAAAAAAGGGTCTTCTGCTGGGAACAGAAGACCGTAAAGGTTATTCAGTTAGAATTACGCTTAAAGTTTCCGATGGTAACGCCAACAATCTGATCTGTGAAGATTGCAAGAACTTCATAATTCAGAGTTTGTTGCGGGCACGCGAACGGGACAACCTGAGCATTTTTTAGCAACAATGTTTTGGAGTTGTTAATGACAATCGCATCTGGGGGCAAGGTTTCATACATTTTTTCTGTAGCAGCCGTGATAGTTTTGAAAATGGCTTGTGCGTTTGATGAATCTTTTACGTCATCAGCCGGATTAATCAGTTCGCAAGAGATATTTGTAAAATTTGTAATGATGATCAACCGATTGCCATCTAAAGAAAAAGGGGCCTTTGACTCAGAATTAGCGCTTTTAAATGCTTTTACCGCGAAATCTAAAGCCGTGATCGTACCGACTTTAGTATCAATTCGGTTTTTTAAAACATCCAGTAAATTCTTTTCCATAATATCACCTCCTTTCTTACTTCCGATTATACCAGAAAGGGGAAAAGGAAATCCAAGTTAATAACGATATAAGGAATCCAAAAAATAGAAGGGAGGTATAAAAAACAATGGACGGCTATTTAATATGGGCCATTGTAGCAACGCTTGTAGTGCTGTACTTACTGATTGCCCTGATGAATGTATCTTTAACCCTTGGAGCGCTATTCACATACAACGCGGCTAAAGGGCTTCCTGAACCTACCAATACGGAACAAGAAGCCCTGAAACTTTGGCTCGCTAAAAAATGTTTTGGCCTAGATTCGGATTTTCCATATCTTTCTTAATAGCAACATCCCTTTCGTAAGGGATGTATATCAAATGCTTGCTTACTTGCGAAATCATAATTTCTTTCTAGGAGGTGAAAACGTGGATCTGAAAGAATTTGAGCGACCAATTTGGAAAGCAAAAACCGTAGCAGATTACTACGGATGCACTGTACAAGCTGTGTATGACATGCGGGATGCTGGGAAACTGCACCAGCTTGATAATCTTCCAGGTGTTCGTTTCCAAAAACAGGAGGTAATGGAGGTCGCGAGATTTCCTGGTGATTCTCTTCTTCCACATGAAGTAGCCAGGCTCAAACGAGAGCTAATGCTGGAAAAAGAGCGAAATACCAGGATCATGAAACTTTTGCATAAAGTCGGTCTATTGGGATCTGAAGCTATGGCAGAGATTTCAAAAGAATCCGTAGATGAAGAAAGTTTATAAGAGGGTGAGGAAATGGACGCAGAGATGATTGAGAATATCCGGGCTAACGTCAGGTACTACAGGATCGTGAAAGGGATATCCGGGCGCCAGCTCAGTACAGCTATTGGACTCAGCCCCACATGGATCTGCTGCTTTGAGTCAGGAATTATTCGGGAGTCAACCCCTGAAAATTTGCAGCTGCTGGCCAAGGCCCTTGGCAAGAAGTTGAGCGATTTGATTAAACCACCCAAAGTTGTGATTCAGGCAATTAGCCCGGAAGAAGCGGAGCGGGGATTGCAGAATCTGGAACGGATCCGCAAACAAAAAGGGCGGCCGGTTCGGCAATTTGAAATGGACATCGGCCTGTGTGAAGGGCACCTATATAAAGCACTCGCAGGTCGTAGAAAATTCGCCCTTGAAACTTGGTGGAAGGTCGCCGAAGCCCTGGACATGGATCTAAAAACACTGATCGGGAGGACAGACTAATGGTTTACAAAGTGAATGATGAATTCTTGGATAAAGTAGATTCGCTGCTGGATAGCATTGCCGATATGTGCCAGGCTACTGATACCCTGGATAACGCAGGCGTAGCGATCATCAATATCCCAAAATGGGCAGCCATGAGAGACAAAGCTGCCAAAGTATTGGACAGTATGAATGATGGCTTTGATGCTGCGGAAGGAGAGAAAGAAAATGAAGAGGGATTACAGGATTGCTGAATTGCTTCTGGCTCCGGTGTTTTGGATTTACATTCTGGCCGGCATTGTGATTGACGATATTCGGGAATGGCCTCCCAGGTTCCAGGGTTTCATGGCTGGGATGTCAGCAACCCTTGCAGGGTTGATCATCCTGGTAGGAATCGCTGCTTACTACTGAAGGGAGGTGATGGAGATTAAACGGCAAAGAAAAAAGCTCACCAGCAAGGCAACTGATGAGCCAGTGGGGGGGGAATCTTTAAGAAAAAGATCCAACCTTAGTATATCACGACTCTTAGTATATCACAGGAGGTTTAAAAATGGAAGACGTGGAAAGATCTTTGGCAGAAGCCATGGAATTAGGGAACAGCTTCTACTTGGAAAATGATGCAGATGCGGACAGTGCACTGCATAAGATTCAGAGATTGAATCGAGGCATCGAATGGGCTAAAAAGCTGGCAGAGCAGCAGAAACAAAAGATCGATCTCTGGCTTGAACAGCAGATTGCAAACCGTCAGGAGGCAATTTCTTCCCAGGAAAACCTGCTACAGCTTTATGCAGAGGATCGTCTAAGGAACAGCAAGCGCAAATCAGTATCTCTTCCCAACGGGAAATTTGGCTTCAGAAAACAGCCTCCTAAAATTACCCATGACGACACGATCCTGCTGGCCTTTGCCAAAGAATCCGCTCCCCAGTTCGTGAAAGTCAAGGAATCTGTAGACTGGGCGGGATTGAAAAAATCCTGCATCATTGATCAGGACAAAATGATTGATGAAAACGGAGAAGTGCTGCCTGGCATTACTATCGAACAGCAAGAAGCAAAATTTTATGTAGATATCGGTAAGGAGGAAAAATAATGGGAATGCCTGTTTTTGTGATTGGATTTTCCGGCAGCGGGAAATCTTCCAGCCTGCGTAATTTTAAGCCAAATGAAGTTGGAGTTTTCAGTGTAGCCGGTAAACGGCTGCCATTCCAGAGCGAACTCAAGGTGGCCATGAATTCCAACTACCAAACCATTGAAAATGCTTTGCAGAGAAATAAGCTGCGGGCCTACGTGATTGACGACAGCCAGTATCTTTTGGCCTTTGACAGTTTCCGAAGGGCGAAAGAAGCCAGCTATACCAAATTCACTGATTATGCGGTATCGTTCTATAACCTGTTGGATGCCATCAAGCGTACCAGCCCTGATACTATTGTCTATTTGCTCCATCATGCAGAAGAAACGGATCGTGGCATGATCAAGGCTAAAACTATTGGCAAGATGCTGGATAACCAACTGGTCTTAGAAGGGCTGTGTGAAATCGTCCTCTATGCAGAAACAGATGGAAAGAAATACCAGTTCCTGACTCAGAGCAATGGCTTCACTACAGCCAAAAGTCCCATGGGGATGTTTCCCCTGGAGATTGACAATGATCTGAAAGCTGTTGATTCACAGATCAGAAAATTTTACAACATGGAACCGATTGTAGATAAAGAGGAGGAAAAGAAATGAGAAACATTGATTGGGACAACGTACAGGAAAGCACTGGAAGCAGCTTTGACCGTCCGCCTGTAGGTGGCTATATCCTCACCATTCTGGAAGCCGAGGAAAACGAGGAGAAAGAGTATTACAAGCTGTTTTACGACTATGCTGAAGGGGAGTGGGAAGGGTACAGAATGGCATTGCACCAGGCTCATGGCTGGAAACTTCCGGCCTTCATTCGTTCTTACAAAGATAGTGCGCAGAGCTTTTTCAAACGTTTTATGAACGTTTTACAGGAATCAAATCCTAAATTTGACTGGCATGCTTGGGTGAAAGCTGGGGCAAATCCGGCTGCACTGAATGGGCTCAAATTTGGTGCTGTAATTGGAGATGAAGAATATCAATGGCCTATCGGCGAAGGCACCGTGAAAACCCGGCAGGCCATCCAGGAAGTATTACCTATTGCAGCAATCCGGGCGGGGAATTTTGAAATACCACCTATTAAGAAGTTGAAAAGCGGCAGTAATAAAGTGCAGGATCTGCCATCTCAACCAACACCTGCTCCGCAGCCGTCCCCGACCTATGACGCGGATCAATGTCCGTTTTAACACCAGATGAAGTATTAGCGAAACTGAAAAATGTGCACAAACGGGGCAACAGCTTAGTGGCCGAATGCCCCGTTTGCCATGATGATCACCATCTGTATATTACACGGGAAAATGATAAGCTGCTGCTGTTCTGCCAGAAGTGCAAGGCAAAGTATCCTGCAATATTGAAAGCGTTGGATGTACAGCCACCAACTTCCAGTCCAGTCCAAACTTCTTCTCAGAAACCCAAAGATCATGGCAAACAAATTGAAGAGATCCGCTATACGTACCGGGCTCCGTCGGGGAAGCCTGAGTATCAAAAAATTCGGCGGAAATTCGAAGATGGGCATAAGGTTTTCAGCTTTTGCTATACCGATGAAAACGGTCAGATTCAGTACAAAAAGCCAGAAGGATGCGATAACTTGTACAATTTGGACCGAATGGCTGCATCAGATCCGGGTACTCTCTTATACATTGTGGAAGGAGAGAAATGTGCTGATGCTATGACTGCCAGAGGTTTTCTGGCTACTAGCACCAATACTGGCAGTCAGAAGAATCTGAAGTTATCAGAAACGGATCTCCAAACTCTTCATAAATTCAAGAGGAAAATTGTCATTCCGGATAACGATGATCCAGGAATGGAATATGCCAAGGCTTGGGAACGTATGGGCGCCAAGATTTTTCCATGGCGAGAAGTATGGCCAGATATCCAGAAAAAACAGGATGTGGCCGATTATTTTCAACAGGGAGGGGATCCAGAAAAAATCCAGAACTGGAAGTATCCTGCAGCGGAGTTCAGCGAAGAATATTTCGCAGCCATGGACAAAGCTGACATGATCAAACCAGGGCTTTTTGCAGGCATCCAGGCGCTGGATGATCCATTGGAACGGCAGCAGATTGAAAGTCTGGCTGCATTCCGGGCCAAGGAATTAGGTATTTCCAGAGAGTTTCAGAAAAATTACAAGGCATGGAGAGTATCACAGGCGCAGGCAAATAAAAACAGCCGGAACCAAACAAAGTTTTCAGGGCAGCCTTTTGCCCTGGCCTGTGGAGATTGGATCGCCGATGATGATGGAGTTAAGAAGTTGGAATCTACCGGCAACGGAGATTTCCGATATCAATGGGCTTCTCCCATCCCAATCTTACCTACTGAGATCCTACTGAACCAGGAAAGCAATACTGAAAAAATTCGCCTCAGCTACTACAAACCTGACGGATGGAGATCTTGCGTAGTACCTCGCGAAATTGCTGCTAACAGCAGTAAGATCATCGCTCTGGCCAATATGGGAGTGGAAGTCAACAGTGACAATGCTAAAAGCCTGGTAAAATACCTGGCTGGATGTGTGGCGTTGAATCCTGCTGTTCTGCCTAGGACAAAGAGCACAAGCCACATGGGATGGACCGGTGAGGAATTTGTTCCTTACACTGAGGAAATCACGCTGGACAGCGTTGATGAATACGGAACACTGATTGATTCCGTTACACAGAAAGGAAATTTGGAAGGGTGGTTGGCAGCAGTGAAACCCCTTTTGGATAACATCTATTTGCGGTTAGCTGTTGCTGCCAGCCTGGCAGCCCCTTTAATCAAGCCCCTGGGCGCATTGTCTTTTGCTTTCCACTTGTGGGGAGGGACAGGGGCTGGGAAAACAGTAGGACTGATGGTTGCTGCTTCTGTATGGGGAAATCCAGCACCTGGAAAGTTGCTGCAGAGCATGAACAACACTGTGAATTTTACCACGGGCTGTGCAGCTACCCTAGGGAATTTACCTTTCTTTGGTGATGAACTGCAAACCATTAAGTCAAAATTTGACAACTATGATCAGTTCATCCACCAGATCACTGCTGAAGTGAGCCGGGGGCGTATGGATCAGACGGGCCGGATGCAGATGCAGAAAAGCTGGAAGACAGCTTTTCTGTTTACAGGAGAAGAACCGATTTCCCAGGCCACCAGTGGTGGCGGAGTGGAGAACCGGCTGATTGAAATTGAATGCGCCCATCAGGTTGTGGCGAATGGGCCGGAAACGGTGCAGGCAATCACTAACCAGTATGGAACATTGGGACCGGCATACATTGCCATGCTGAAGCAGAAAAAACAAGATGGCATAGATCTGCGGGCTGTTTTTAATGACTACCACAAAAGGCTGCTGCAGATGGAAACCACCGAAAAGCAGGCTATGGCCATGGGAATCATGATGACAGCGGATGAATTTTTCCGGATGTACTTTGCGCCGGAGCTGCCGCCCCTGAAAATTGAAGAAGTAACGCCATTCCTGAAGACCATCAAAGAAGTTGACACGGCAGAACGGGCCTACAACCTGGTCATTGACCTTGTGGCCCAGAACAACGAGAACTTCTTCTACAGCCGAGACGATGATTCCGGTCGGCCAGCTTACCACCATGCTCCAATGCGGGAAGTCTGGGGAAAGATCCAGGATAATCACGTGTGGATTATTAAACGAGTGCTGGAAAATCTGCTAGCAGAAAATGGGCTGAGTTTTCGGGCCGTATCCAAGAAATGGGCAGCCCAAAAGAGGCTAGTTCCGACAAAACAAGGAAAATACTCTTCAAAACTATCAATGTCGGGGGTCTTTGGATATTACGTTGAACTTATCAGATAATTCTCCTACCTTTTTCTTTAAGGTAGGAAGAAGGTAGGAAGAAGGTAGGAGAATTCAGATTGTTAAAACCCGCATAAAACCTAGGCTTTTCAAATACATTCCTACCTTCCTACTATTCCTACCTACATATATAGATACACGGAAAATAATTAAATTTGAATATCAAAAAGTCAAATATTGTTCAAATTAAATTATTTTTATATATGTGTATCCGGGAAAGGTAGGAGGTAGGAAAAAAGCTGAAACCGTAGACGGAGTGCTAGTTGGAGCCTTCCTACCTTTTTTTTATCAAGGTAGGAAGGTAGGAAAAAATAACAAAGATCCTGTAAAAAAAGGAAAAAACAAAATGGCAACGAGTAATAAGAATCTGTTGAGGATGATTAAAGAATACTGTGCTCGGACACAATGTGACTGCTGTATTTTTGATGATGAAGGCCAGTGTGAACTCATGGAAGTGCCTAGTCATTGGAATGTTGAAGGAATAACACGAGATATTGAGTCTGAATTAGAAAAGGAACCCCTATTTTAAAAAAGGGAAGGAGAAATGAAATGGCAATGAAAAACGAGAACCTTGCAGTAGTAAAAATTAAATTGCTGGCCGGAGGCCACATGCCGGAGAAGAAAACGGCGGGGGCTGCAGCTTACGACTGCTATGCCAGGATTGACGGAACCGGGGAAGATCAGTATTACGATTCGGACCGTAAACTGCATTATATCCCTGGCCTCAACGGATGTACCACAAAAACGCCCCTTGGTTTTGCCCTGGAAATGCCGGAAGGAGTACATGCCTGTATCCTTGCCCGTTCCAGTATTGGTTTGACGACTAATTTAGTCTGCCCCATCGGGTTTGGCTTGATTGACAGCGATTATCGCGGCGAGGTTTGTATGCTGTATCGTGAGATAAACCCAGATTACGACGTACCCAGCTGGTGCCAAGAGGATGCTATCTATCACGGTGACAGAATTGCGCAGCTGTTGTTTAACGTACCAGTTATACTGCAGCAGGTGGCTGAACTGGTACCAACCGAGCGAGGGACCGGTGGTTTTGGTAGTACTGGGAGGTAGAAATACCATGAAAAGACAAGGGCTGGTAAAGAAAATCAGGGATGAATATAAGTCGTGGAATGAGATAGCAAAACATGGCTGCAGCGATCCTTTCTGGGAGGACGGAGCCAATATGAATTTGGTCAGAAACCATATCATTTATCTTAAAAGTCAGATAATTGGTCAGGCGGAAGAAGATATGGAACAGATTCCACAAGAAGTTTACTGGGCACTTCCACCAGAAGTTCCCGACACATTCATGGTAAAGAATGGAAAGTATTATTGGACAAGAGTCACAAACTGGGATTCAAAAAAAATCAGGAGGATCGTTCTGAAAACTGATTTGGAGACTGCGCTGTTTTAAGAGGTGACAAAATGGACACATTGAAAATGCTCATGGATTACTGTAAACGAACAAAATGCGATGCATGCGATTTTCTCGATGACGGGTTATGCAAGTTCTCTTGCAACGATCCTGAAGACTGGCCGAATCCGGACTATGTAAGGCAAGTAATTGAATCAGATTTGGAAAACAGGAGACAGCGAAATGAATGAATCAGCTGAAGTATATGCTTTGCTTTTAATCAGTTTCATGTTTGGGATTATTACTGGGGCGGGGGTATTAGGAATTTATGCGATGGCCCATGAAACTGATTGGTGGGGCATCGAAGAATGGTTGAGAAATTTCAGAGGGAAAAAGGGAATGGTTCGGGATATGATCAAGTACCTTGATTTTCTCAAGTTGCACTGCAGGGAGCACGTTTTGTGTGACAAATGCTTTCTTTATGATGGAAAGCAATGCAAACTCCGTAATGCCCCATGGTTTTGGAATAATGATGGAATTGAACAAGCATTTTTCCAGGAATTGGATATAAGAAAGGAGGCTAACCATGAAACTACGACCTTATCAACAAGACCTGGTGAATAAAATCCGGCAGGCTATCTGCAGCGGGTCCAACCGGGTCTGTGCGGTCCTAGGCTGCGGGGGCGGAAAGTCGGTGATTATCGCTACCATCGCAAAAGCAGCTACGGATAGGGGAAACAGAGTGCTGTTTCTGGTACATCGCAAAGAGCTAACTGCACAGATCAGCCGGACTATGGCAGCCATGGGCGTGGATCCTTTCCTGTGTACAGTGGCCATGGTGCAGACCATGGCCAGGCAGAAAACACTAGCAAGGACCATCCCTCCAGCGCTCATTATCGTAGATGAAGCACACCATTCCTTAGCTGCCGGATATCTTCGGATTTTCGATTATTTCTCCCAGGCAACGGTGGTGGGCTTTACTGCGACTCCGCAGAGGATGGGGGACGGTGGACTTGGAAAGGTTTTCCAGCAGTTAGTGGAATCCGTATCGACCAAATGGCTGATTGAGAACCATTATCTTACTCCGTATCATCTGTACAGTGTGCCGTTGACAGAGGTAACAGGGATCCATACCCGGCACGGAGATTATGACCAGGGAGAAATTGCCAAATTGATGGACAAGGGCGCTATCTTTGGCGGGACGGTGGCTTCCTGGTTACAGCAGGCAAAAGGTAAGAAGACCATCGTTTACTGTGCCAGCATAAAGACCAGCCAGGCTACGGCAGCCGCTTTTCGGCGGCAGGGAATTTCGGCAGCACACCTGGATGGATCTACTCCTAAGGCAGAACGGGAACGGATTGTGCAGCAGTTCCGGGATGGGAAGATCCTTGTGTTATGCAATGTGGATCTTTTTGGCGAGGGCTTTGACGTGCCAGACTGTGAAGTTGTGCAACTATTACGGCCTACCAAATCTTTGACACTCTTTATCCAGCAGTCCATGCGGCCGATGCGGATCAATCCCCAGGATCCGCAAAAAGAAGCTATCATCCTGGACCACGTTGGAAATTATACGAGACACGGCTTTCCCGACGACGATCACGACTGGAACCTGGAAGCTAAGAAGAAAAAGAAGCAAGCTAAGACGACTACAAAGCAGTGCCCTGTTTGCTACCATGTTTTCATTCCTTCCAAAGACAATGATTCTGGCCCTCTTCGGTGCCCTTACTGTGGAGAAGTCCTGGAAGAAGAGAGAGCTCCCAGGAGCGAACAAGAACAAATAAACGGAATTACTCTGGAAGAAATCAAAGAAAGCCCTTACTCCGACTATAAGAAAGCGAAAAACTGGGAGCAGTTGGAGTTCTTTCGGAAGGGAAAGCGATATAAGCTGGGATGGAGCCTGTACAAAGCTTTGGAACTACACATCCCCATCCCGGCAAAATATCGGTATGCTGCATCGAAAATGATGGGGAAGGGCAGGAAGAATTGGTTCAAAGAGGCTAGGGGAGGGAATAGCAAATGGTAGAAACAGATTTGATGCACCGGATCATGGAGGCCGTCAGTAAGAGGGGATGCCTGGTATTCCGTTCGAATGTAGGGAAGGTGAGGACACCAGATGGAAGATGGTTTGATACGGGGCTGCCCAAAGGGTTTCCTGATTTGTTTGGATTCCTTCCTCGAAGCGGAAGGATATTCTTCATCGAATGCAAAGTAAAACCCAATAAACCAACTCCTGAACAAGTCAATTTTCTTCATGTTGCCAGAAGTTTAGGGGCTATCGCATTTGTGGCTTACAGTATAGAGGAAGTGGAACATGCTTTGGATGATGCAGCCTGGGCAGATTTTGGACTGGCTATACAGGATCCGTATGAAGATGAATCAGATACGGAACTGTGGATGAAACTTTTTTGCTGGGCCAGCACCATGAAACGGGAATTATACGAATGTCTGCAGACCATTCGCAGAGAAGGTGCTAAACTTATCCCAGATCCCAAATACGGGCTGCGCATTATTCCAGGTGAAGACAAGGCCCATTATAAAAATGGCAGCCAGGTTTTATATAAATACAGATATGAACTAATCGATGAATTAGCATGGCTGGCCAAAAGGAGATCATAAGAATGAAAACCTTCGTGAAAGTAGTAATAGCAGTTGGAGTCTTAACTGGATTAGCCATGTACATCGGCGGAATCCTGGCTATTTGGCGTTTTGTGCTGATGGGGGTATAACTACATACCCTGAAAGATAAAACGCCTTAAAACGAAAATTTGAGTGTAATAGAGGAGGACGGAAAATGAGAAACACGACTAAATTACCCGTTAAAATCAAGATTTTTCCAGGTGGGCGTATGCCGGAGAAGAAAACCAAAGGAGCGGCAGCTTACGACTGCTATGCCAGGGTTGATTACTGTCGCTGGATATTCCCAGGGGAAAAAGGGATAAAGGTTCCACTGGGGTTTGCCATTGAGCTGCCAGAAGGATATCACGCCGAAATACTACTTCGTAGCTCTATGGGAATCAAAACGGGCCTGCGGGTTTCTAACGGTACCGGACTAATCGACTCTGACTATAGGGGAGAGGTCAACATCATCCTAGACAATGTGCGCAATGCCATGGAAGGAAGAACTGGCATGGAGGGGATAGGTGACGGCGATCGGATCGCCCAGATGGTCATTGTGAAGGATCCGGACGTGGAACTGGTTCAGGCAGAAAAGCTCAGCGAAACCGAACGGGGCACAGGCGGATTCGGTAGCACAGGCAGACGCGACAGACAGGAGGAATAAGGTATGCAGATTATTTTTAACGCTTTAATTATTTTAGCTACCATTGATCTGGCGCTTTTTGCTTACGAACAAATTCGAAAAATCTACGGACGATATCAAGATCAAAAATCTACAGAAGCCTTTTTTTACTGGGCGAAAAAGAACAGTGATCATGAAAAGGAGGAACCTCATGAGTGATATGATCCACCGGCCGAACCATTATACTTGGCGAGGTGGTATGGAATGCATTGATATAGCCAAGGAGCTGTGCCAGGGGTCAGATGGTGTACGGGCATATTTGATTGGATGTACGGTTAAATACATCTACCGTTACCCCAGAAAGAACGGGCTGCAGGATTTGGACAAAGCCATCGAATGCCTGACCATGCTGCGTAAGATTGAAGCTAGCAGTCAGAAATAGGAGGCGCTAATGACAGCAAAAGAATATTTGAACCGAATCCGTTTTATTTCAGCTGGGCTCCGGGTTAAGGAACAGGAACTGCAGCAGCTGGAGTCAGATCTTTATGCTATTCGGTCCGTGGACACCAGCCGAGAACGGATTGACGGTGGGATACCGGTATCCATGGCCGACAAGGTGGCGCGGATCCGGGATATGCAGATTGTAATCAATAAGGAATGGGATCAGCTTCTGGATTTGCGAAAGGAAGCTAGGGATCAAATCATGCAGTTGGAAGATGGCCGTTTCCGGGCAGTGCTGACAGAACGGTATCTAAACAACAAGCGGTGGGAGCAGATTGCAGTGGACATGAACTACACTTACCGCAATATAATCAAGATTCATGGGAAAGCACTGCAGCAGTTTGAGATTCAATTCAAAGAGTTCCTAGAAATTCCCTATCTTGACGTGATATAGTGTAGACTGCAAAAGGTAAGGGAAAAGGGCATACCCGAACCGATTGCGGAACCTCCTTTCTAAGATATGGCAGTACGGAAAAAGGCACCCTAATGAGGTGCTTTTTTCGTGTTCGAAAGGCGGGAACAGGCTATGAAGGATAACATTAGGGAATTTGGCCTTTTGGCTGAAGCGGCTGGACCTTTAATGGGGAAGCATCTGTCCGATAGACTCTGGCTATGCTTGATGATGCTAATTTTTATTTACTTCCCTGAATAAACCATGTAGAATAAGAATACGAGGGGACGAAGGGGGTATCCAGAATGAAATCAATTTGTTTATTCAACCACAAGGGCGGCGTAAGTAAGACTACTACTACTTTTAACTTGGGATGGATGCTGGGGAATAAAGGATACAAAGTTGTAATGGTTGATTTGGATTCACAGTGCAACCTAACGGGACAAGTGTTTGGATATCAGGCATTAGAAGATGATTATTTTGAAACGTTTTATAGGGAACGGCAGTATATTAGTATGGGCCCTATTGTAAAAGGTTTAATAGAGGGGCACAATTTAGAGACAATAAAAGTAGCGGCGGGTCATGAGCTATTTAAGACTAATAATCCTAATTTATTTTTGCTTGCAGGCCATTTAGACGTTGCCGATTTAGACGCGCAGATTACGGTTTCTTTAAAAATAGCAACAGGGATTCCTGCAACACGAAATATCGTAGGGAATTTACCCGCTGTATTAAAAAGTATTGCAGAGGCAGCAGGAGCTGATTATTTATTATTTGATCTTAGTCCGAACGTGGGTGGATTGAACGAAGTTATTCTCATGTCCTGTGATTATTTCATAGTACCAACTTCTCCAGACTATTTTTGTTTACAGGCAGTGGATTCTTTTACAAAAAACATAAAAAAATGGAAGCGCGAGATTAAAAAATTTAAAGAAGAGAATGACATTGTTGATAAAAGTTACGCAGTGCATAATTCGCCTAAATTTATTGGGATTATTCAACAAAGGTATAGACCCAGAAGTGAACGTCCGGCAAGCTCATTCCAAAAATGGATTGATAAGATTGACACGGCGGTCAACGATAAATTAGTTCCAGAATTAGAAAAAATTGATTGTATAGCAGCAAAAAACAGAATTGAGGACGCCTTGGCACCATATGGCCTTAAACCTTACAATTTAGCTTATATTTCTGATTTTAATTCGCTTATAGCTATCGGACATTTAACTAAAAAACCGATTTTTGAGTTGACGGAATCTGATATAAAAGCTAATGCGAATGTTTTTGGAAAGGCTTTAGACACAATGAGCGTAAGTGCTGAAAAATTTAAGAAAGAATTCGAAGATCTGACAGACAGAATTGTTAATATAACTCAATGATTTATTTTCAGGGTCTTTCCAAAGGGGGTGTGAAGAATTTCACAGCCCCTTTTTTATTTCGCAAAGCAGGTGAAGAGTGGCATGGATGTGTGTTTTCAAATGTAAATGTTTCTATATTTTCTTAAATTCGAGATTATTCGACTTTAAATAAAGAATTTGTGTTAAAATGAAGCAATTATAATTTATGCTTCGCTTTGAGACACTGAAACACGAAGAGATTGGAAGCGTTTATGAAAGACATGCCGGTATTGGGGAATTTTAAAGTTTGCAAAAAGTGCGGGGAAAAGTTTTATCTACCATTTGGCACTCCATGGCCATGGAAAACCAATTATCGGGGACGAAATTATATTTTTTGTTCCTACAAATGCAAAAGAAAATTTGAAAAGGGGATAAAATAGAACTAGTCTTGAAATTGGGATACCAGGTGGGTACGGATTATCTTAGATAGTTAAACAAAAAAGATAATCTTCAAGCATCCATTTGAACGCCATGAAGCTGCGCAAAGTAATTTGAGAACATGAGAAAAGGCATATATTGTGAACCGCGAAAGCAAAGGATTATAATAGATATCTCTAACCTCAACCATATTTACACAAAAAAATTTTGGAGTAAGCCGCCTTATCAGGGCGGTTTTTCTCTTGCTTGAGCCACGCTTTAAAGGCGTTGACACTAAGCATATCCGCTACTGCGCTAGCTTTTTCTATCAGTACATCAGGCTGATAGTCATGAGAGCATTGGAGAAGAAAAGCAGTTAGAAAGCTTGTCTGTACCTAATGAACAACAAAAGACATTAGAATTTGTGGCAGTGGCGGGTCCTTCTGCCTTGGAAGAAAAGACTGAGGGTCTTTTGATCCCCGAAAATTTTCTAGCTGTAAAAAAATTTCGGAGCTAAATATAACTTATTAACGCCTAAGGAGGTAAGAAACGGTGAAAATTCCAAAGGGGCTTTTGTCTCTTACTACGACACAAACCGAAATGGGAAGAGCCCTAGGAATCACACCTGGCCGAGTTCATCAGTTGATTGACGAGGGCATTGCTATCCGCGATCCAAAAGATAACGCTGGAGCAATACTGGTTATTCAGACAGTTAAAAATTTTTATAGTCAAAAGTACCTAGGAGCTACTGAAGATGGTGCCCCAGATCTTAATGAAGAACGGGCCAAACATGAGAAAGCTAAAAGAGAAATTGCAGAATTAAAACTTGCTAAATTGCAGGGGAAAGTCTACCTGGCTCGGACAGTAGAACTGGTGATGACTGAAATGGCATCTAATCTACGAACTCAGCTCCTGGGGCTTCCGTCAAAATTAGCTCCTATTTTAGAAGGTCAAAAAAAGGAAGAAATCTATGAAATATTAACAAAAGAAATAGAAGAAAAGTTATCCGAGCTGTCCAATTACAGCCCGGATCTTTTTATGAATAGCGAAGTGGAAGAAGGGGAGGAGGATGCTGATGAAGAGCGCTAAAGCATTGTGGACTTATGTGGCAGAACACGGGCTCAAGCCTCTGCCCAAAACCTCCGTGTCAGATTGGGCCGATGCTTACCGGATGCTCCCCAGCACGGCAGCTGAGCCGGGTCGGTGGAAGACCAGTCGTGCACCCTATCAGAAAGAGATAATGGACAGTTTTACCCAACCTGGGATTCACGAGGTAGTGGTCAAAAGTGCAAGTCAGTTAGGGAAATCGGATGTGATGAACTGCGTTGTTGGCAGGTTTGCCCATCTGGATCCCTGCGCTATCATGATGGTTCAGCCCACTGTGGATATGGCTGAGGATTTTTCCAAGTCGCGAATAGAACCGATGATTAGAGACACTAAAGTGCTGGCCGACATCTTTTCAGACGTCAAAAGCCGGGACCGAGGCAACACAATACTATCCAAGTTGTTTCCTGGCGGACGATTAATCATGTGCGGGGCTAACAGTCCTGCGGGGCTGGCATCCCGCCCCATCCGGATTTTGCTATGTGACGAAGTGGATCGTTTTCCGGTTTCAGCCGGAACAGAAGGTGATCCCATTGATCTGGCAGCAAAAAGAATGACAACTTATTGGAATAGGGTCATGGGTCTCTTTAGTACCCCGACCAACGAGGGTGACAGTCGAATTGACGTGGCCTATAACTCTGGCACCCAAGAGGAATGGCAGCACAGATGTCCTAACTGCGGCGAATACCACAAACTCTCCTACCTCAATATGGAAGTCGATGCTAAAAAAGGCGCTAAAATCCAAGGAATGCAGAGGTATTTGGTACGAGGTGTTAAATGGAGATGCCCTGACTGTGGCTTTGCTTTTAATGAAAGGGAAATAAAAGCAGCTCCCCAAAAATATATAGTACATCATCCGGAAGCTTTGGAAACAGGCTGCCGGTCTTTTTATATCAATGCATTTTCAAGTCCTTGGATTAGCTGGAAACAGATTATGAAGGAATGGCTGGAAGCAAAGGGGTTCCCGGATCGAGAAAAAGTGGTTATGAATACTCGCTTCGGCCAGAGTTACAGGGCGACAGGGGCATTTGAGTCTGACGATTTTCTAATGAATCGTCGAGAAAAATATGGAGCTGAGTTACCAGAAGGTGTATTACTCCTGACGGCAGCAGTGGATACCCAGGATAATCGGCTTGAATATGAAATTTGCGGCTGGGGAGAAGGAGAAGAAGCATGGGGGATTTTAAAAGGCGTCATCCTGGGAGCGCCTAACTGTGCTAGTACGTGGCATGATCTGGACACGGTTTTAGATCGTGTTTACCGGTTTTCAAATGGAAAAGGATTACGGGTAATCCGGACCTTAATAGATTCAGGTGGGCACTATACAGGGGATGTATATAAATACTGTGAGAAGAATCTTTTAAAACAGAGGTTTGCCATTAAAGGTATGGGCGGACCCGGTATTCCGTTGAATTATAAAATCGGGAAGGCTAAAGGTCTGAATGCCCCTTTGGTAATGTTAGGGGTTGACGATGGGAAGCAACAAATTATGTCCAGATTGACTATTGAGAAACCCGGGGCTATGTATTTCCATTTTCCACTAGATGAAGATGGTGTGATGGTTAATCGCGGATATGATTCGCTCTATTTTAGAGGATTGATTTCTGAACATAGAAAAACGGTAAAAAGAAATGGACAATATCGTGAAGTGTGGGAGCCAACTACAGGGATTAGAAATGAACCTTTGGATCTTAGAAACTACAATTTGGCCTGTATGTTTAGCTTGCATCCAGATTGGGAAAGACTAAAGGCTATGTTGGACGGCAAAGGAACAACTGAACCTAAATTTAAGGGCAATGCTTCAGTCCAAAAATCGAGCCAATATAAGAAGCCAATACAGGCTTCTAGTAGAACGCCAATCTGGTAGGGAGGAAAGGGAACTTTGAGCAAAATACAAAACCAGCGGTTAAAGATGTATTTAGAAGCAGAGCAAACAGTCCTGACTGGTCAGAGCTATACCATTGGCAATAGAACTCTTACTCGAGCAAACCTGGCAACCATTCGAAATGCTATTGATGATCTGATTGCTGCCGGTGCTACTTTGGAAGGAGAAGGATTGGAGCCAGCGGGTAGTACGAAACGGGTTATTCTGATGGATTGAGAGGAGGGCAGTTACAGTGAATAGGAGACAGAAAAAAATTTTAAAATCGCGGATTAGAGCCCCCGCCATAAAAAATAGTGGATATTCTGATGGCGGAGCCAGCTGGCAGAAAGAATCCCTGCGCAGCTGGAATCCCAAAAGACTATCCTCTAAAAGCGATATTGATGCAAACTTAGCAACGCTGCGTAATCGTGCAGCTGATCAGGCTATCAACACACCGCTAGGATCTGCCGCCATCGTAACGAGCACCATGCACGCAGTGGGTGCCGGGCTAAAGCTTTTCCCGAGAATCCCCTATAAATTTCTAGGGCTTACAGGAGAGGAAGCACGGACCTGGGAAAGAAATACCGTTCGAGAGTTCCAGCTTTGGGCAGGGTCTACGGAGTGTGATCTAAGGCGGCGTAATAATTTCTACGACTTGCAGAACATTGCTTATGCAACCTATTTGACCGATGGTGACAGCTTTGCTTTATTCCGCAGGAAAAGTCCAACCTATAATTTCCCCTATACCTTGAGAATCCAGTTGTTGGAAAGCAACCGGATCAGCAACCCTCTGGGCCCGCTGGCTGCTTATAGCGATGCCAATTCTTTCGGGATTGAACAACTCAATCCTGAAAATGGGAATCACATTATCAATGGAGTGGAAGTCAACACAGATGGGCAAATGGTAGCCTACTGGGTATCCAATAAAGTTCCTGGGGATTTGGTAAATATTGACGGCTATACGCAATGGCAGAGAATTGAGGCTTTCGGTCCTAATACTGGAATGCCCAACATCCTGCAAATCTGCCATGATGTTCGCGCAGAACAGTACCGAGGAGTTCCTTACTTAGCCCCGGTACTGGAGAATTTGAAGCAGATTGGCAGGTATTGTAATGCAGAGCTGACTGCTGCTATTATCCGAAGTTTTCTCTCAGTATTTTTTACAAATACCCAGGCAAGCAACAGCATTGAGAATATCCTTCCGGATGCCTATGGAGCAACTGCTGACGACGATGGGGGGCCTGTAGTCGATCCAACTGGATATAAGTTAGGGCCTGGGCAATTAAACAGTCTGCCTAAAGGGGTTGATGTTAAAACTGTTGATAGCTCTAATGCGCAAAGTGCCTATGATAGTTACATGACACATTTGGAAAAGAGCGTAGCAGCGTCTCTTAACATTCCCTATGAGGTGCTGCTCAAGTGCTTCAATAGCTCTTATTCGGCGAGCCGAGGTGCTTTGCTACAGGCACAGGATGAATTCAAAACTAGACGAAGATGGTTCGCTGCTGATTTTTGCCAGCCCATTTATGAACAGTGGCTGTTAGAAGCAGTCGTGACGGGGCGAGTAAAATGCCCGGGATATTTCAAGGATCCTGTGATTCGCAAAGCATGGTCTTCTGCGGACTGGTTTGGGCCAACGATGAGCATTTTGGATCCAGTAAAAGATGTAACCGGCTCTGCGCTTAGAGTCACCTATGGCTTAACTACTCGTGAAAGGGAAGCAGCAGAACTGACGGGTAGTGACCTGGAGGAAAATCTGGAACAGTTGGCCTATGAACAGAACCTGATTAAACAGCTGGGCCTGAATGTCGGAAACCCGGAGGTCTTGGCAGGGACACTGCTAAAAACACAAGGAGGTGACCAAGAGAAGAATGAAGATACAGAAACATAAATTTTGGCAAATCAAAAACGAGGTGTCTTCTACTGAAGCTGAGATCCTTCTCTATGGGGAAATCAGCAGCTTTGCAGAAGCCATTCATGAGTACTACCCTGATGATCCGGCCCGATCTGCCCAGGAATTCAATGCAGATCTAAAAGCCTTGGGCGGAAAAGATATAACACTCCGGATCAATAGCCCCGGCGGCGATGTGTTTCAGGCTCAAGCTATGTACAGCCTGTTAAAAGCCTATGATGGGAAAGTCCGTTGTCATATCGATGGAATCTGTGCTAGTGCGGCCACGTTAGTAGCTTGCGCTGCTGACGAAATTGTCATGCCGGCAAATGCCCTTTATATGATTCACAATCCAGCAGTCGGAGCTTTCGGTATGGTAGATAAAGCCAGTTTGGAGAAGCTTCTTTCTATGCTGGATAGCACTAAACAGTCTATCGTGAATGTTTATACGGCAAGATGTCAAGGATCGAGTTCCCAAAGCGAGATTGAGAAGATGATGGACAGTGAAACCTGGATGACAGCGGATGAAGCCTTAGATAAGGGATTTGTAGATGCTGTTGATGATTACGGAGTAGCGGCTAGTATCCAAAATAATGGGGCCCTGGTGGTTAACCAGGTGACAATGACGGGGATTGATCCTACACGAAATCAGCGCCTACTGCGGCTGTGCATGAAAAAGCAGAAAAAAGAATTAAGGATTGGAGTGGATGAAATGAGTGAAAATAAAGATGATTTCATGGCCAAACTGAAGGCCTTTTTTGATTCTCGGGATGCAGAAGCCCAAAAAGCCGCTGCAGAAACGAATCGAGTTACAGCATTGGATGCCTTGAAGTGCGATAATGAGGTAGTCAATGCCCTGGTAGAAAAAGCTAAAGAAACGGGGGCTACTGCTGATGAAATGAAGCCTTATTTGGAAGTGGTTGCCCAGATGAAGCCTCAGAATACAGGGCTTGAAGAGTTGAAAAAACTGGTTCTGGACCAGATGAATTCCGGGGCTAGTGGTATCAAAGCAACTAGCCAAGCTAATGATGGGGTAAATGAACAGGCTGAAATTGACGCTGTAGTTAATTTTGTAAATAAGAGAAGGGGGTAAAAGATTATGTCTTATATTGAAAAAACGACTTTGAATCCAGATGCTCTTTTTGTTGGTCCTGAAATTCCGATTCTGACGCATCAGTATACTATTTCTGCAGGTACTGCTTTAAAGCGAGGCAGATTGTTGACTGTAGCAGCAGAAGGGACTACTGCAACTGCTACTGCAAAAGCTGGAGTAGCTAACGCAGTGTTGGCCTATGACGTGGATGAAAAGGCAACTTCTGTGACCGCTTATGTGACCGGCAGATTCAACCGCAAAGCCCTGATTGTAGCTTCTGGTGATACCGTAGAAGCTCATGAAGAAGAGCTTAGAAAAATTGGCATTCATATGGGCAACGTACTGTAAGAAGGAGGATAGAAAATGATTGATCTGAAAGATACTATTTCTTTAATGAGTGCAGTGGAACGATTCAAAACTCCCGCATCCCTGCTTCTGGATACCTTTTTCCCTGTAGTTCCGGAAACTGCGACTACTGCTACTATTGAAGTTCATATCAGGGCTGGGGAACGTAGACTGGCGCCTTTTGTAGTCCGGGGTGGAAAATCTATTGAGCTGGCTAGAGAAGGGTTCGATGACTTTTTTTATAAACCGCCTATGATGGGGCCGTCTCGTACTATTAGCCCAGACCTGCTGGCAGATCGTGGCTTTGGTGAAGGTATTTACAGCACGAAGACTCCTTCCCAGCGAGCTACTGAAATTCAGGCACGGGATTTGGCCGAATTGCAAGCCTCTATTATTAATCGCAAAAACAAGATGGCTGCCGATCTGTTGACCGCAGGTAAGTACGACATCAAAGGCTTTGCTGACGATGGAAAACAGTATGTGATTGATACTGTAGACTTCAATTTCACACAGAAACTGGTGCCTAGTACTACCTGGGACCAGGCTGGAGCTACTATTTATGATGATATTCGAAATATGAGCATGAAGATTCAAGAGGCTTCTGGGCTAGTGCCCACTGTAATGATTGTGGGGAAAAATGTAGCAGGCTATATGCTGAATAACAATCAGATTATGAAATGGCTGGGGATTCCTTCTGCACAAAATTTGACTATGTTCAACTTTGCGCCTAAAATTACATCTCCTCAAGTTTCCTATGTAGGGCGTATTCCTGCCCTGAGCCTCGATGTCTACACCTATGCGGAATCTTATCGGGACGATGATGGGACAATGAAGTCCTTTATCGGTGATGACGATGTAGTACTAGGGATTCCTGGCCGGGGTCGTCAGTATCATGGCGCAATTCCGCTGCTGAACGAAGGCGGCACTGGTTATGATACTTTCGTAGCTCCCTATGTACCATATTATTTTGCTAATAAAGAATCCCAGGAATTGAAACTGGTTATGTACTCCAGGTGTATTATTGCTCCGGAATGTATTACTGACTTTGCGGTAATCAAAACAAAAGGAGAATAATCATGAAGGTTCAAATTATTAGAAACTATATTTCGGTTGCAGGGGGAATGGCCGGTCCTGGGGAAATCATTGAGCTGGAAGATGGAGTAGCAAAAAGGTTTTTGACCAGCGGACAGGTAATGAAGGTTAATGGACTGGAAGCAAAGATTACTGCCCCGGATAAAGAAACTGTAGAAAAAAAGACGGCAGAAAGTAAAGAACCGGCAGCAAAACAAACACTGCCGGTTCCGACTCCAGAAGTTGTACCGGCTAACGCAAAAAAATGAAGTTCCGGGACACACTGATCACAGATCGGGATGTATTTCTTTCCCTTAATGAGTTTGCGGAAAGCCATAACTTGGATGGAAACCAGGGAACTGCGATTGTACAACAGGTGAGCGCTGACAATATATATACTATGGGTAGCAATATCCAGACTAGGAAGTACTTTGAACTTTATGGCAGTCATGCAGAAGTCAATTGTAAAGAAGAAAGTTTAAAAGAAATCCCAGTTTCTGGGCAGCTTTTCCTATTGGATCAAAAACCTTATCAAGTGACTGAAGTAAAAAATGATTTAGGGATAATAACGCTTATACTGGTGGCGAATGATCGATGATTACGTTACGAATTAATCCTTTTGAATCAGAAAAAATATTTCAATATTTGAAAGATGCCCCTAATAAAGTGCAGAAAGCAGCGTATTTCTCCGTTAAGAGAACTGTGACTCGGGTAAAAACAAAACTGTCAGCCCGCACGCGGGAGACATATACGGCTAAAGCAGGAGCAATTAAGAGTGCATTAGCTATCTCCAGCCCGACTTACACAAATCTTACAGCAGCAGTTGAGGCAACTGGGAGAACGCTGCCAATGTCAGCCTTTAAGCTTAGCCGAAATAAGAAGGGGCCTATCAAGGTGCAGGTAAAAAAATCTGGAGGAGCGAAAGCTGTTCCAGGGTTATTTTACAGCCCCACTACAACGGGTAAATATCGAGGGGCTTTGCATCGGCGGCAGCCATCTCGATATCCGTTGAGAGTTCCCTATGGGCCTTCTGTTCCGCAGATGGTGGAAAAACCGGAAGTATTTGCGGCAGTGGAACAGGATGCAGAGCAATATTTGGCTAATCGGTTTTCTCATGAAGTTGAATATCGGTTTAAATAGGAGGTAGGAATGACACTTGTTGAACTTATGGATGCTGTAAAAGCAGAAATAGACGATTCGCTGAAAGACAACCCTGGTCTTGCAGATTTGGAAGGAGGGCCTATCGTAGTCTATTCTGGGTTCCCTCATCAGCGTACCAGTGCTAAAAGAGTTCCTTCTTACATTTATTGTATGGTAATTAACTGGTCGGATTCAGATAATCCAGATCAGTACAGCACAGCGGAAATCGAAATTGGCTTTTCTATAGAAGACCCGGATATTGAACGAGGCTTCATGTCTTTGGTTAATTGCATGGAACATGTACGACAGAGGCTTTTGCAAAAAAGAATTCTTCGGGAACGACACAGCCTTCAACTTCCGCTAAAAGGAAATATTCCAACGCAACAGCCTGCCTCTGATTGGATTGGAACCATTCGAGTAACTTATACGCTCGGCCAACCAGCAGATTTTGGAGCAGAATATGTCTATGAATAAGAAAAAAGTAATTTATGTAGGGCCGTCCCTTAGCCGGGGACGGCTTTCTCATGGTAGGGTATTTTTGGGCGGATTGACTAATGACATTCAAAATTTGCAATTGCAGCATCCCTGGATGCGGTATCTTTTTGTACCGGTTAATCGGTATGCAGAAGCTTGCAAAGAAATTAGCAAAAGAGGCAGCGCCCTATCCTTGTATTATCAAAAAGCTAAGGAGGTTTAGCGAATGGCGTATAAACATGGTGTTTATGTATCTGAAGTACCTACTAGCGTGGTACCAATGACTGAAACGAATGCAGGCCTTCCTGTGGTGTTTGGCACAGCGCCTGTACATCTTGCAACAACTCCGGCTGTGGTAAACCGGCCACAGATTTGTTATAGCTATGATGAAGCAGTAAAAGCTTTCGGCTATAACAATGATTGGGCAAAATATACATTATGTGAGGTAATGTATTCCCAGTTCAGCCTGTTTGCACGGGGCCCGGTAGTTTTTGTAAATGTACTGGATCCCAAAAAACACAAAAAAACCATTACTGATCAAAGTGTAGCATTGAGGTCTCATAAAGCAACAATTACTGATGCAGTGCTGGTTGAAACACTGCAAGTGAAAGCAGAATCTGCAGTAGAAGCTTTAGAAAAGGGATCGGATTATGAAACAGCACATGATGATGATGGTAATTTGGTTCTGACAATCCTCAACACCGAAAAAGTGACTGGAGAAACTGTGATAGTTTCTTATGATGCTCTGGATGCCTCCCTTGTCACGGGGGACGATATCGTGGGTGGAGTTAATACGGATACTGGAGCATATACGGGGTTGGAATGCTTAAATCAGGTATATCCTTTGACTGGGCTGATTCCTGGTTTTGTGCTTGCACCAGGGTGGTCTGATAATCCAGTTGTAGCAGCTGTAATGGTGGCTAAGGCAGCAACCATTAACGAACACTTTAAAGCGTTGGCAGTAACTGATATTTCTACAAAGGAAGTCAAGAAATATACGGACGCACCGACTTGGAAAACAAAAAATAACTACACCAGTGCTAACCAGGTCGCTGTTTGGCCATGCTTTAAATTAGGAAATAAATGTTTTCATGGGTCTACCGAGTTAGTTGGAGTAGCGTCTACGGTAGATAGTGACAATGATGATATTCCTTATGTGTCCCCTTCTAACCATAGTGCTCAGGGCAACGGCTTTTGCCTAGCTGACGGGACTGAAGTAATCCTGGGCCCGGAACAAGCGAACTATCTGAATGGGCAGGGAATTGTAACCGGACTGAATTTTCTGGGGGGCCTTAAAATCTGGGGAAATCGGACTGGATGTTATCCGTCTAACACAGATCCGAAAGATGCTTTTATCCCTATTCGCAGAATGTTTAACTGGGTGTATGGGAAAATAGTAACTACGTTCTGGAATGATGTAGATGGACCGATTAATAAGCGGATGATCCAGACAGTTACAGACAGTATCAATATTTGGTTGAATGGACTTACTGCCCAAGGAGCTATTCTAGGCGGGCGTGTAGAATTTCTGAGTAGCGAAAATCCTACGACCGATTTGGAAGATGGAGTTGTTCGGTTTCATCTTTATCTGACGCCTCCTGCACCAGCACGGGAACTGGATATGATTCTGGAATATGATGTAGATTATTTTCAGAATCTATTTGAATAAAAGAGAAAGGAGTAGTATATGAATATTCCTGAGAAACTGATTAATTATCGCGTATACAACAAGGGGAAAGATATGATTGGTACGGCGGATGTCGATCTGCCTAAACTGGAACCTATGACAGATACGGTGAAAGGGGCTGGGATTGCCGGAGAAATTGATTCCCCTGTACTTGGGCATTTTAAGTCGATGGATATGACTATCAAATTCAGAGATTTGTCTCCTGAATCTGCGGATCTTGCTAGCCAGTCTGGCAAACAGCTGGATTTTAGGGGCGCTTCCCAGGTCTATGATCCAGTACAGATGAAGTATGTTGTTCGACCTATTAAGGTGCTGGTCCGTGGCGTGCCTAAAGGTTATGAACTGGGTAAAGCAGATCCTGGCAAACCTACGGATACTACGGTTCATCTGGAACTTACTTATATCAAGATTACCATTGACGGGAATGATGTTGTAGAGATTGACAAATACAACTACATTGCAAAGTTCGGGAAAACCGATTACTTGTCTGAAGTACGGGATGCCTTGGGATTGAATTGAAGGAGAATGTGGAATGATTACAATTCAGCTGAAAAAACCGTTTACGCTTGATGGCAAAGTCACCAAAGAACTTAAACTGGACCTGGATAAACTGACGGGTAAAGATATGATCGCTGCAGAAAAAGAAGTCCGAGCCAAGGGGGATACTACTCCGTCCGTAAGTCTTTCTATGCTGTATCATGCGGCATTGGCTGCTCGGCTTCTGGGGTGCCCAGTGGATGAGCTTGAAGCTTTACAAGGCCAGGATTTTGCACGGGTGACTATGGAGGTGGCTGGTTTTTTGCTCGGTTAGAGTTTAAAAAATTCCAAGATATCCAGGATTTAAAAAAACTGGTGTATAAAATGGCCATGGCCACCTATACACCAGTTTTTTATTACCTAGATATGACGCCGGAGGATCTTCTTGATGCTGCGGAAACCATTAAAGAATAATCGCAAAACAAGCGATGATAATGGGAAGTGCAACCAAAAAGGTCAGCGGTGTTTTAATGAATGCGTTTATAAACGGTGAGGATACTTCAAAAATAATACATTTGGCTAATAAGCTGTAGTTGTTTGTCGAAGATGCAAACAGCGAGATCACAAAAGATCCGGCCACCATAATGGCTAAAGTCATTTGTAGCACACTAATCTTTCGCTGATAGGCTTTAACAAAAGAAGTATAGGCATTAGCTGTCTGTGTGAACATAGTAATCACCTCTTCTAATTGCATTATACCAAATTTTTAAGGAAGGAGGAAGAATCGAATATGGCAGGACGAGATTTTAAATTCGCGTTTGTTATTGGGGCATCGTTGTCCTCTGCTTTTAAAGGCTCCTTTAGTTCGGCAAGCGTTAAACTGGGGCAGCTGAATCGGAAGATTGAGGAACTAAATAATACTGGGAAGCATGTGTCTGATGCTTGGTTGAATAAAATGATTAGCGACAAAAGTTACAATAACGCTATGAAAAGAATTCAAAACCTCAAGTCTAGTATGATGCAGCAGAAGAATGGGATGCGAGGCGATGTATTCCAAAAGGCCATAACGGATGGGACCATTTATTTTAACGCTGTACAATCTTTGGGCACTGCTTTTATGGCTCCCATCAATGCTGCAATGACTTTTGAATCCAGTATGGCTGATGTAAGGAAAGTCGTGGATTTTGATACACCACAGCAGTTCAAACAGATGGGCAAAGATATTATGGGATTGTCCGATAAATTGCCTATGACTTCAAATGAAATTGCCCAAATTGTAGCGTCTGCAGGACAGTCTGGTATTGCAAAAAATGAACTGATGGGTTTTGCCGAAAGTGCGGTAAAAATGGGTGTAGCTTTTGACACAACGGCTCAGCAGTCAGGGGATATGATGGCGCAATGGCGAACCGCATTCAAAATGACGCAACCTGAAGTTAATGCTTTAGCTGATAAGATTAACTATCTGGGAAATAACACAGCGGCTTCAGCACTGAAAATTTCTAACGTAGTTACTCGTATCGGACCTTTGGGGGAAGTTGGTGGAGTGGCTTCTGGAGAAATTGCGGCTCTTGGTGCTTCTACAGTAGGCGTTGGGATTGAAGCAGAGGTTGCTGCAACTGGGATTAAAAATCTTATTTTGGGACTAACTGCGGGGACGGCAGCCACAAAAAAACAGAACGCGGCTTTTTTTGCACTGGGCCTTGATGCAGCTCAAGTTGCCAAAGATATGCAGATAGATGCCAAGGGAACTATCTTAGATGTGCTGACTAAGATTAGTCAGTTGGATAAGGCTGAACAGGCAGCTACCTTAAAGCAATTGTTTGGCAAGGAATCTATTGGGGCTATTGCTCCGTTATTGTCAAATCTGGATAACTTGAAAAAGAATTTGGATATGGTTAGCAAATCCGAGAACTATAGTAACAGCATGGAAAAAGAGTACCAGGCGCGGTTGAAAACTACTGGGAACTCTGTGCAGGTAATGAAGAATAGGTTGGAAAATGCCAAAATTGCAATTGGTAACGGAATGCTTCCAGTCGTAACTCAACTGGCAAAACATCTTGGAGAGGCGGCAACGGCAATCGGAAATTTTACGATCAAGCATCCAGAATTGGTTCAAAATCTTATTTCAGTAGGCGTCCCATTAATTGCTTTTATTGGTGGGCTTCATGGGTTGAATATAGTTTTGAGCGGTCTAGGCGCAGGATTTGGCTATCTGCAGAAAGGATTTGAAATTTGTAAAAGAATCCCAGTTTATATTCGTTTTTTTCGAAAGTTAACTCATGCACAGAAATTATTGGCCTTGGGGTCTAAAGTATTGGGTGCTGGATTTACTTTTCTCACCTCGCCTATAGGACTAGTCCTTTTGGGGATAACCGCACTTATAGTAATTTCCTATCTGGTAATCAAACACTGGCAAAAAGTAAAAGAGTTTTTTACTAAGTTGTGGAATAGCCCTTTAGCTCGGCTAGCAATGTTCCTTACAGGACCTGTCGGATGGTTGATAGCTATTGTAGCCGCAGTTATTGCGCATTGGGATGAATTGAAAAATTATTTTACTGAGCTGTGGAATAATCCGTCAAAGGCGGTTCGTGATTTTATTGACTGGGTTGGAAATAAAATGAATGAAGCCTGGATAAAAGTACAGGAAATATGGGGGAAAATTCAAGATTTTTTGTCCCATCCTATCGATGCGACCATCAATTTTGCCTTTAATAAATCTGGAGATGTGCCTCCAGGAGTAATGCCTCCGGGACTAGCCTCTGGTGGAATTATGGCTAAGGGGAATCATCTGATTACTTTTGCTGAAGAGTCTGATGAAGCGGCAATTCCTCTGAACGGAACCAGCCGAGCTAAAGGCTTGTGGGCCGAAACTGGCAGGCGCTTGGGAACGCTGCCACGAGAGAATGGGACAGCTCAGGCGATTACCGTGAATTTTAACCCGCAGATTGTTATTTCCGGTGATGCTAACCAGGATATGCTGAATCAAGCAATGGACCAGTCCCTGGATCGACTAAAACGAATGCTTCAAGAAATCCAACAGGATCAAAGGAGGCTGGTCTATGATTAAAACGATAAAAACAGTTCAGGGGGATATGTGGGATTTGATTTCTTATAGGGTCTATGGAACAGAAGCAGGAGTTGCGGTATTACTTGAAGCCAATCCAGAAATGGCGGCTCAGTTTGTACTACCGGGAGGGGTAACAGTTATTGTCCCAGACTATGAGGCTCCAAAGACTACAATTCTTCCTCCCTGGAGGCGATGAAAATGTACAAAGCTCGTAGTGTTAAACCGGTAATACGTTATAACAACAAAGATATCAGCGCTGATGTCAGACCTTACCTTAAGTCTATGTCATATACCGACAATATGAGTGGCGAGGCGGATAGCCTGGAAATAAGTTTGGAAGATCGGCAGGGATTATGGGAAGGTAGCTGGATGCCTGATAAAAGGGCTACTCTTGATGCCCTTTTCCTTCTCCAGAACTGGGACCAAACTATGGGAGGTTCTTCTCAGCTGGATCTTGGAAAGTTCGAAATCGATACTATCGATTATCAGTATGCGCCTGCAGAAATGACCATTAAAGGAGTATCTATTCCGGACAATAATAAGCTGCGGGGAGAAAATAGGTCTCGGAGCTGGGAAAAAGTAAAGCTATCCACAATCTGCAATGATATCGCAGTTGGGGCTGCACTTGAACTGAATTACACGGCTCCTGATGACCCTGAATTAGACCGAGTTGAACAAAGCGAAGAATCTGATTTGGCGTTTCTATGGAAACTGCTGAAAGACCAGGGCCTTGCACTTAAAATCTTCAAGACCCAGTTAATTGTGTTTGACGAGGCTGATTATGAGAAAGTAGAGCCTCAGCTTACCCTGGTGAAACCGGGAACAGTATATCAATCAATAAAAGGGATGGTGTACTTAGACGAAATCAAGAGCTGCCGTTTTAACAGCAAAATCCGGGATACGTATAAAGCCTGCCATGTGAAGTACAAAAGCGGAAAAAAGAGTGCGGTTATTGAGGCGACGTATACAGCTCCAGATAAGACAGAGGGAAAAACTCTACAAGTAAATGAACAGGTAAAATCAGTCGCAGAAGCTGAAAGATTGGCTAAAAAGAAGCTGAGAGACAAAAACAAAGAAGAAACGACTGGATCTTTTGAGCTTATGGGGAATTTAAACCTTTTGACAACGCTGACCATTCAAGTAAAAGGGTTTGGCAAATTTGATGGCCGATACATTATCACATCGGCGAAACACAGTATCGGAAGCGGGTATACCACTACTATCGATATTAGGAGGTGTCTTAATGGATATTAGCCAATTGAAAAACGTCATCCGAAAGGGGACGATTTCTACGGTGGATGGAGCCCGTTGTTGTGCACGGGTTGTGTTTGAAGACAAAGAAGATTTAGTGAGTGATGAGCTGCCAATCCTCTTGCCTTTTTCTTTTGGGTCCAAGGGATACTGGTTGCCTGAAGTCGGAACCCCTGTTGTATGTGTGTTTACGATGAATCCATCCGGGAATGGATTAACTGATGGTTTTGTGGTAGGAGCTTATTACGATGATGATCATCCGCCTGCAGAAATTAATCCTGACGTTCGCAGCATTCGTTTTCCCGATGGCTCTTATCTGCGATATGACCATGGTGATATTGAACTTCATGCTTCTGGGAATGTAGTGATTACCGGGGCAAAAGTAAATATCAATTAACAAGGGGAGATGAAGAATATGCCAGCAGCAACTCGATTAGGAGATATGAATACTGGACATGATAACTGTGGGCCGGTTCCGCTCACAACAGCCAGCGGGAATGTGTTTATTAACGGAAAAGAAGCTGGTCGGATTGGGGATACTTATGCTTCTCATAGTTGCAAAAACCATCCAGCTCATAATGGCATGATCAACTCCGGCAGCAATTCGGTCTTAATTAATGGGAAAGGTGCTGGGCGTGTGGGGGATTCTGTTAGCTGCGGAGGATCCGTAGCACAGGGATCTCCCGATGTTTTTATAGGAGGCTAGATGTATGCTAGTAGGTTTTTTGAATCAGACGCCTTTTTCAGTTTCAGCTAGTACCATTCGGACCTTCAATGATTATACACGGAGCGGATCCGGGAGGTGGTCGAAACATGACTTAATTGGGCAAAAACCGAAATTAGAGTTTTTGGGGCCTGATATTGAAAAAATCAGTTTTAAAATGCAGCTCCGAGCAGATCAAGGAATCAGCCCTCAAACTGAGCTGAAAAGACTCAGAGATATCCGTGACCAAGGACAGGTTGTGTCTTTGGTACTAGGCTATAAGCCTGTTGGTGGCGGGTTCTGGGTGATAGAAAGCTTGGATGAAGCGGTGAAGTACTGGACGAAATACGGACATATCTACTGTGCGGAAGTTACGGTAACTTTGCAGGAATATGCAGGGGAGGTAAGTGAGACATGGCCAATCAAGTATTTGTCTTGAGCTTATCTAACGAAGGTGTTGACTTCGGCCCAGAAACCGAACAGAAAGAAATACTTCAAAATGTCAGGACAATTATCAGTACTACAAAATACAGCGTGCCTCTTGATAGAGGATTCGGAGTTGACGCCACTTTTTTAGATCAGCCAATGGCAGTAGCCCAGGCATCAATTTCTTCTGAAATCCTGCGTGCAGTGAAACAGTACGAACCGAGGGTGACTATTACCGGGATTTCCTTTGACGGGGATCCTGATGGAAGACTGCTACCAAAAGTGGAGGTGGTTATTAATGAGACTGAGTGATCTGCCAGGAGTGAATTTTGCAGATTATGATGAAGAAAATGTAAAGAATACTGTGATCGATATTTATCAGGAAATTGCAGGGCGAACTTTGGCAGATGGAGATCCAGTACGCCTATTTTTATTGACCATTGCTTCAGTAATTATTGAACAACGGTGGTTGATTGATCAAGCCGCTAAAATGAATATGCTGGCGTACGCCAAAGGTGATTACCTGGACCACCTGGGGATTTTACTAGATACTACCAGAATTCCGGCTGCAGCAGCAGAAACTGAACTCCAGTATACTCTTTCCGCGGTACAGTCAGATGCTGTAGTAATTCCCGCTGGGACCAGAGTGACAGCCCCAGGGAGCAATATCTATTTTGCTACAGAAACAGATTTAGTGATTTCCGCTGGGGATACCCAAGGCACCGTGACTGCACAATGCACAGTTACCGGGATTAATGGCAATGGTGTGGCTATTGGTTCTTTAAAGGAGCAGGTAGATCCGCTGCCATATGTGGACAGCGTGAGAAACACGAATATTAGCTCCGGTGGAGCAGACCAGGAAGATGACAATACTTATCGAGAACGTATTAAAGAAGCTCCAGAGCGATTTTCTAATGCAGGCAGCAAGGGAGCTTATGAATATTGGGCCAAAAGTGCATACGCTGATATATCTTCGGTAGGGGTGTTCAGCCCAGAAGCTGGGACTGTGCAGATTATTCCCCTCTTGAAAAATGGGGAAATTCCAGGAGATAACGTAAGACAGCGGGTCGCTGACGTTTGCAACAGTGAAACGGTTAGACCTTTAACAGACAAGGTGATTGTTATACCACCGACACAGATAAGTTATGACATTCAGGCTACATATCAGATTTCTTCTGAAAATTCAGCGCTAGCGGATACGATAAAAACTCGGGTAGAGTCAGCCGTTCGGAATTATATCTTATGGCAGCGCAGTGCCTTGGGCCGAGATATTGACCCGTCTAAGCTCTACCAGTTTATGGTAGACGCTGGAGCCACTAAAGTTCAGGTGACTAAGCCGGAACTTACTGTATTAAAACCGACTGAGTTGGCTGTAGTAAGAACAAATACGATCACATTAGAAGGAGTATCTGATGACTAAAGCGAATGACACTGAGATTTATTCAATTTTGCCCTACTCCATCCGGAATGATCAAAAAGTGAAAGACCTTTGTAGCACCCTTGATAAGGTCCTTATGCCCTTAGCTGAAGAGGCTAAGATGGCCCTTGTATATAGTCGGATTGATGTGCTGCCGGAAGATATCATTGATTTGCTAGCGTGGCAACTACATGTTGATACTTATGATACCGCAGCTGAGATTTCCATAAAACGGGAACAGGTACGCCAGAGTATCAGTCTACACAAAAAGAGAGGGACTCCTTATGCAGTACGATCTGCTATTGAAATAGTCTTTTCTAAAAGTGTATTGCAGGAATGGTTTCTTTACGAAGGGAGCCCTTATTATTTCAAGGTGCTTCTGGAAGTAGCGCCTAAGACAAAAGAGATTTATACCGAATTGCTCAGAACAATCTCGGCTGCTCAAAATGTACGTTCTTGGCTGGAAAAAATTGAAGCAAAAGCCGATCATCAGGAAACTTTATATGTGGGAATGGCCAGAAGAGTGAATTTCACCATGCCTATATATCCGGTTACTTTGAACCAAGATACTAATCCGACTAATAATACACGGAACGCTATGGTAATGACGATAACTGAAACTATTAATTTAAAGGAGGAATGATATGTCGAATTGGAATCCCTATATTTTAACGGCAACCGGGGCCAAGATGATAGCCCAAACTGGAATCGTAGATAATGCGTTGACTTTTTCAAGCTTGAAGGTATCTAGCCAGGCGTATACAACTGATCAACTGCCAGATTTAACTAGCCTCAGTGATATTAAGGGGTCATTTCCTTTTGAATCAAAGGAAATTGTAAATGCTACTACAGTAAAACTGCAAAGCGCTGTTAGCAACAACAACGTAATGGAGGCCTATACCTGGAATACTACAGGTATTTATGCGATTGATAGCACAGGCGCAGAAGTTTTATTTGCTGTATCTACGGCTATTGATGCCCCAGTTATCCGGCCTTTTTCAGAAAACGGGCTGAACCAATTTACATTGAATATCTATTTCCAAGTCTCAAATGCAGATAAGGTGACCATTCAAGTTGATATGGATACTTATGTAACCCAAGAACAACTGGAACAATTGAATGAAGCTCTGACTGACTTAGAAAAGAAAATTTACAATACCATCTATCCAGTAGGTCGTACTATCGTAGACTTTGGGGATACGGACCCGAACACCCAGTTTGATTGGATGACATGGGAGAAAGTTGGCGAGGGATCAGCCCTTATTTCAGCAGGAGACACCTACAAAGTCGGTGAAGTCGTTGGCGCCAACGAGAAATTTATTGCTATTAAGAACTTGCCTGCACACACGCATAAGGCCACTATGGATAACCAGGGTGGACATATTCATACAGGGACGACGAGTTTTGCTGGCGATCATCTTCATACCTATTCAGTTACCGTCAATTCGAACCCGGATAAAGGAGCAACCGGTGGCAATGCGGGGCATTGGGAAACTAGAAATACAAGCACTGCAGGTCTTCATAATCACACCATCACTTTGAATTCTGCTGGTGGTCATATCCACACGATTACCGTTCAATCCACGGGAGGTGGAGAGGCATTTAATGTGATGCAGCAGTCTGTTGGAGTTTGGGTATGGAAAAGGGTCGCTTAAAGGAGGGGTTAATAAATGGCAAATTTTAGCGGCGGATATATTCTGACTGCCAAAGGTGAGGCCTTGCAAGCGCAGGTGGAAGCAGGGGAACTTGAACTGAACTTAACCAAGATAAAAATTGGAAGCGGCACAGTTGCATCAATCCAGGACTATTACAATCGTACGGATTTAATTCAGCCACAAAACAGTATTGTCATTACCAGCAAAGAAACTTCAACTGTGGGAGAACAAAACGCTTGTATTCTGACCGCCTCACTGACGAATAATGCCGTGGAGTCCAGCTATGTTGCCAGTGAAATCGGCTTGTTCGCCTTAGATAGTTCAAGAGATGAAGTCCTTTTTGCAGTAGGGTATGACACCAACCCAAGTTTTATCCCGGATAAGAATACTGGGACAGAAATCACTATGACCTTTAGATTTATGCTCCTAGTAACTACCGCAGACAAGGTAACCTTGACTCTGCCTACGACTGCAGAAGAACTGGTAACGCTAGTACAGGAAAAGGTAGCTGCGGCCATTGATAGCGCAGCGTCTGCTTCCGCCTCAGCAATAACGGTTTCTGCCGCGGTAGCTAATGCTCAGGCTGCAGCTACCGCGGCAGAAAATTCAGCTAGTTTAGCAACAACTCAAACTAGTAATGCTACTGCAGCAGCTGCCAGCGCCGCTAACGCTCAAACCGCTGCCGAGTCTGCAAGAGATTCTGCAGTAAACTCTGCGAACGCGGCAGGAAGCAGTGCAACTGAAGCTGCAGCCTCGGCATCTAGTGCCAATGAATCAGCTACATCTGCAAATGCCGCAGCTAATACGGCAACTACCCAGGCCGAAAGCGCCATCAACAATGCAGCCTTAGCGGCGGCAAGCCAAACGGCTGCTAAAACAGCAGAAACAAATGCGGCCGAATCGGCAGCGGCTGCATTTGTTTCTGCTATGCAGGCTGCTGCTGGGCAGATCAATGCGGACTGGAACGCTGAAAGTGGTGTGTCGCAGATCTTAAATAAGCCGGTTATCGATACTATGGTAACGGACGGCAGCACAAACCTGGTAACATCTGGAGCAGTAGCAACTGCTATTGCTGCAGCTATTACAAATATTATAGATGGAAATAAGGAGGCGTACTAATGGAAATCAAAGTGACAAGACAGAATGTTGTGGATGCAATGCTTCAGGGGGAGGCGAGTATTACAGTGGATGTAGGCGAAATCAAAGTAGAAGCCAAGATTACCAGAGAGGACCTTGTTCAGATCATCACTGCCGGGGAAACTACCCTTACTGGAACTTCCGCTGTAATCGAAGATGGAAATAAGGAGGCGTACTAATATGAATGTACTGGTCAACGACGAAAGTTTAAAAAACATTGCTGATGCTATCCGGGCCAAGAAAAACAGTACCGAAAAATATATGCCTGGGCAAATGGGCCCGGCAATTGAGGCCATCAATGTGGGTAAGAAAAGTTTTACGGTTATTCAAGTCGAAAATGAAGAAATTAATATTACCGCAACTTCTAGTCTCAGCCAAAACGGAAATGACTATACTTTAGCTTTACCCAAAATTATTGTTAATGTTCAGGGCAATAGTAATTATACTCCGGGGAGCATTACAGTAAATGGTGTGGACCAGGGCAGCGATAAAGTAATTTTAGACGTAACCGACGGGATGGTGATTAGTGCTACCGCAGCAACGGAGCAGACAGAAACTACTCTCACGTTCAACTCACTGGACACCCGACTCAGTCCCATCGGGTCCACAGGAAACTATACTTTTGAGTCCCAAATCATCAGAGATACCACGAACACATACGATCTTTCGTCATTAATGCTAGTATATAGCGCTAATAGCTTGGCACTTCAAACGGTAGCTTTTGCCAGCGTCTTTAGCGTACAGACGAGCACGAAGGTAACTATCTCTCAGGGAGCGAATACCTACTCCGGAGCTGTTCAGTATCATGCGACTGGATACAGCCAAGTAGAATCGAACCCCTGTTTGACCGAAGCCAATTCTAACTTTGACCCGACTCAGCCATTTAATCTGGTTGTCGAGTTAACCGGAACTTTGCGATAACCTCATATATCAGTAGGGCTGCTACCCATCCGCAGCCCTATTTTTATGTGCACCGAGGAGGTGGTCGATGGAATGGGAAACTACTTGCTGAATTTTTTGCTGGGAACTGTAATTCCGGCAGCGTTCTCATATCTTGTCGGACGGTATTTGTCCTATAGAAAAGAAAGAATGGAGGAAAAAGCGGCAGAAGAAAAAGAAGCAGCCATGATCAAGTATGGCTTGCAAAGCCTCTTGCGGTATACCATGCTGCAGGATTATTACAAACATAAGGCATCTGGGCTAGCAAATGCTGATGATAAGTCAAGTTTTGAAGCCCTTCATACGGCTTATGCTGGGTTAGGAAAAAATGGTGTGATGGACACCATTTATAAAGAGTATATGTTCTTGCCTGACAAGGATGGAAAAGATGTTCAGTAGCAAATTGAAGAAACTCAAAAAGCTGAAATTTCGAATCAGGTCTATGACATATTTAGTTGTAGTCATTGGTCTATCCGTTATCCCAATGTTTCTTGTGATTTATGCTTGGGGATTCACCTGGATGACCCGGACGCAAGATCCCTGGTTCATTAAAATGCAAGACCAGTTGCTAAAAATCATCGATCATATTATGGCTCCTGCGGTAGTCGCGGGAGTCATTGCTTATGGCGCTAAACTGGTTGATAGCGATGGGGACGGGACTCCAGACGACTACCAAAAGAAGGAGGTAAAAGACATTGGAAAAAGTAACACTGAAAGACATCCAAACGCTGGCTGAGAAGGCTCGGCCCCAGCTCTGGAAAGACGCCAAAGCACTGGGTAGGGATGTGAAAATCTACCTGCATTGGACTGCTGGCCATTATGGCCAAACGTATGATGATTATCATATTAATATTGATCAGGACGGTTCTTTATGGGTCAGCACAGATGATTTCTCCGAAACGCTGGCACACACTTGGCATCGGAACAGTGGATCAATTGGAGTTACATTGTGTTGCTGCTACCAGGCAGGAACTGCAGACTTGGGAAAATACCCGCCCACTGCTAAACAGATTGAAGCCATGGCCCAGGTGGTGGCCATCTTGGCAAAAGCCCTATGGCTGACCATCGACCGGGATCGGGTGCTGACTCATGCAGAGGCAGCGGACAACGTGGACGGGCTGCTGCCGGTGGGCGACGAGTACGGCCCTGGGACGACCTGCGAGCGGTGGGACCTGCAGTATCTTGGAACGAAAGAGAGCCCTGAATGGACAATCGACTACGATGATCCCAGAACTGGTGGGAATGTACTTCGAGGCAAAGCAAATTACTATGCCAATTTATTCAACAAATGACGTTGTTAATCAAACAGACGCATGGGGGGCTTCCAGAATTCTTCTATGCGTCCGTTTTTTTATATCTACGAAAGGCGAATCCTATCCCAAGATGGAATAAAGACATGTCAAAAATGATTTTAGGAGGTGGTAACTTTGACTGACCTGCAGAAAAAATATATTTTCTTTGTTCTTTTCTCTGTTTTAGGTATCTGGCTCGGGAGCCTGTATGTGAATCATCGAAACAGCAAAAATACTGAGCCGAAAGTGATGGAGTACCTGGATACCACAGATGCGAAGGCTGTCAGCAAGAAGCTGGAGGTAAGCCAGGAAACGGCCAAACAGATTACCGATAAAATTTATCAGGCCCAGCAGGGGGAAACCCAGCCGAATGTAACCTATTACATCCAGGCTTCTGATGTACGTGCAGGGGCCAATCAGGTAGCCGCAGATATTAAATCTGGCAAAGCAAATGTACCGGCAGTTGCTGCGGAGAAAACGGACCGGACTTTAATCACGGCGAATGAAGAAAAACAAAAAGTGGATGTGTACAAGATCAATTTGAATAAAAACCACAAAATCAAGGCGGGGATTATGTCAGCCGGGGACAAAACTTATTATGGTGTAGGGTATCAACAAGGAAAATGGGAAGGTATGATCTATTCAAGAGGAAAGAAGATTAACGCAGGAAGCATTACCTACACTGTTGCTGAGTGGTAAAAGTCACCTCGTAGAGCATGATTTTTTCTATCTCTACGGGGTGACTTTTTTATAAACTATTTGACATAGTAATAAAGGGCTAATAAAATAAACTCGTTAGGGGGTGGAAATATGTGTGGCGCAAAGAGCAAGATTATAATTGCATATACTGGTCCGCTAGTGGATGATGGAACTATGGACGTACAAGAACTAGGCCCTGCATTAATGGCATTGAGTTCATTGGTTAATGAAGCCAATAAAGTCCTGAATAATGATAAGTCTACTATTGCAGTAAAGGTAAATGCTGATTTTAGAAAAGGCTCTTTTGAAATTCAGCTAGAACTAATTAGAACTTTAGCCGCACAGTTGCAAAGTTTATTCACGCCTAACGTAACTATAGACCAATTAATAGCTTATTTAGGGCTAGCAGGCAGTGTGCAATCATTAGCAGGCGGACCAAATTTAATCGACGTTATTAAGTGGGCCAAAAACAGAGACATCACTAAGGCCACAAAACATAAAAATGGAACAGTAACATTAGAATCTGAATCAGATCATATAACTGTTAAGGCGGAGGTAGTAAATATATATCAGTCTGTGCCTGTTCGTGAAAGCTTTGATAAATTAGTTGAGCCAACAAGAAGGACAGGTATAAACGCCTTTCAAGTTAGAACAGATAAAGATAAAACTGTTGTTCAGAGCATAGGAAAAGAGGAAGCAAGAAGCTTTGAATTTGACAGCAATAAAATAGAAAATGCCAAAGAGCAGGTAGAAATTACAGAATCAGATGAATGGGTAAATATATTAACTGTGAACTTTGAAGATTTAAAGTGGCGGTTTATGTCTGATGAAAATAAATACTATGCTAAGATGGATGATGAAGATTTCCTCAAACAGATTGATAGCGGAAAGCAATCCTTTACCAAGGGCGACATGTTGAAAATCAGACGTGAACGAACACAAATACGCAAAGCGGATGGAACAATAAAAAATGAATACCGAGTGATTAAAGTCTTGGAAGTTCAAAAAAGAGCAAAAGAAATAGATTTGCCATTTGAAGAGGGAGAATAATAAAGGCCTCTGCATAACGTAGGGGCTATTTTTATTTTTTACTTGGTTTTTGACAGTCAAAACTATAAAATATTTATGACTGCAAAAAGTCTTGAAGCCTATTTCGAGATTCACCAGGAGCCTCAAAAGGCAGATTCTCGGAATGTCAGCTGTAACACACCTGCTATCAATGAAACGATGCCCCACTTCAGTGAGAAGCTTTCGACTACAAACGGACTGCTGAAACACATTCTGGCCTATAATCGCAACTGACCCAGCTGCAAGAGAAGATTACTAACTTAAAAGCATAACAGAAAACCCGTAGAGCTAGGGAAAACCTGGCTTTACGGGTTTTTTATAGTTAAAAGTAGATGAACAATCGAGCATTCATTTGAGAGAGCCATTCAAAACTATATATGGATTTGTAGGACAAGCGTCTCTGACAATTGTCCGATTTTTGATTTTTACTCTTTTCTTCATGACGGCAGAAAAACGGCAGAAAAATAAAACGAGTATATTGCTTTTTGGTAAAAAAGGTTGCTCGAAAAATATTGAAACAGACATTTTTCCTATATTTATGTGAAATATTGGCCCGGTCTCCCATTCTGTGCTAAAATAAACTGTACACTTATGTTCAGATGAGAGAGGAGACACCAGGGTGACAAAAGTTTTTATTTCTGCGGGAGAGGCTTCCGGCGATCTCCATGCCGCTGCCCTGACCCGCGCCATCCTGCAGCGGGACCCCACGGTCCAGGTCTTTGGCATGGGCGGGGATGCCCTGGCGGCAGCCGGCGGCGAAGTGGTGTTCAACTATAAAGATTACAGCGTCATGGGGTTCGTAGAAGTCCTTCAGTCACTGCCCCGGCTGTTCGGCTTGAAAAAAGCCTTCCGCCAGCTCATGGAGGAACGGAAACCCGATGTGTTCGTTACGGTGGACTATCCGGATTTCAACATGCGGGTGGCTAAAGAAGCCAAGGCTCTGGGAATCCCAGTTTTTTCCTACATCCCCCCTTCGGCCTGGGCTTGGCGGCGGGGAAGAGCCAAAGATGTGGCCCGGCTGGCCACGAAAGTGGCCTGCATCTATCCCTTTGCTGCCCAAGTCTATCAAGAAGCAGGGGCGAACGTAGAATTTGTAGGGAACCCCCTGGTGGATATCGTCCAGCCCACCCTGAGTCCCCAGGAAGGGGAGGCTTTCATCGGCAAACGGCCCGGGCATCCGGTGGTGCTCCTGCTCCCTGGGAGCCGGGTGAAAGAAATCACCGGCGTCCTGCCGGTGATGCTCCAGGCGCTGCCGAAGATCCGGGAAAAACGGCCGGAAGTGGATTTTGTCCTCCAGAAGGCCCCTTCCATCGAACGGGAACTTCTCCAGTCCATCCTGGCCTCCTCAGCCGTACCGGTGAAAGTGGTGGAAGGCCGCGGTTATGACGTGATGGCTGCCTCCGACGCAGCCTTGGCCACCAGCGGTACTGTGACCTTGGAAGCGGCTCTCTGCGGCCTGCCCAGTGTCATCTGCTATGCGGCCAGTCCTCTCAGCATGTGGATTGCCAAACGCATGGTCTATGTGAAATACATCGGCCTGCCCAATATCCTGGCAGGCAGGGAAATCCTCCCGGAACTGATCCAGGAAAAAATGACCCCGGATCATATGGCCGCTTCCATCCTCCATTTCCTGGAACCGGAAGCTGCCTCCGCCGTCCGTGAAGAAATGCGGCAGGCTGTGGCTAAATTGGGACAGCCCGGTGCCGTAGACCGGACGGCAGAACTGATCCTTGAAACAGCAAAGGAGAATCCATGAACCTGTATCTGCGAATCTTGCGCTTCATCAAACCCTATCTGCCCCGGTTGGCCCTGGCAGGGATCTGCACCGTGCTCACCTCGGCTGCCAACCTGTATGTCCCCTGGATCGTCCGGGACGTGATCGACAAGGTATTCATCAACAATGACGCCCAGCTGCTGAACCTGATCGCCCTGGGCATCGTAGTGATCTTCTTTGCTCGAGGCATTACCTACTACGGACAGAACTATCTGATGAACTATGTGGGCGAAAGCGTGGTCATCGATATCCGGGGCCTGGTGTTCAAAAAAATGATGGAACTGGATACCCGGTTCTATGATACCAATAAATTGGGCACCATCATGAGTTATGTGACCAATGACGTCCAGGCCATGCAGAGCGCCATGGTGGACAACTCGGTGGAAATCATCACGGAGACTTCCGTCCTTATCGGCTCCATCTGCGCCATGGTCTACTTGGATTGGAAGCTGACCCTGTTCGCCTTCTGCACCTTCCCTGTGGTACTGTTCTTCATGGATTTCTTCGGCAAGAAGATCCGCAAGACCGGCCATCGGATCCAGCAGGCTACGGCAGATATCACATCCGTGCTCCAGGAAACCCTTTCCTCCAGCCGTGTGGTGAAGTCCTTCGTCCGGGAACCTTATGAGATCGCCCGGTTCGAACGGACCAACCGGAAAAACTTCGATGCCAACATGAAAAGCGTCCGGCTCATGGGCACCCTCTCCCCAGTGATCGAATTCATCGCGGCCTTGGGGGTCACCGCCATCATCTGGTTCGGGGGCCGGGGGGTCCTCAGCGGCGATATCACCGCCGGGTCTCTGATTGCCTTTTTGGTCTACGCGGTGAACATCTCCAACCCCATCAAGCGGATCGCCCGGGTGCTGGGGAACATCCAGAGGGCACTGGCCGCTGCGGACCGGGTGTTCAGCATCCTGGATCTGGATGAAAAGATCCCGGAAAAGGCCGATGCCATCGTCCTGCCTCCGGTGAAAGGGAAAGTGGAATTCCGGGATGTGTCCTTCTCCTACAATCCGGATGAACCCATCCTGAAGCATCTGACGTTCTCCGCCCAGCCCGGCCAGGCCATTGCCCTGGTGGGCCCCAGCGGTGCAGGCAAATCCACCATCGCCAACCTGCTGCCCCGGTTCTATGATGTGACAGAAGGAGCCATCCTGATCGATGACCACGATATCCGAGATGTGACCGTGGCTTCCCTCCGGGAACAGGTGGGGATCGTGCCTCAGGAAACCAATCTGTTCAATGATACGGTGTACAACAACATCCTCTACGGACGGCTGGATGCCACCCGGGAGGAAGTGATGGCAGCGGCCAAAGCTGCCAATGCAGATGAATTCATCCGGAACTTGCCCCAGGGATATGATACCTATCTGGGGGATCGGGGCATCAACGTGTCCGGCGGCCAGCGCCAGCGCATCGCCATAGCCCGGGCTCTCCTGAAGGATCCCCGGATCTTGATCCTGGACGAAGCCACTTCCGCCCTGGATACGGAAAGCGAACGGATCGTCCAGGAAGCCCTGGACCGGCTCATGGTGGGGCGGACCACCTTTGTCATCGCCCACCGGCTCTCTACCATCCAGAATGCCAGCAAGATCTTGGTGCTGGACCACGGGGAAATCGTGGAAGCCGGCACCCATGAGGAACTGATGGCCCTCCACGGGCTCTACGCCCACCTCCACGATATCCAGTACCGGGAAAAAGCCGAACAGGCGGAAGCCCGGGAACTGGCAGCGCGGAAATCGGAAGGGATGGCGGCCAACTGATGGTTCCCTTCCTTCCAGCAAGCAAGCCAAGCCCAATGAAAACGAGGTCAAAGCATGTACTACATCTATAACTTCCTGGCCACAGTTTTGTTCATCCTAGTGATCCTGCCCTATTTCACCTGGCGGTATTTCCGGGAAAAGGGATTTCCCCGCCGGTTCCGCCAGAGCATGGGATTCCTCCGGGATGAAGAAATTGCCGCCGTTGCCCATAAAAACTGCATCTGGATCCACGGTGCTTCCGTAGGGGAGATCGTGGCTACCAGTCCCTTGGTGAAAGAGATCCGCAAGGCCATGCCCGATGCCAAGATCCTGGTTTCGGCAGTGACCACAGGCGGCTACAACATGGCCCACCAGATCATCCCGGAAGCCGATGCCATTATTTATTTTCCCTTAGATCTGCCCTTTGTTTCCGAATCCTTTGTGAAGCGGATCATGCCCCGGATCTTCATGCCGGTGGAAACGGAACTGTGGCCCAATTTCCTCCGGGCCATCAAGCTGCGCCGGATCCCGGTGATGATGGTCAACGGACGGATTTCCGACAAATCCGTAAAAAGCTACCGGTACCTGTTCGGCATCCTTACCGATATGATGGGCAGCGTGACCCGGTTCTGCATGCAGTCTTCTATCGATGCGGAATACATCCAGCATCTGGGGGCGGAAAAACGCCGGATCTTTGTCACCGGCAACACCAAATTCGACCAGACCTATGCGGAGGTGACTCCGGAAGATCTCCAGCAGTATAAGGAAGAACTGGGGCTGGGGTCAGATTATCCGGTGATCGTGGCCGGCAGTACCCATCCTACGGAAGAAGAGACCCTGTTCCAGAGTTTCCTGGAGATCCGGAAAGAATTCCCTAAGGCCCGTCTGATCATCGCTCCCCGGAAACCGGGCCGTGTCCATGAAATCAGCCGGCTGGCGGAAAAATACGGCCTCTCCCTGGGGCTCCGTTCCGTCCTGAAAGATACCAGCAGCCCCCGTCCCCGGTACCAGGTGGTCCTCATCGATACCATCGGGGAACTGGGCCGGATCTATGCCGTGGGGGATGCGGTCTTCGTAGGCGGCAGCCTGATCAACCATGGGGGCCACAATGTACTGGAACCCGCCGCCCACGCCAAACCCATCATCGTAGGGCCAAGCATGTCCAACTTCAAGGATTCATTTGCCCTTTTGAGCAAGGTGGGCGCCTGTGTCCAGATCCATGACGGCAAGGAGATGACGGACATGTTCCTGAAGATCTTCCGGGACGATGGCCTGCGGAAAAAGATGGGAGATGCTTCCCTCCAGGTGATACGGGAAAACCGGGGCGCCGCCGTGCGGACCATTGGCTACCTGAAGGAGCTGCTGGAACTGACCGCCACCGAAAGCATGGTGAATACCCACTACAAGATCAATACCCGGAACATCAATGATGAAATCAGCCCCCGGATGCGTCCCGGAGATGCAGTGACCCAGTACCTGATCCAGCTTTCCCACGGTGAAGACAATGGAATCTTGGACTGGTGCGTCCTGGCCTTCCTCCGGGTGCTGTCCGTGCTCTATGAAGCAGGGGTCCGGCTGAAGCTGTTCTGCTACAATGCGGGGATCATGCCCCGGACCAAACTGGACTGCTGCGTGATCAGCATCGGGAACATCACCGTAGGGGGCACCGGCAAGACCCCTACCGCCCAAAAAGTGGCCCTGATGATCCAGAAAATGGGCTATCGGGTAGTGATCCTGAATCGAGGCTATCGGTCCCATTGGGAAGAAAAGATCGGGGTGGTATCCGACGGCAAAAAGATCTATATGACCGCCTATGAAGCGGGGGACGAAGCCTTCCTCATGGCCAAGCAGCTCCCGGGCATCCCGGTGGTCATCGGGAAAGAACGGGCCATCACCGGCCAGTTCGCCGTGGACAAATTCCAGGCGGAAGTGATCATCCTGGATGACGGCTACCAGCACTGGCAGCTGTACCGGGATCTGGATGTAGTGCTGGTGGATACCTTGAACATGTTCGGCAACGGCTGTATCCTGCCTCGGGGCACCCTCCGGGAGCCTCTCAGCAACCTGAGCCGGGCAGGGCTTTTCCTCCTGACCAAATGCGACCAGAGTTCCCCCATTTCCCGGGCTACTCTCTGTGATACCTTGCACAAATACGCTCCGGCGGCACCCATTGCCGAGAGCATCCACAAACCCTGCGACTATATCGAGATCGCGGACTGGTACAAGAACGATATGACCAAGGCCCTGCCTTTGGAAGCCCTCCGGGGCAAGCATGTGATGGTGTTTTCCGCCATCGGCAACCCCTCCTCCTTTGAGCAGACCATGACCGCTGAAGGGCTGAACATCGTGGAAGCCATCCGGTATCCGGACCATCATGATTACGGCATGGTGGAAATGCAGTACATCATGGACCGGGCCATCAGCCGAGGGGTCAAAGCCCTGGTCACCACTGGGAAAGATGCAGTGAAGATCCCCACAGAATTCATTTACCTCCACCGGGATGTGCCTTTGTATATTTTGGATATGGAGATTCAGATTACTAGCGGCGAGAAAGCTTTTGTAGATACCATCAAAGCTGCTATTAAAAAGGAGAAACCATCAAAATGAAAGTATTGTGTGTAATTCCGGCCCGTTACGGTTCTACCCGCCTGCCGGGGAAACCCCTGGCCCTGATCCATGGCAAACCCGTGATCCAGCGGGTCTATGAACGGGCAGCGCTGGCCCGGATCCCTGATGAAGTGCTGGTGGCCACCGACGACCAGCGGATCCTGGATTGTGTCAATGCCTTCGGCGGCAGGGCTGTCATGACTTCAGCGGACCACCCCAGCGGCACGGACCGGCTGGCAGAAGTGGCCCTGAACTTCGAGGATGTGGATGTGATCGTCAATGTCCAGGGAGATGAACCTATGATCCCGCCCCAGGTCATTGACGATCTGGCCCAAGCTTTTGGGGAGAATCCCGATTTGGAAATGGCGACCTGCAAGACCGAAATGAAACCAGAAGACTACCAGAACCCCAATGCGGTGAAGGTGGTCACGGACCAGAACGGCTATGCCCTTTATTTTTCCCGGAGCCTGATTCCCTATCCCCGGAATGCAGAACCGGAAGTGAAAGTGTGGAAACACATCGGCATCTACGCCTACCGGCGGGATTTCCTGCTGAAATTTGCGGCTCTGCTGCCCACACCCTTGGAACGGGTGGAAGGACTGGAACAGCTCCGGGCCCTGGAGAACGGGGTGAAGATCAAAGTCCTGGCTACGGATTTCCAGGGGGTGGGCATCGATACCCAGGCCGATCTGGATCGGGCCAATGAAATCTTTGCCAAACTGGACGCGGAAGGAAAGGAGTAATCCATGGAAATCGTCAAGATCGGACCCTACCAGGTGGGACAGGGCCATCCTCTGCTCGTCATGGCCGGCCCCTGTGTGCTGGAAGGCTATGAACGGAGCCTGGCCATCGGGAAACGGGCCAAAGCCATCTGTGAGAAACTGGGCCTGCCCTATGTGTTCAAAGCTTCTTACGACAAAGCCAACCGTTCTTCCCTGGATTCCTTCCGGGGACCGGGCCTGGAAGAAGGACTCCAGATCCTGGCCCAGATCAAGAAAGACCTGGGAGTGCCGGTGATCAGTGATGTCCACGAGACCTGGCAGGTAGAAAAAGCGGCAGAAGTCCTGGACATCATCCAGATCCCGGCCTTCCTGTGCCGGCAGACGGACCTCTTGGTGGAAGCCGCCCGCAGCGGCCGGGTGGTCAATGTGAAGAAGGGGCAGTTCCTAGCCCCTTGGGATATGAAGAATGTGGTGCACAAAGTCACCGGGTCCGGCTGCCGGAACCTGATGCTCACCGAGCGGGGGGTCAGCTTCGGCTACAATACCCTGGTGACGGATATGCGCAGCCTGCCCATCATGCGGGATCTGGGCTTCCCGGTGATCATGGATGTGACCCACAGCGTCCAGATTCCTGGCGGCCAGGGCACCAGCTCTGGGGGCCAAAGCAAATTCGCTCCCCATATGGCCCGGGCTGCGGCAGCAGTAGGCGTGGATGGGCTCTTCATCGAGACCCACGACAATCCGGCAGAAGCCCTCTCCGACGGCCCCAACATGATCGCCTTGGATGATCTGGAACAGGTCCTGGCCGATGCCAAAGCCATCGACGCCATCGGGCGCAGGGAGGCATGATCCATGTTTGAAAAAGCCAAAGAAGCACTGCAGATCGAAGCAGATTCCATCCTGGAACTGCTGCCCCGGGTGGATGACCATTTTGGTGCAGCCTTGGAGATGATCCTCCACTGTAAGGGACGGATCATCGTTACCGGTATGGGCAAATCCGGGATCATCGCCCGTAAAATCGCTGCCACCCTGGCCAGCACCGGTACGCCAGCCTTCTTCCTCCATCCGGCGGAAGGCATCCATGGGGATCTGGGCATGGTCACGGAACAGGATGTGGTCCTGGCCCTCTCCAACAGCGGAGAGACAGGAGAAGTCCTGAACATCCTGCCTTCCATCCGGCGGATCGGGGCCAAAGTCATCGCCATGGTGGGGAATCCGGAATCCACCCTGGCAAAAAATGCGGATATCGTCCTGAATGTGGGGGTCAAGCGGGAAGCCTGTCCCCTGGGTCTGGCCCCTACCAGCAGTACCACGGCTGCCCTGGCCTATGGGGACGCTTTGGCCATGGAACTCCTCAGCGCACGGAAGTTCACGCCGGAGGAATTTGCCATTTTCCATCCCGGGGGCAGCCTGGGCCGGAAACTTCTCCTTACCGTGGATGATGTGATGCACAAGGGGGATGAGAATCCGCTGGTGCCTGCCGATGTGAGTGTGAAGGACGCCCTGTTCATCATCACTGATAAAGGCGTGGGCGCCGTATCCGTGGTGGATCAGGACCAGCACCTTCAGGGACTTCTGACCGACGGAGATATCCGCCGGGGCATCGCCAAGGATCTGGACTGCCTGAACCGGCCGGTTTCGGAAATGATGACGAAACATCCCAAGACCATCCTGGATCACAAACTGGCCGCCGAAGCCCTGCATCTCATGGAATCCAATAAACCCCGGCCCATCACTGTCCTGCCCGTCGTGGATCCGGACAACAAAGTGGTCGGTCTGCTGCATATTACCGATCTGGTACACCAGGGAGTGGTATAAATGATTACAGAAGAACAACTTGCCAAGATACGCCTCCTGGCCCTGGATGTGGATGGGGTCATGACGGACGGTAGCATCATCATCGGACAGGAAGGCGAACTGTCCAAGCATTTCGACGCCCGGGACGGCATGGGCATCAGCCTGGCCCTGCGCCATGGCATCCAGGTGGCCCTGATCACCGGCCGCCACAGTGAGATCGTCCTCCACCGGGCCATGGAACTGGGCATCAGTTCCGTCTATGAGAATGTGATCTACAAGGGGAAAGTGCTGGAACAGGCTTCCGGAGAACTGGGGATCCCCCTGGAAGAAACGGCCTTTATGGGAGATGATCTCAACGACCTGCCGGCTTTTTCCCGGGCGGCAGTCACCTTTGCTCCAGCCGATGCGGCACCGGAAGTCCGGGAACGGGCCATGCTGGTTTCTTCCTGCAGGGGAGGCCATGGGGCTATCCGGGATGTGATCGAACGGATCCTCAAAGCCAAAGGGCTGTGGGACGGGATCGTCCGGAGCTATGAAATCCAGGGACAGGGAGACAGACAGTAATGCTGTATGGATTTTTAAAGGGAATGAGCCATTTCCTGTCCCTGCTCCCTTACAAATTCGTAGTGCGGCTGGGACGGAATTGTGGTAAACTATACTGGCATATCGCCAAGAAACAACGGATCCGGGCGGAAGAGACCATCCAGGAACGGATGGGAGTCACCCCCCGGGAGGCACGGGCCATCATCCACCGGCTGTTCCTGAACCTGGGGATGACAGCCATGGAGATCCTGTACATGCCCGCCTTGGACAAGGACAATATCCGTGGCCTTGTGAGTTTCGACCGGCCGGATATCCTCTGGGAAGCCTTGGCCAAGAAGCGGGGAGTGGTGATGCTGGCCTGCCATATGGACAACTGGGAATGGTTGGGAGCGGCCCTTGCCCTCAACGGCTTTCCCCTCAGTGCGGTGGAAAAGCCCCAGCCCAATCCAGTCTACAGCGATTTCCTCAATGAACTGCGCCGGGGCGTGGGACAGGAAATCTTTGCCCGGGGGACCAACGAGATCCTGGGCTGCGCCCGGGCCATGAAAAAGGGCCGGATGCTGGGCCTCATCGCCGATCAGGACGGAGGTTATCACGGCATCTTCGTCCCCTTCTTCGGGAAAATGGCTTCCACCCCGGAAGGACCTGCCTATTTCGCCCGGAAGTTCAAAGCCCCGGTGGTCCCCATCTTCATGGTGCGCAAACCCAGCGGCTATGGCCACCAGGTGTTTGTGAAAGAACCCATTTACTATGAAGATACCGGGAACCAGGAAAAAGATGATTATCGGATTACCCTGAAAATGACCCAGGAAGTGGAAAAGATCATCCGCCAATATCCGGACAACTGGATCTGGTTCCAGCACCGCTGGAACACTCCCTGGAACGGTTAAAGAAAGGATGCCTTCATGCACGCAGAAAAACGTACGCTGCTGGTGATAGCAGCCGCTGTGCTCCTGATGGGAGGCGTCATTGCCTGGCTCCTGAGCAGCAAGCCCACCACGGGCCCTGTGAAGGACAACGGCAAGGACGTGCTCCAGGAAGTGAACGGTTCCACCATCCAGGAAACGAAAAACGGGAAAAAAGTCTGGGAACTGACGGTCCAGTCCATGCTCTACGACAAGAAATCCCAGATCAGTCATATGAAAGGCATCAAAGGGACATTCTACCAGGAAGACGGCCGGAGCATGACCGTCACAGCCGATGAAGGGGAAGTCCACATGGATTCCAAGGACGTAGTCCTGACCAAGAATCCCCATGGCACCACTTCCGACGGAGGCGATGCGGTGGCCGACAAATTTACCTGGATCAACAAAGACCAGACCGTGGTGGGAGAAGGAAACGTCCGGCTGAAGAAGGGCGATACCACTGCCACGGCCCAAAAGGCCTCCTTCAATGTGGCCTTGGATCATGCCAAACTGGAACAGGATGCACACGTACAGAAGGGAGAATTCTAATGCTGAAAATAAAGAAGATTGCAATGCTGGGTCTCCTGGCAGGCCTTCTGTCCGTTACCTCTGCCTGTTGGGCGGCGTCCTCCATTACCGGGGACCAGGTGGAGTATGATTTCAAGACCGGCCAGGCCGCTGCGGTGGGAAATGTGAAGATCCGCCATGACGACGGCACCGCCAGTGCGGAAGAAGCTGACTACAACACCAAGACTGGGGAAGGGAAGCTCACCGGGTCCGTGGTGGCCGACCAGAAGGATGCCCACCTGACCAGTTCTGAACTGATCATCAAAAAGCAGGGGAAATTCCTCTCTGCCATCGGCAACGCCGTACTCCGGAAAGAGGACAAGACCCTCCGGGCTGCTCAGGTGGATTACGATTCCGATGCCCAATTCGCAGAGACCATCGGTTCCTGGGCTCAGCTCACCATGGATGACGGATCCAGCCTGGATTCCGCCAACATGAAGTACAATATGGCTACCGGCATCGCCAATGCGGACGGCAATGTGCGGCTGATCAGCCCCCCTCGGAACCTGACTGCCCGGGCGGACCGGGCCATCTACAATACGAAAGAAGCGGACGGGACCATCCGGCTCATCGGCCATGCCACCGCCACCCAGAACGATGATACAGTCAGCGGAGACACCTTGACCATCACCGGTGCCGGAGGAAAAGTGGCCATGGGCGAAGGAAATGTGAAAATGGTGGTGGTTCCCCAGGACAGCACCCCTAAAGAGGCAGAAACCGGAGCACAGCCAGTGTTCAGCCTGGCAGGGATGGCCAATGTGCCGGAATTCCTGTATAAGTTCTACAGTTGGCCCGGCCATCTCATGACCATCGGCCAGACCGAAATTGGATAAAGGGAGTCAAGAGTGAAGATACGTGCGGAAAAACTGGTAAAAGAATATGCCGGGCGGCGGGTAGTCAACGAAGTCAGCCTGGAAGTGGAGCAGGGGACCATTGTGGGGCTCCTGGGACCCAACGGCGCCGGGAAGACCACTTCTTTCTACATGATCGTAGGTCTGGAGCATCCGGATACCGGCCATGTGTATTTGGATGACGAGGATGTTACCGCTCTTCCCATGTACAGACGGGCCCTAAAGGGCATCGGCTATCTGCCCCAGGAAGCTTCCATCTTTCGGAAGCTGACGGTGGAAGAAAATATCATGGCCATCCTGGAACAGATCGAACCGGACAAGGCCAAACGGCTGCAGAAGATGGAAGACCTGATCCAGGAATTCCACATCGACCACATCCGGAAAAGCAAGGGCAGCGCCCTGTCCGGGGGCGAGCGGCGGCGGGTGGAGATTGCCCGGGCCCTGGCTACGGATCCCGGATTCATCCTCCTGGATGAACCTTTTGCGGGCATCGACCCCATTGCAGTTGCGGATATCCAGGTGATGGTGGCTCATCTGGCCAAACGGGGCATAGGGGTGCTGATCACTGACCACAACGTCCGGGAAACCCTGAGCATCGTGGAACGGGCCTATATCCTCAGCAGCGGAAAAATCCTGGTGGAAGGCACCAGCCAGCAGGTGGCCCAAGACCCCGTGGCCCGGGAATTCTACCTGGGCAAGAATTTCAGAATGTGAGGCTGCCCATGTCCATCTTAGATAAATACATTTTAAAACAGATGATGCAGCCCTTCCTGTTCGGGGTGGCTGCCTTTTCCACCATCTTCGTGGCCAGTTCCTTCCTGTTCCGGGTGACCCAGTACATCACCCAATACGGGGCTTCCTATTCTTCCCTGATTCGGCTGTTCCTGTGCCTCATGCCGGAAGTGATCAACTACACCTTCCCTATGTCCATGCTGCTGGCGGCCCTTCTCACCATGGGACAGCTGTCCAGCAACAGCGAGATCACCGCTATGCGCAGCGGGGGGCTCAGCTTCCGCCGGATCGCCGCTCCCATCCTGGCTGCCGGCTTCGTGGTGAGCTTGTTCTCCGTGGTGTGGGCGGAAAAGGTTGTGCCTCCTGCCAAAAGTGAATATGAACGGATCATCAAAGTGGAGATCAAACGGGATACCAAACCCCGGACCCAGGACCATGTGCTGATCAAACAGGTGTCCAAGGGCCAGTTGGTCCGTCTCACCTATGCCCGGACCTTCGACGAAAAGCAGGGGATGATGAAGGACATCACCATCGAGGATTGGGACAACGGGAAAGTGGCCCGGATCCAGCGGACTCCCCAGGCCAAATGGACCCAGGGGACCTGGATCATGGAAGGGGGCACCATCACCGACCTGACCGGCAAAGACGGGGTGGCTCGGACTATGACCTTCGACAAACAGGTGCTGCCCATCAGCGAGACCCCCAAGGCCATCACCCTGGACCAAAAAGATCCGGACCAGATGACCATTGGGGAACTGAAGATGTACATCGACATCCTGAAGCGGCAGTACATGCCCACCAGCAAGTATGAGATGGAAATCTACCGCCGGTTCACCGTGCCTCTGGCCAGCTTCTTCTTCGCCCTGATCGGGGTGCCCCTGGGGGTCCAGTCCCAGCGGACCGGGGCTTCCATGGGCCTGGGCTTTTCTGTGGTGATCATCTTCATCTATTATTCCATCATGACCTTCATGACCGGTCTGGGCCAAGGCGGCGTGATCCCGCCCCTTTTGGCCGCTGCCACTCCCAACCTCCTCTGCGGGGCCTTCGGGTGCTGGATGATTTATAAAAAGGATAATGTATAGCAAAAAAGCTGCCGGAAGGCAGCTTTTTGCGGTTGCGGGCCCTGAGTCACGGGTCGCGGGCTAATGAGACGTGAACTTTTGTTCACGGTATGATATAATAAATACCGTATATTGACAAGCAGCCGTACCTCCGGCTGCACCAACAAAGCCCGCGACCCGCGACCTGTGGCTCGCAACCCTGCCAAGGAGGGAATTCCCATGCTTCTCATCACTGCCGTCGATGCTTCCGGCGGCCTTTTGTTCAATCACCGGCGCCAGAGCCAGGACCGGCTCCTGCGGGCCCGTATCCTCGATCTGACGGGAGATGCACCCCTATGGATGGATCAATATACGGCCAGCTTGTTCGACCCGCCAGCCGCCAATATCCGCGTAGCAGAGGACTTCCTGGAACAGGCCGGACCCGGGGAATACTGTCTCTTGGAAGACCGGAACGCGGCTCCTTATCTGGAAAAAATCGAGAAAATCATCCTTTACCGCTGGAACCGGGCCTATCCCGGAGACTTTTTCTTCGACATCGACCTGGATCAGGGGTGGCAGAAGGTCTCCGCGGCAGATTTTGCCGGATCCTCCCATGACAAGATTACAGAAGAGGTGTACATCAAATGAAAAAATTCACTGCGTTTCTCTCCGCTCTCCTGGTTTCCCTGTCCCTCCTCCTTTCTGCCTGCGGAGCTGCCAAACCGGCGGCCAATCAGGGGACTCCCAAAAACAGCACCAAAGTCACCCAGAAAGTGGGGAAGGATCAGCCTTCCTTTGACCTTTCTTCCATTCCCGCCTTCACCAACAAGCCCTATGTGGTGCTGAACAACAATGTGCCCGCTTTCCCCAATAAGGATAAGACCAAAAAGTCCTTTGAGCACTACAGCAATCTGGACAGCCTGGGCCGCTGCGGCCCGGCCTATGCCAATGTGGGCCGGGAGACCATGCCCACCCAGAAGCGGGGCCCCATCGGCAATGTGAAGCCTACCGGCTGGCAGACCGTGAAATACGAAGGCATTGACGGAAAATACCTGTACAACCGGTGCCATCTCATCGGCTACCAGCTCACGGCGGAAAACGCCAATCCCAAGAATCTGATCACCGGCACCCGGTATCTGAATGTCACCGGCATGCTGCCCTTTGAAAACATGGTGGCCGACTACGTCAAAGAAACCAATCACCATGTACTGTACCGGGTGACGCCCATTTTCCAGGGCAGTGACCTGGTGGCCAGGGGCGTCCAGATGGAAGCTTGGAGTGTGGAAGACAAAGGGGCCGGCATCCAGTTCAACGTGTTCGTCTACAACAACCAGCCCGGCATTACCATTGATTATAAGACGGGGAAGAGCCGGAAAGGGTGATCTGATTTTTTGACTGTGAAACCCGCAGGCCGGGAAGGGCGTGCCTTTGGCGAGCCCCTCGTATAATAGAGTTGTACCAGATATTCCCTTTTATAGTGAATTACGGTA
>ERZ791922.54-NODE-54-length-104429-cov-4.029097_pt1 | contig 104429 bp, 69 predicted proteins | sample MGYA00510134_ERZ791922 | MGnify/ENA primary metagenome ERZ791922 (study PRJEB30046, sample SAMN00792101) | human gut metagenome | study: EMG produced TPA metagenomics assembly of the A metagenome-wide association study of gut microbiota in type 2... | reverse complement strand
AAAAAATAATTAAAGTAAAAAAACTATACTTTCTCTTACAAGGAAACTGTCACCAAAGGTATTCCTTCCTCTGCCGCCTGTTTTACAAACTCCATCCCACGGATTACCTTGTAATCTTCTTCTGTTTTTTCAATAACAATATCTCCCTCTAAATAAAGCTTCTCTGGATGTGCAGACATAATAGCATCTTCTATCCCAAGACGTTTTGGGGACATTAAAATCTTTGTTTCTTTCTTTTGGCTGTTTTCTTTGTATTTTTTAGCTTCTTCTAAAATTACCTTAGAAAGAAGTTCTGGAGTACAATAAGTACTATCCAAGATTAAATTATAATTTGAAAAATTAAAGTAATCCAAATTATAAATATCTTTATAACGAATATCTTCTGTTTGAGCACGAAGTTTTAATTGCTGTTTTGCATCCTCTAAGCTTGAATACTTTTCAACATTACCACGATTATCGCCATATACACGGCTAGCTGCAACATCAAGACTAACCGATAAAAATACTTTGTATGATTTTTCAACAAAGTTCCACGCCAATCTGGAATCAAATACAATCGCCTTATCCGGATTCTCACGACTAATTTTTGCAGTAGTATCATCAATCATATTATCATACTTGTGGTCCTTGCACATGAGTTGGTTCATCTCGAGCACACTGATTCCTAAATCTTCTGCCAGCTTACGCTGTACCTTACCCGTAGAATAAATTTCATAATGATGTTTCGATTCTAAAATCTTGCAAATCGTAGATTTTCCGCTTCCGAGATTACCGGTTAACGTGATATGCATTTGTTTTTCCTCCTATTTAAAAAGCACATTTTAAAGTACAATATTTTCTTCCTATCATAGCATGTCTTATTTCATCTTGAAAGAGTATTTTTTAGGAATTTCGCTCCTTCTCCCCCATTTGCTCCTTCCAAAACTAACTTTTTATCTTTATTTTATCCAATTAACGTGCCATAATACCTTAAATGATACAAACAGGAAGCCAGATAACCGGCTTCCTGTTTATTCGATCTATATTATTACAATGTAAAATAAAATCCCTTACAAACCCATTTGATAGCGTCTAAGGAACATCTTTCAAACTTCTTATCGCAGATGTTCTATTCAAATACTATACTATCAAACACTTTATTTATCAATTCTAAATTTTCTTCTGATACAGCAGTACCTGCAAGCTGCATAATTGTTCCGTCTTTTTCAAAATACATCATAGATTGATATACACTGACTGTTGAATTATCGGTTGCCTCGGCACCTGTTGGAAGGTTTGCCACAATATCAAAAGTAAAGTAATCCATGCCATCCTTCGTTGTCTTTACAGGTTCTGTAATAGTACAAGTTGCACCCATACTAGTATACTGAGACTTAGCTGAAGTACCAAAAGTTCCAACCATTGACTCTAAACTAAGTCCTCCAAGCATTGCAGAAGACATTGCTTGAACGATAAAATTATCCGTAGCACCATTCTCCTGCATTTCAGAATTGGTCGCTAAAAATAAATAGCTTATTCCTTGAGATTCCATTGTAGTCTTTAGAACTTCGCCACTTTCAAAGGAACCTCCCATAGATGTATTGAGATAGTCGTAGGTTTCTACTTGATCAAGTACAACCCACTTTTCTGGCATAGTGATTGAAAAACCGTAACCTTCGCTCTTATAAGTTGTTCCATCAATGGTTGCCTTTGGATCAACTACTACTATCGGTGCTTCCGTTGGAGCTGCTACAGCTTCCGTAGGAACTGCTGTTGGCTCTACTGTTGGTGTTACATCTGCTCCCTTTGTTGGCTCTGCAGTTACAGCCGGTGTTAAAATATCATCTTCCTTCTTACCACAAGCAACAAACAAAATTGTTGATAGCGTTAACATCATAACAATCTTTAAAGCCTTATTATTAATTCTCATAATCTCACCCTTTCTTGTTTTCCATCATATTCCATAAAATACTTAAGCTTTATTCTAGCAAAGATATTCTATTCTGGCAAACATTTTTTGTGATTCTTTTCATTTTCATGAAACTACTAGTATTTTGATATTGAATTAAGAAAAATATAATAACTTTGCATGCAAAGCTTCAATTTCCGCTTTATCGTGTGTCACAAGAATAACGGTTCTTTCTGATAACGATTCTTTAAGATAGGATAATACCTTCTCTTTTAAAGCCTCATCTAATCCTTTCAAAGGCTCATCTAATATAATCACATCACTTTGCGCCATCACAGCTCTTACAATTGCAACCCTTCGTTTCATTCCTCCGCTTAACTTACTTACAGACGTTCCTTTATAATCAGTAAGAAGAACCTTCAAAAATTCTTTCTCCACTTGATCTGTCGTTATATCAGAGGGTAACACCATCTTAACATTAGTAATTGCATCAAAGTTCTCACACAATCGGTCTTCTTGGAATACAGCTGAAAACTGTAGATTCTCTAACCCGTATACTTTTCCCGATGTTGGTTTTAATAACCCTAACAATATTTTAACAAAAGTTGTTTTTCCAATACCAGAAGCCCCCATGATACCGATGACTTCTCCCTGTTTTATTGTAAGATTTATATCTTTTAGAACCTCTTTTTCATTAAAATTGACCGAGACATTCTCAAAGATTATTTCTTTCCCTCTCATCGTAACCTCCAACCTGTTGTTTTGCGCTTTGATAACGATTATGATTTTCTGCACGAACTTATAAATTCATATCAAAATGAGTGTAATCACACTAACACCCATGTTTTTTATTTCTCATTATAGTCCATCCGCTTATTTTTCTAGCACTTCCTTGGTTAAAGCATAGTTTAATTTTTTTATCAACCAAAGAATTAGCTTCTCAAATATTACACTAATCCCTATAATCACAACCGTCCACGCAAACATCTCTTTTGTCATAAGATATAATTTAGCCTCATATAGTTGTTCTCCAATCGAGTTCTTCGGTAAACCAATTACCTCTGCAGCTATCCCTGATTTCCAGCAAAATCCCAAACCAACCGAACAAGCAGAAACAAAATAAGGCATCACAGCTGGCAGATAGATATATCGCAGCCTTCTAATCCCACTCATCTGAAAGACTCCTGCCATTTCAAGCAATTCCTGATTTGTTGATTCGACTCCTTTAACTACATTTGTATAGATCACAGGGAGAACCATAAGAAATGAGATTAAAATGGATAAGTTTGCAGCTCTAACCCATAACAATGCTAAGATAACAAAGGAAGCTACTGGTATCGACTTAATTACCCGCATCGCAACCGTAAAAAATTCTTTTAAAAATACACTATAATAAGCTCCAAGCGATAAAAGCACCCCCGTAATTACTGCCAAGAAAAAACCTAGACTGATTTTAAGGAAAGAAGATGCAACGCTAAACCAAAAACTTTTTTCAAAGATTAAATGTGCTAAGGTAGTCACTACTTGTATGGGAGATGCAATTAAAATATCACTGTTTATCACTCCACTCACTACTTGCCACAAGATTAACCATAGAGCAATTGCAAGTAAACTAATCCATCTTTTATGTACATGCTTTTTTAAATCTTTCATCTTTTCCTCCATCCCCACGATAAATCAGGCAACAAGTCATTCACTATCTATTATTAAGAAATTGATACCTAAGTTCTAAGAACTATCGGATACAGCATGTATCCTTAAAATTAGCCATACTGCCAAGTTCTATCATATACCATGATACTTACCCTTGACAAGTATGGCCATACACTTACTCAACTATTGCTTTCTTTAATTCTTTTATAAAGTCTGTCACTGGTTGAACACACTGGTTTTGATAACTTGCAATAATTTTTACAATTGCACTTCCAACAATAACACCATCTGATATTCCTATCATCTTCCTTGCTTGTTCTGGTGTGGATATTCCAAATCCAATTGCACAAGGAATATCGGTTACCTTTTTTGCCTCTTCTATCATCACCTCTACCTGACTACCCAACTCTGTTCTTACACCGGTTACCCCAAGAGATGATACACAATATAAGAAACCTTTCGCATCCTTTGCTATGGTTCGAATTCGTTCCTTCGAGGTTGGTGCTATCATGGATATCAATGCAATATCATGTAATTCACAAAGAGGAAGTAACTCTTCCTTTTCTTCATAAGGAAGATCAGGTACAATTACACCATCAATCCCTACCTCCTTGCAACGCTTTAAAAATCGATCCGCACCATAGGTGTAGATAGGATTTATATACGTCATAAATACCAATGGTACACTAACCTGGCTTCTTACCCTCGCAATCATATCAAACAGTAAGTCTGTGGTAGTTCCGGCCTTTAAAGCTCTTTCATTTGCCGCTTGAATTACTGGTCCCTCTGCAATCGGATCAGAAAATGGAATTCCGATCTCTATTAAGTCTGCACCTTCTTTTGCCATCTGAAGTATCAGCTCTTCTGTAATTTCAATCCCTGGATCTCCTCCAGTAATAAAAGTGATAAGTGCCTTTCTCTTTATAAATGCTTCTTCTATCCTAGTCATATAGATTAACCCCCCTATATCTTGCAATTGCAGCAACATCTTTATCCCCACGTCCAGAGATATTTATCACAAGGATACTGTCTTTCTCCATCGTTGGTGCCAGTTTTTTTGCATAAGCAACCGCATGTGCACTTTCTATCGCAGGTATAATTCCTTCTGTCCTTGATAGATATTCAAACGCCTCCACCGCTTCTTCATCCGTAATTGGTACATACGTTGCTCGTTTCGTATCATGTAACATAGCATGCTCTGGTCCAATTCCAGGATAATCTAGTCCAGCAGAGATGGAGTAAACAGGAGCTATCTGTCCATATTCATCCTGACAAAAATAAGACTTCATTCCATGGAAAATTCCTTCCGTACCATTTGCAATTGTAGCAGCATTTTTAGGATGGTTCACACCGAGGCCTGCTGCCTCACAACCATATAATGAGACACTAGGGTCATTTAAGAATTCGTAAAATGCTCCCATGGCATTACTTCCTCCACCCACGCAGGCAACGATTGCATCTGGAAGCTTTCCTTCTCTTTGCTTCAATTGTTCTTTGATTTCCTTCCCTATTATTTTCTGAAAATCACGTACTATTGTCGGAAATGGATGAGGCCCCATAACAGAACCTAAGACATAAAGGGTATCTTCTACTCTCTTCGTCCACTCCCTCATAGTCTCGTTAACTGCATCCTTTAAAGTCATAGTTCCTGAGGTGACCGGATGAACCTTAGCTCCTAATAACTCCATACGATATACATTTAGCGCCTGACGATCGGTGTCCTCTTTTCCCATAAAAATCTCGCACTCAAGCCCCATCAAAGCTGCAGCCGTTGCTGTTGCTACACCATGCTGCCCAGCTCCCGTTTCTGCTATAACACGTGTCTTTCCCATTTTTTTTGCTAATAATACCTGACCTAATACATTATTAATCTTGTGAGAACCTGTGTGATTCAAATCTTCTCGTTTTAAGTAAATCTTAGCTCCAGAAAGATCCTTAGTCATCTTCTCTGCATAGTATAACAACGATGGTCTCCCTGCATATTCACGGTACAGGGTGTCAAGTTCCTTACAAAAATCAGAATCCTTTTTAAAATGCTCATATGCTTTATCCACCTCTAATACCGCACTCATTAATGTCTCCGGTACATATTGACCGCCATATTGAAGAAATCTGCCTTTTTTCATATATTCCTCCATTCCTCTCCTACGCATTTTCTATATGAAAACTATAATAGAAAGCGAACTACTGTTTATTGAGAAAGTTTTATATTTAATTTAACTTCATCTTTTCGATACATTTAACATCTTGTTCTAATCACTATTCCCATATAAATATAATTACTAACGAAATAAATCCCCTTTCACTTATCACTATACAATTACTAAGAAACCTTAGAAGCTGCAAGCAGAAATTCTCTTACCTTTTCCTCATCCTTTTGTCCCGAGATTTCTACTCCGCTGCTTACATCTACTCCGAAGGGCTTTAGCCTATTATCTAAAAGACTTATGCTTTGTGCTGTTAATCCCCCTGCTATAAAATAAGGCTTTTGCAAACCTTCTCTAACCTGGCTTAGATCCTCTTTATAAACCTCTGTTAATATCATTTCATCAAACCGTTTACCTTCTCCCCCATAGCTATGCTGACTGTACGTATCATATAAAAAGTAATCACAGGGGAGGGTAAGTGCCTCTATAATTTGATTCACTGATTGAACTCGAATCACCTTTATAATAGGTGCTTCTACCTCTGATTGTAGGGCATTGATGTAATCCCTATCTTCGTCTCCATGAAGCTGAACCAGCTGTATGATATTTTTCTCACACATCTTTGCGATTCTTTCTAAGGGTTCATTTACAAAGACACCAACCGCTTTAATATCTCTTGATAGTTCCCTCCGAAGTGTTTGAGCAACCTCTTCATCAATTTTTCTTTTTTCGCCTGCAAAGACAAAGCCAACATAATCCGGGGTATACTTATTCACAATTTCTATCTCTCTCAGAGACTTTAATCCACAAATCTTTGTTTTCATTCACATTTTCCCTCTTGTTTACACCTCAATTGCGAAGCCTCAATTCGAAATAGCAATAAAGCTCCTAACTAACCTAGCTTTTAAAGTAGACTTTTTAGATTTTGTATCATTTCCTTTTTATTTGCTGCTTTCATTAAGGTCTCACCGATAAGAACTCCATTAACATTAGCATCCTTAAGCTCTTTTATCTGCTCTGGTGCAGAAATTCCGCTTTCTGCAATAAAGATAACCTCTTTGGGTACAAGAGAGCGTAGTGTTAAACTATTCCGAATTGATACCTCAAAGGTTGACAAATTGCGATTATTCACACCAATTACTCTAGCACCGCACTTTAATGCTCTCTTCACTTCACCTTCGTCATGTGTCTCCACTAATGCACTTAAACCCAATTCATCACAGATTTTAATAAATCTGGTTAAACATTCATCTCCTAAAATAGATACGATCAACAAAACGCAATCCGCCCCAAGTAACTTTGCCTGATAAATCTGATAAGCCTCAAGGATAAAGTCTTTTCTAAGTACTGGAATTTCTACTTCTTTTTTTACCTCCATTAGGTAATTATCGCTACCAAGAAAAAAGGTTGGTTCTGTAAGAACAGAAATCGCAGCAGCACCGGCTTCTTCATACTCTTTCGCTATTAAAACAGGAGTAAATTCTTGTGCTATCAATCCTTTGGATGGCGATGCTTTTTTAATCTCACATAAGAAATTAACTCCTGGTCTACTCATGGCTTCTTCAAAATCTAATTTATCGGAATTTCCAGTCAAGGATCTTAAAAACCCTTGCCTGTCAGCCATCTCGATTGCTCTCTTTTTCATAATTTCTTCTGGATATCTATGCTTTTCTTGTTTTATTCTATCTTTTGTAGCTTCTACTATTTTTTCTAAGATCATAGCTTACCTCCGGTTTGATAGTTCTATAAATCTCTCAAGCTGATGAAGTGCCTTCTTACTATCGATTATTTCCGTAGCCATCTTTGCCGCTTCTTGTAATGTAATATTATCTCTTACCATATAGATACAAGCAGCTGCATTAAAGATTACTGCATCCCTTTTGGATCCTTTTTCTCCATTTAATATTGCCCTTGTTATTGCAGCATTCTCTGCTGGAGAACCGCCTACCAGATCTTCCTTTTTACATTTTGCTAACCCGATTTGCTCTGGCTCTAAAATATAGTCGTATAGTTTCCCATCACGTATCTCACAACATACAGTTTGATGACTAAGCGATATCTCGTCTAACCCATCCCTTCCGTATACAACCATTCCTCGTTTTACTCCTAATTTTAATAGTACTCTGGCTAAAGGTTTTACTAATGCTTCTTCGTAAACACCCAAAAGCTCTAAATTTGCTCCCGCAGGATTTGCAAGCGGGCCAAGAATATTAAAAATAGTTCGAATTCCTAGTTCTCTCCTCACTGGTGCAACGAACTTCATCGCACTATGATAAGTTTGAGCAAACATAAAACATAAACCGATTTCTTCTAAAATCTTTGCACTCTCTAGCGGGGTTAGCATAATATTTATCCCTAATGCCTCAAGCACATCTGCCGCACCGCATTTACTTGAAACGCACCGATTTCCATGCTTTGCTACTGGAATTCCTGCTGCAGAAACTACAAATCCTGTAGTTGTTGAGATATTAAAAGTATTTGCCTCATCTCCCCCTGTCCCAACGATTTCTAGTACGTCCATATTATGAAGTAATCTCACACAATGCTTTCTCATTCCTGCAGCGCTTGCTGTAATTTCGTCAATGGTTTCACCCTTCATACGAAGTGCAGTAAGGTAAGAACCTATTAAAACATTCGAAGCTTCTCCGCTCATAATCTCATCCATTACCTGTTCTGCTACATCATAACTCAGATTTTCTTTATTCACCAATTGATAAATTGCTTCTTTAATCATACTTCTCCCTCTTTTCTGCGCTGCTTTTGTGTTAGTTTGTGGTTGCAGCGCGGACACAAACTTTGATATAAAAACAAGAAAAAGCTCACTTCGTAAACGTTTACTTATCATGGACTAAAATACGCTAGTAATCTCTAAAAAGTTCTCCATTATAGTCCTACCATTTGGTGTCAGCACAGATTCCGGATGGAACTGTACACCGTAAATTGGGTACGCCTTATGCTCTACCGCCATAACCTCTCCATCCTGCGTCACTGCAGTCACGTTTAGTTCCTTCGGTATTGTTTCGCTAACCGCTGCTAAGGAATGATATCTGGCAACTGAAAAGGTTTCTTCAAGCCCCTTAAATAGCTTACTATTGGAGTCCACCATTACTACACTTTGTTTTCCATGCATGATTGTTTTCGCATAAGAGATATTAGCTCCAAATACTTCACAGATTGCCTGATGTCCAAGACAAACCCCTAAGATGGGTGTTTTTTTATGAAACTTTCTAATTACCTCTTCGCATATACCAGCATCCTTAGGCTTTCCAGGCCCCGGAGATAGGATAATATGAGAGGGTTTTAGTTGATTGATTTGCTGTACCGACACCTCATCATTTCGAACTACTAAAAAATCTTCATTCTTTTCGATGGATCCAATTAATTGTACAAGGTTATAAGTGAAACTATCGTAATTATCAATGAAGAGTATCATACCCTATCAACCTCCCCTGCTCTAAGTATTGCATCAACGACAGCTGCTGCCTTATGGTTTGTTTCCTCATACTCTAGTTCATTGTTACTATCTGCTACAATACCTGCTCCCGCTTGCACGTATACTTTATCTTCCTTCTTTACTGCGGTTCGTATTGCGATACAAAAATCTAAATTTCCAGAAAGGTCATAATACCCAATAGCACCTCCATAGATTCCTCTTGGACTTTTTTCTAACTCTTCTATAATTTCACAAGCACGAATCTTTGGTGCTCCTGTCAAGGTGCCTGCTGGAAAAGCTGCAATCAGTGCATCACAGCCATCCATACCTTCTCTTAACTTTCCACTAACCTTTGAAGTGATATGCATTACCTTAGAATATCGATGTACTTTTAGGTATTCTTCTACTGTAACCGATTGATAAGCTGCTACTCTTCCAACATCATTTCTAGCCAAATCAACTAACATATTATGTTCTGCAAGCTCTTTTTCATCTGCAAGCAGTTCTATTTCTAATTTTTTATCCTCTTCACTCGTGATTCCCCTTGGTCTAGTTCCTGCAATTGGGAAAATTGTTACTTCTCTATCGATAACTTTTATCAAGGTTTCTGGGGAAGAACCAGCAATTTCAATATCCCCTGAATGAATAAAGTACATATAAGGGGATGGATTTGTCGTTCTTAATACACGATAAGCACTCATTAGGTTATTTTTATAAGTGGCTTCCAACCTTCTAGAGATGACCCCCTGAAAGATTTCTCCCTCTTTAATGTAGTGCTTGGTTTTCTCTACGATAGCAAGATACTCTTCCTTCGTTATATTACTTTTAAAAACAGGGGGTTCTTCCTTCGTTTGGACGGTCTGTGGCATTGTTGCCGCTAACAAAGCTTCAAGATCTTCAATACGACTTACTGCCTTTTCATATCCCTTTTTATGATCCTTGGATGGGTAGTGATCAATCAGATACATCTTTTGCTTTACATGATCAAAGGCTATGACCTGAAGATAAAGTTGTAAGGAAAACTCCTCAAAATCACTCTCTCTTAGCTGTAATTTAGGTTCCATTCTTCCTATCATTTCATAACCAAAGTATCCTACAAGCCCTCCAGAAAACGTTGGAAGTTTCTCAAGTTTTGGTGCTTTGTATTCCTTTAGGAGGTTTCGAATCGCCTGCATGCTGTCTCCTGATTGTTCCATGGCCTCTTCCACGGGACCTTTTTTAAGAAAAACCTTATCACCTTTGCCAAATAGCTTTAGCACAGGGTTAAATCCGAGAAAGGAATAGCGACCCCATCGCTCATTCCCCTCTGCACTTTCAAATAGATAGTAGTCTTTGGCGTGTAACGATAGTTTCTGCATTACTAAGATTGGCGTGGTCTGATCCGAATAGATTTCTTTATATACTGGAACATAATGATAGTTTTTTTCATACTCTTCCATCTCTTCATACCTTGATAATACCATTCCTTTTCTCCTCCTTTTTCAATACTCTCTTTAAAATTTTGTAATAAAAAAAGCTTCTGCCCCTTACTTAAGGGACAGAAGCCTAAACTTCTGCGATACCACCCAAATTGGTGCAATGCACCCACTCTCTTTGTATACTATCATATACACCCCGCTGATAACGGACAGGGTCCCCGTTGGCGTCTACTCTCTTTCGGTTTCGAGCCACCCTCACAAGTCCATTCACTAAATTCTACGAGTATTCCCTCTGTCTTACCGTATCACACCAACCACGGCTCTCTGCAAAGACTTCCTCTAGCTACTTCTCTTGCTCATCGGTTTCTTACTATCTTGGATTTACTAATTTAATTGGCTAAAGTATATACCTTAACTTTCCCATTGTCAAGAAGATTTTTTCATATTTATTGGGATCATTTTATATTAAAAAAGGTAGAAAGTAAAACTTCTCTTTCTACCTTTTTAGTATATGAGGCTAAATTCTTGTTATTTACGCCTTATACCCACGATGAATATCACTTGGGTTTAGGCTTGACTCATTGAGAGTACCTCTACCATAGGTTAGCCCTGCGTATATCTGTTGCGTATTTTGCATCATTGGTCCCGAGTTATCTTCTTTACTAACTTCCATAAAACCAACTCTTAAGTCATTGATTAAGTCTAGAATCTCAGGAAAATCCTGATTACTTCTTGACATCAAGGCACTAACCATTTTTTTATTTAAATAAGAATATAGACTTAATAAGTCGTAAGCTAATGGATAACGATAATCCAAAGCACCCATAAGCTGATTAACAATACGACTTGCATGTCTTAATTCTTTTTCATATGTTTTATAGTCCTTCGCGTTAATTGCATCTGTCGCACTTTCTAAGTCCGCCTCTAAGATGTCATAGAGAATAACAATTAGCTGGCTTTTGTTTGCTTGTGTGACTCTAACGGCGAACTCTTGCAATCGATCCTTATTCATTGCCACTCCAATCCTGGTATCACATTCATACCACTTATCGTCTTACTATTTATTAGCCCTGTAATAAGGATAAAATATTTTGCGGTCTTTCATTAGCTTGTGCCAACATAGCAGTACCAGCCTGTGCTAAAACATTTTTCTGAGTATAAATAGACATCTCTTTCGCCATGTCGGTATCCCCGATACGAGATAAAGCTTCTGTAATATTTTCTGCTCCAACATCAAGGTTTGCAATCGCATGATCCAAACGATTCTGATACGCACCAAGTTTTGCACGTATGTCTGTTACCATAGTAATTGCTTTATCTAAAATTGCAATCGCATTTGAAGCACCTTCCTGGGTACAAACGTTAACTACATTCGTTCCAAGCGTATAAGTATCTACACGTGGAATACGAACTTCCATCGTCTGCCCTTCATTGGCACCGATTTGGAGATCCATTGGTCCAGCTTGTAACACAGTTATGCTTACCTCATCAGAGCCAGCACCATCTGTAATACTTGCCCCAGCATCGCCTACAGTCTGATCAGTAAATATAGTTTCAGCAGCGCCAGGAGTAGTTTTAAACTTTATTTCAAAACCATCACCATCAGTTACCGTAATAATGTTACCATTGCAAGAGGTTGTTGCAGTATTTGAAAATCCATCTCCTAACGTTGCTTTTGCATCAACGCCAACTGCTTTCGCGCCACTTTTACTAATATCCAATAAGTCACATAGTTCTTCGTTATCACAATGAATTTCAATGGATTGACTTGAACCATACTCCTTTGTCATAAGTACAAGAGGCCCATCCGCTATTGATCCACTCTCATAGCCAGCATTATCTGGATTTGTGGAAGTACCCACCTGCGCAAATACTTTAATATTCATAGTGTCACAGGCATCACGAAGTTTTTCAAATACCTGCTCCCTTGTGTCCCCTTCGTTAATCTCTATCTCTATACCATTGATATTGATAATACCTGCTTGAGTATCAGTAATATCACCCGTAAGATCATTCAGTTTCATACCAGTCATAACTGCTTGTCTTGCATCTTGAGTAATTTTAAACTGATAATCTTTTGCATCAACCTGATCGGATAGAGAAATCATCTCTACATTCGTAGTATTGGAATAACTCTGACAATCTAAATTACCATTCAATAAAGGTTTTGTATTAAACTCGGTGTCTGTTGAAATACGAGTAATTTCGTTATTTAACTGATTAATCTCCTTCTGAATTGCCAAACGGTCCGCTGCAGTGTTAGTTCCGTTCGCAGCTTGAACAGAAAGCTCTCTCATACGTTGTAACATTGCACCTACTTCATTTAAGGCACCCTCTGCTGTCTGAATTACTGATACTCCATCGGAAGCATTTCTTGAAGATTGCTCTAAACCTTCAATCTGTGTCTTCATCTTTTTGGATATCGCAAGTCCTGCTGCATCATCAGAAGCACGATTAATACGATACCCACTACTTAATCTTTCCAAACTCTTATCTAATGCTTTGTTTGTTATTTTCAACTGATTGTTGCCACGAAGTGCTGATATATTGTGATTTATTCTCATCTCTTTACCTTCATCCTCTCTTATATCGTGTCCTTAAAACCTTCTAATTTTTGAAAACTTTGGATTATTGTTTTTGCTGCTAGATATAGATCATCCGTATTGTACTTACTTTCTGATATTTCTTGTGTTAAGGAATCTTCTTTTTCCTCAACCGAAGCTGACTCTAACTGTGATTCCCTATAAAACTTTCCACTCTTATATAGATAACCTTCCGCGAGTTTTGACTTTATTCCTAAGTTTATCGAAGTAACTTTGATGCCTTGATTTTTTAAATCTTTGATAATCAATTCCTGACTGTCCTTTAAACTTTCCAGTGATTCTCTATCCTCCACCGTTATAAAACATTTGGACATTTCACCGCTTAACTTAAGTTCTGCTTGAACGGTTCCAAACTTTTTTGAAGGATAGGATAGATACACCTTTCCTTCTTCCTTAGCCCCATGAATTACTGTTAAATTAATGTTGGTTATAGAATCCTCCGTAATTAATGGGATATTATAATGTTCTTTTTTATTTAAGCCTTGATTCAATCGAATCATGGACTTTAACTGCTTTATCTGCAATACCTCATTTGCTGTAATATCTGTTTCTAATAAGACTTCCTCCGCCACTTCATCAAGGGACTGATAGAATTCTTCTAAGGAAGACAATAACTTCTCTTTCTTCTCAATAGCATCGATTTGATCTTTTTTCAACTCTTCTTTGCTTGACTTTTGGAACAGCTTAGAGGCATTTTGATAGATACTTTCATTTTGATTTAAAAGTTCTTTTGTTGCAACAATATGGTTGATACTATTAGGAAGTCCATAATCCTTTAAGAAACGTAGTTCCTCACTGCTGTCATTGGCAACTTCTCTAATTCGTTCTAAACGGTTGCGCTCATACAAATCAGCTTCGTAAGATAAGTCCTTATTGTTAAGCGTTTTCTCCAAAAGTTCATCAGCTCCCGTATCGGTCTGTGATGAATTTTTAGAGACCTGCCCTTGCACTTTCGCTAATTTCTCTGAAAATTCCTCTAAAGTGCCATCAAAGATGGTAGAATCCGAGAAAGACATTACTTCTTTTAACGTAGTTGGAGTAATTTCCTTTTGAATTTCACGAACTAATTTTTCTCCATAGAATGCAGCATCAATTTGAGCGGTAATCGAATTGCTATACCCAGTGGCTCTTGTAAGACTTCCGAATTCATCATCAATTCGCTCATCCATCGTCCCATGCTTTAGGGTACGAACGGCAGTCAACAAATTCTTAAGAGTTAATTCGCCTCCCGCTTTAACTATGGCACCAATTGCAGCACCATCAGATTGTTGAACCTGGTGAAGTAAACGATAAATTCCAATGTAAGATTCTCGTTCTTTTGGATTGATATCTCCATTTGCCTCAAGCTCAACTAAGTACTTTGCAAATCCATCTGTACTATCTGAACCATTGTCTTTTAAATACTCCTTCAATGTACCAGATAATTCGTCTAGATTCATCGTAAGCGGGTTAACTCCATTTTTTATTAAAGCTGCTGTGACAGATGGTTTTAAACCATCGATTACTTCAGACACTTTCGCATCATAAGCCTTCATTGCTAGGATGTTATCTCCTGTAATCTCTATATTGTTGTATCCTAGAATTCGTACTGCTCTCTGGTTCGCGGCTGTAGTTTCAAGCCTCATTTCTTTTAAAATAGAATCTACGGATTCAAAAGCTTTTTTTATGGAATCCCCCATATCCACTCGTGGAGATGTCATTAACTGTTCATAAGCTTCTTTCGCATTTTTTAACTGGTCACTTTCTCCTATCCTAATATCATACAAACGGCTTAGCGATACTTGATTCCGAATGGAGAAGGAGGAACTTAGAACAGTTGCTGATGACTGTTTTAATGTATCTACAGTAGATACTGTCTGCTTTAATAAATCAATTTGAGATTGTGAAGATAGCCCAGCTTCTCTTCCGAGGTTTTGGTAATATTCCTCTTCCATTTGTTTTAAGCCTTCAACAACCTTCGCTATACTCTCTGTTTCTATTGAAATACCTTTTGCAGATAGCTTTAAGGAAGCTTCTACTGTTAATTTTAATCTTATCTCTTCTAACTGTCGTTTTGCAGTGATGGAAGCTATCTCATTGGTATTCGCTATGACTTCGTTGTTATCTATCACTTTTAAATCATCTGGTATCTCACCATTTTGTACCTGCATTAGAAACTTAAGACTTAGCTTATCGAGGCTTTGGTTATGAACCGCCTCTTTCTTTAAATAAATAGTTGCCTTGTCAATCGTATCTTCCGATATTTGATGAAGATTCTTAATAAGATCCTTAAACTTATCCTCCTCTAAGGATAGAATTACACCTTCTCTAGGGTCATTCCCTGCTTTTAATGCATTGATTGCTCCAGTAAGAACCATATTATCTTTCTCTTCCGGTGTAATCGAGGACAGACTTAATTTGTATCGAATATTTTCCTCAGTAATCGGTAAATTTCGTTCAAACAACCATTTTGCTTCCTGTAAAGTTTCCTCCTTGATTGGGATATTCCCATCTTTTAGAATCTTCTTGGTCGCCTCTTCTAGCTCTCTCCAAGCTTCCTGATTTTCCTGTTTCCGTGCAATATTCCCACTATGCTCTGCTTTATAGATGCTTTCAATGGTTGGCTTTAGGTTATTTTGTATTAGATAAGCCATAGCATTTTCACTTAGACCATTCCCTGAAGGTGCAAGATTCATGGCACTTACGATCCGCTCTACATTCTCTACTGTTACAGGCAAATCTGCATTGATTAGACGGTCTGCAATTTGTTTTGCCATACCATGGTCAGGGATACATGATCTTGCAATCTTTTCCGCCATCTCTCTGACCTTTTTTATAGTCTGTGTTTGAGCCTCAATAGAATCTTCTCTTAAGATCTTCTGTGATTTTATTCGTTCTAAAGCCAGTGCGAGACGCTCCAGTTCAAATTCCTCGATGGAAAACCCTTCTTCTGACAGCTCTTGGTAATCTTCTTCTGTCATACAAGTAGCTGTCTGACTAAGCTCCTGCTCTTCTTCTTTCACTGAAGTTTCTTCACCCATTAGCGTAGCCGTTCCTTTTCCTGTATCCACCTGTGTAAACAACAGAGTTGTCTCTTTTTTGTTTCCCTGATTCGCTGCACTTCCAACTTCCTTTAGTACAATTCCAGTCTTCGATACATCCGTTATCTTAAATTTTTTAATTTCGCCTTCCTTGGCATTTGGGACTGTTTCTTTCGAGAACTTTAATTCTCGACCACTAAAATTGATGGAAACCTGATCTGAAACATCTAAGACTATGCCTTCTAATATCTGACCCACTTCATAATCTGGAAGATTTGTATCTTCCTTGGAAACCGTTTCAATTTGCTTTTTTTGAAGATTTCCAGTTGCATAAATCCCATTCATATTCATGTTCATACCCCATGTCCGCTTCAGCGTACTCAAAATCTATAGTTGAAAGTGATTTTCTTTCAACTCTCACTTTATTTCGTTATAACCAAAGATATTAATTAACCAAATACGTTACTATTAGTCTCTACCTTTATCACTACCATGTATTTCGGATATTTTTATAAAAACTTAACTGGTTCGTTCAAAATTCCTAGAACTGGGTATGTATCCAAACTATTTCACATACATTAAACTATACGTTCTGCTTCGTACTAAGTCATAGGAATAAGATAAAATGATTGTACCGTTTAAATTACGCTCCCATATATGAGAATGCATCATGGTAGAGATTACAAAAAACTTCCACCAATCTAAACTTAGTAATGAATTTGTAGGAGGATTTTATGAAAAATTTAAGGAAATTTATTGCCTTATTCCTAAGCCTTATTCTCATGATAAGCTTGATCGGATGTAAGGAAAAAACACAAGAAGACATACAAAAAAGTTACCAAACTTATCTTGATCGGATGTTCCGAGATGAGGTTACAAGCGACTCCCTATCACTTCACTATACTTTAGCCCACCCAGAAAATTACGGTATTAAAAACATAAAACCGACACTGGGTACCTTCTCTATTGAGCAAATGAAAAAGAATATGATAGATGCTGAGAATAACCGAAACAAGTTACAAGAGTTTAATTACGATTGGCTTACGAAAGAAGATCAAATTACTTATGAGATTTTAGATAATACATTTTCTAAAAATCTTGCCCTAGGTGCCTATCCCTATCTAGTGGAACAGCTTGGTCCAACGACAGGTTTGCAAGCACAATTACCAATCTTATTTGCAGAATATTCTTTTTATACGAAAGAGGACATTTCTACTTACATAAAACTTCTTAATTGCGTTGATGAATACTTTATATGTATTGAAGAATTTGAGAAAGAAAAATCTCAAAAAGGTTATTTTATGACCGATGACATCGCGGATAGCATAATCGCTCAGTGTCAAGATTTTATAAAAAATCCAGAGGGAAATTTTTTAATTATGTCCTTTCGAGAGAGAATTGATATCATTACAGATTTAACAGATGTGGAAAAAAGTGAATTGGAAGAAAAAAATAAAGCTGCAATTTTAACTTCTGTGATTCCTGCCTATGAAAGCTTAATTGAGACACTGATTTCTTTAAAAGGCAGTTCAAAAAATAAAAATGGTCTTTGTGGATTTGAGGGTGGAAAAGAATACTATGAGTTAAAAGCACAGTTATCCACTGGTTCGTCTAAAACTGTTCCAGAGATGAAGAAGAGCTTAAAAGCCTTATTAAATCGTTGCTTATCTACTATTACTACACTAAGTATCAAAGATCCTACCCTTTACGATCAATATCAAAATATAACCTTTCCAGAAACTGAACCTAATGCGACAATGGAATATCTCGCCTCCCATATCACAAAAGATTTCCCAGTTTTAGATAGCGTAAATTATACCGTAAAGTATGTTCCTGATTCCTTGAAAGATCATCTGAGTCCAGCTATGTATCTAGTCCCACCGATTGATTTTTACACAGAAAATAGTATCTACATCAATGACAATCCTATCTTTGATATGACAAAGCTATTTCCAACGATCGCTCATGAAGGTTATCCAGGTCATCTCTATCAAAATGTGTATTTTCGAAAACTTAACAAACACCCAATCCGTAGTGTAGTCGATGTCACAGGTTATGACGAGGGTTGGGCTACCTATGTGGAATGCTACTCCTATGGAATGGCTGGGTTAAGCCAAAATCTTGCTGATTTCTTAAAAGCTAACATGATAGCTGTTCATTGCTTATACTCACTAACCGATATTGGCGTACACTATGACGGATGGACGAAGAAGGAGACCATTGATTTTTGGAGTAATTACGTATCCTCTGTGGAAGATGCTGAATCCATTTATAATTCCATACTCGGTGAACCTGGAATCTATCTTCCTTACTGTGTTGGCTATATAGAAATTATGGAGCTAAAAGTTTTAGCAAAGTCTACTTTACAGGAGAATTTCCGACTCAAAGATTTTCATACCTTCTTATTGGATTTTGGGCCTGCTCCATACGATATTATCGAAAAGTATTTTAAAAATTGGCTATCTGAAAAAAATGGTTCTGATTCCGCTAAAAAATAATTACATGAAAAGCGAAAGCAAGGGATTTAATATTTTTATTATTTCTATATCTTACATCATTCTCTTGCTTTCGCCATAACACGTTAATCTAATATTATAACTACTTATTTTGTTGATAGGTTATGTAACGAACGATTATCCTACAGTGATTCTAAACGTACTAAGCGGGATACCATTACCTCCAAATATAGTCACGGGGCCAAAATTATGAAATGCATATCGAAGATAACATGGTAACATAACCTGTTTCGAGATTACAATGATACGATTCCCCTCTATCTGTATCGTTGCTGAATGAAAAATTCCATCCTCCCCCGCCACCTCAAAGCCAGAATCTGATATTTCCTCTTGTTTTTCTTTATTTACATAACGCTCTCTGCTTTTATTGTATACATGGTCTTCTTTATAATACAAATTACCTTGCGTATCTTTCAGGTATAAAATTACTCTATTTCCCGATCGTATTGCATATAAAAGGCTTGGTGCCTCTGGATTTATATCTTTTTGATAAATTTTTGAAAGAGCATGAAGTGCCAATCTGTCTCCTACAATTTTTTTATTTTTTGGGTGAATATCATCAAACTCTCCTGCTTCTAATATTACTGCCATCGAGGTATTTCTAACCGTTTGATACACCTCATTTTGTTGCTCTCTTAACACTGCCCAATTCCCTAAATCCCTATCTTCTCTACCTATATGCATCGGCAATTGAACAAACAAAAATGGTAAGCTTAAATTATCCCAATCCATTCTCCATTGTAATATCAATTGCCTTAAAAGCTTTGCGTAAGTATGTTCTCGATGGTCATCACTTTCTCCTTGATAATATAGAAATCCCCTCAACGTATAAGGACATACTCTCTTAAGCATTGTTTCGTATAATCCGCATGCTCGGTAAGGAGAGTGTGGCCCAAGAGGTTCTGGCCAGCGACAAGGGCCTGCAATCTCTTGCACTTTGGACCATAGGATATCTGGATTGTTTTTATATACATCGTCTACTTTTTTGTTCCACTGTGCTTCATATACCCTATACTCTGCTAGTTCATTTAAATACTCTTCATAAGATCTGTTTTTGCATACCTTCTCATAATCCTCTAGATAAGTTCTCATATCAGCATCTTTCTCTAGCATACCTTTTCCAATCCAACAAGAAGCAGAAGTTCCTCCGTAATTACAACCTATGATACCAACTGCTACATTAAGTTCTTCCCGTAATTTCTTTGCAAAATAGTAGCCAGTTGCAGACCAGGTTCCAAAGCTTTCCTCTGTCTCATATTGCCAGCGGTTCATTTCCTCTTTTCTATAAAATTCTTCCTCTATATAACTACTTCGATTCACTTGATAAAATCGCAACAACGAATCTTTAGAACCATTCATCTCTTCCCGCCCTGTACTACAATTTCTTAATTCAAACTCCATATTAGATTGCCCACCGGCAAGCCAAACCTCTCCAAGATAGACATCATGGTATACAATAACCTCTTCCTTTGTTGTAACCTTCATCTGATATGGACCACCTGCTGGTTTTGGAGGTAGAAAAGCTTTCCATTCTCCATCTCTGCTCATTGTTCTTACTTCCATATCATCTAAAATAACAGTAATTTCTTGTTTTTCATCGCATGTACCAAAAACACAAATCGGTGTTTCTCGTTGCAAAACCATTCCATCACTAAAAATAGCTGCTGTCCTTAATCTTTTCATTTACCATCCTCCTCCAAGATAATAAAACTTATTCCAACAATCCCAAACAATATTGTAAATGATATCTAGCAAGCTGTAGATTGACTATCTTATATTTCTTTTGTCATATATTTTCAAAAAGCTTTATAGTTCCACAAGCATATCGCAAAACTTGTTGTTTATACACAGAATTAATCATAGATTTACAGTTTGCTTTGTCTATATATTACGTACACTTTGGATTTTTTTACATATTTATTAAATATCACTTGTAAACATTGACATTTACACACAATAAATTTATACTTAAATTGGTAGAAACTTGATAATACCACCACAATAGCATGCCCGTTTCATGAGCAACCCTATTATTACGTTCGGCCAGTCTATTTTCTGCAAGGTGAGCATAAAATTGCTTCCTATTAAGCTGAAAATATAATGGATAGATCATATTCATAGGAGGAAAAATAATCATGTCAACAAAAGCGTACTATAAGCGCCAGGAAATCGGTGCTGGAAAACCAGGATTTTCAAAAACACGTTCTATTATTGAAGCTGCTTTTTATGGCAACAATGTTGTGAAAGTCAACACTTTAAAGGAAGCCTATGAGCTTGCTAAAAATTCTCCTGGTACTGTTGTAACCGATATGCCGGTTTACAGAGGAGAAGAATTTGGACTAGAAAAAGACGCAAAAGTTCTATTATTTAATGACGGTTCTATTACTGGGCGTTATGCCGCTGCAAGAAGAATCGCTGGTGAGCCAAATGTTGATTGTGCAGAACTAGACAAAATCGTTATGGATGCAGTCTATGACACAAGATGGAATACCATGTATCATGCAGAAGTATTCATTGGCTTAGATCCTGAATTTATGATAAAAGCCCATCTGCTAATTCCGGAAGGCGAAGAGAACATTATGTACTCCTGGATGTTAAACTTCCAATACATGTCGGATGAATATGTGAAGATGTACAAAAATTCTAAACCAATTGGAAATGAACCTGACATCTATATTTTCTCAAATCCACAATGGACTGGAACTACAAATCCTAACTATGACCCAAAATGCTTATGCTATTTTAACACATCAGAAAACTGTGCAGCTATTTTAGGCATGAGATACTTTGGCGAACACAAAAAAGGTACACTCACAATTGGCTGGGCTGTCGCTAACCGTAATGGATATGCATCTTGCCATGGTGGACAAAAGAGATACAATCTTCCAAATCACAAGTCTTATGTTGCCTCAGTGTTCGGTCTTTCCGGATCAGGTAAATCTACGATTACACATGCGAAACATGGCGGTAAATATGACGTAACCGTACTTCATGATGATGCATTTATCATAAACACAGAAACAGGATCCTCTATCGCGATGGAACCTACATATTTCGATAAAACTGCTGACTACCCTACATACTGTGATGATAATAAATATTTATTAACAGCTCAAAACTGCTCTGCTACCATTGATGAGGATGGCAAGGTTGTTCTAGTAACTGAGGATATCCGTAATGGTAATGGTCGTGCCATTAAATCAAAATTATGGTCACCTAACCGTGTCGATAAAATTGAAGAGCCAGTAAACGCTATTTTTTGGATTATGAAAGATCCTACAATCCCACCAATTGTTAAACTGAAAGGAGCTTCTCTTGCTTCTGTAATGGGCGCAACATTAGCGACCAAAAGATCTACTGCTGAAAGGCTGGCAGAAGGTGTAGATCCCAATGCCTTGGTTGTGGAACCATATGCGAATCCTTTTAGAACTTATCCTTTAGTAAATGATTATGAAAAGTTTAAAAAACTAGTAGCAGAAAGAAACGTAGCTTGCTATATTATCAATACTGGTGACTTTATGGGTAAAAAAGTAAAACCAGCAGACACACTTGGTGTTATTGAGGCGGTAGTCGATGGAAATGCTGAATTTAAACAATGGGGCTCGTTTGAAGATATTGAAATCTTCGAGTGGGATGGTTTTGTTCCAAATCTTAACGATTCAGAGTATAAGGCTCAGTTAAAATCTAGAATGCTTGACCGCGTCAAATTTGTTGAAAGCAGAAACACCTTTAAGGGCGGTTATGATAAACTACCAGAAGATGCTCTGGCAGCACTAAAGAAGGTAGTATCTGAATTAATTTAATTTGTTTATAAACTAATTTTCTTCCACCATTGATAGAAAAATCAAACAAAGAGCGCACTATCTTTATCCTGATAGTGCGCTCTTTGTTTCTGTGTTATTTTTGCGAAAAATTTGGCCTATTTTATCCTATTTCTCCCCTTTCATGAAGTCGACAAAACGATACAAGAAAGAGCAAGATTACAATATCAGTTTTTTCTTGTATTGTGCTAAGATACAAGTAAGGTAATAGAAGTATATCACCGTGCATCGGTTTTCACTTCTATTATCAATATTATCGAAAGCAATATAATTTCCAAATCGGATTTAGGGTACATAATTAAGTACCCTCTCGTTTATCTTCTCACTTGTTATCAAAATCCTTAAAGGAGGCATGTATGCAATACGGACATTTTGATCTAGAAAAAAAAGAGTATGTCATCGACCGCGTTGACCTTCCAACCTCATGGACAAATTATCTAGGGGTGAAAGACACTTGTGTGGTTGTAAATCAAACCGCAGGTGGCTACATGTTTTATAAATCACCAGAATATCACCGTGTTACAAGATTTCGTGGAAATAGTGTTCCTATGGATCGTCCTGGACACTATGTATACCTTAGGGACAATGAAACGGAGGATTACTGGAGTATCTCCTGGCAACCAGTAGGTAAGCCATTAGAAGAAGCAAAGTATACCTGCCGTCATGGAATGTCCTACTCTGTTTACGAATGTGACTATCAAAAACTAAAAGCTACTCAAACTCTTGTTGTCCCTATGGATGAGGACGTAGAGCTTTGGGATGTTACAGTCACAAATGAAGATTCCAAACCAAGAAATATTAGCTTATTTACCTATTGTGAGTTTTCTTTTCACCATATCATGATAGACAATCAAAACTTCCAGATGAGCCTTTACTGTGCTGGTTCTTCCTATGAAGATGGTATTATAGAGCATGATTTGTTCTATGAAGAATTTGGGTATCAATACTTTACCTCGACCTTGCCACCTGCCGGCTATGACTGTCTTCGTGATAAATTCCTTGGGCTTTATCATACCGAGTCTAATCCAATCGGCGTAATTAAGGGAGAATTAAGTGGTAGCAGCGAACTAGGAAACAATCACTGTGGTTCTTTACAACACAATTTTGTAATTCAGCCAAACGAAACAATACGGATTGTTTATATGCTAGGGGAAGGAAACCGAAATGCTGGGAAGCGTATACGTGAAAAATACAGTAAGTTATCCACAGTCGATCAAGTCTATCATGACTTAAAGACTTTTTGGAGCGAAAAACAAAGAAAGTTACAGATTCAGACTCCAAATGAAGGTATGAATACATTAATCAATACATGGACGCTTTATCAAGCTGAAATCAATGTTATGTTCTCTCGTTTTGCTTCTTTTATTGAAGTTGGCGGTAGAACAGGTCTTGGATACCGTGATACAGCACAGGATTCTATGACAATCCCTCATTCCAATCCAGAAAAATGCAAGCAACGTATTCGTGAATTGATGCAAGGTCTTGTCTCTGAAGGTTATGGGCTTCACTTATTCCAGCCAGAATGGTTTGTGAAAGAGGAAAATAAAAAACCTTTTAAATCACCAACTGTAGTTCCTTCTCCTGACAAAAACAGTATCGTCCATGGTATTAAAGATGCCTGCTCCGATGATGCGTTATGGTTAGTATCCTCCGTTGTAGAATACATAAAAGAGACCGGGGAATTTGAGTTTGCAGACGAAGTAATCACCTACGCGGATGGTGGAGAGGGTACTGTGTACGAACACTTAACCAAAATCTTAGACTTTTCCGCAAAACAAGTTGGTGCAACTGGTATTTGCAAAGGGCTCCGGGCTGATTGGAACGACTGTTTAAACCTTGGTGGTGGTGAAAGTGCCATGGTTTCCTTCTTGCATTACTGGGCTCTCAATAATTTCATCTCTCTTGCAGAATTTTTAGATCGTAAGGAAGATGTACTAAAATACACCGCTTTAGCAAACCATGTAAAAGAGGTCTGCAACAAAGAATTATGGGATCAAGAATGGTTTATTCGCGGTATTACTAAGAATGGTAAGAAAATCGGTACATCAGAGGACAAAGAAGGTAAAATTCACTTAGAATCGAATGCTTGGGCTGTCCTGTCCGGTGCAGCAACAAAAGAAAAAGGAATCAAGGCAATGGATAGTGTATATGAGAATTTGTACACGCCATATGGTATTTTACTGAATGCTCCTTCCTATACCGTTCCAGATGATGACATAGGATTTGTTACCCGTGTTTATCCTGGCTTAAAAGAAAATGGAGCAATTTTTAGTCATCCAAACCCATGGGCATGGGCTGCTGAATGTGAACTTGGCCGTGGTGACAGAGCAATGGAATTTTATGATGCTCTTTGCCCATATTATCAAAACGATAAAATAGAGATTCGTGAAGCAGAGCCATATTCCTATTGTCAATTTATTATGGGTAGAGACCACACTGGTTTTGGCCGTGCAAGACACCCATTTATGACAGGTACTGGTGGTTGGGCATATTTTAGTGCCACAAGATATATGCTCGGTATTAAACCTTCGTTTGACTATTTAGAAATTAATCCTTGTATTCCTGGCACATGGAATAAATTCAGTGTGACCAGAGAATGGAGAGGTGCAGTCTATGAAATCACTGTCGAGAATCCAGATGGTGTTATGAAAGGCGTAAAGGAAATCTATCTTGATGGACACCTGGTGGAAAGACTTCCTGTCAAAGAGCCAAATACCACTCACTATGTACGCATTGTGATGGGTAAATAGACAGACATAATAAGAAATAGAAAGGAAGTTTTATTATGATTAAATTTGGTACTGGGGGCTGGCGTGCTATCATTGGGGATGACTTCACCAAATCAAACATACAGCTTCTTGCGAAAGGCCTTTGCGATAAAATGAAAGCAGAAGGTGTCGCCGATAAAGGTATTGTCTTAGGTTATGACCGAAGATTTCTTGCAAAAGAGGCGATGCAGTGGGCAGCAGCTGTCTTTGCAAAGGAAGGCATCCACGCTTCCCTAGTAAATAAGTCATCACCTACACCACTAATTATGTTTTATGTGATGAAGCATAATCTCCCATATGGTCTTATGATTACCGCTAGCCATAATCCAGCAATTTATAATGGAATTAAGGTTTTTACTACTGGCGGCAGAGACGCAGATGAACTTCAGACACAAGATCTAGAAGGATATATTAATAAACTAACAACAGAAGACATAAAAGATATGGAGTATGAGGAAGCAATATCATCAGGGCTGATCGAGGAGATTTATCCTTTGAATGAATACCTTGATAATATCATTGTTACTGTGGATATGGACGCTATTCGAAAAAGAAGCTTAAAAATCGTGATTGACCCAATGTATGGGGTTAGTGAAACCTCATTAACAACAATCTTTCATACTGCACGTTGTGAAGTATACACCATCCATGATCGTCATGATACACTATTTGGCGGTAAGTTGCCTTCCCCGTCTGCCGCTACCTTACACTCCTTACAGCGTGCTGTAATAGATCGTAAATGTGATATTGGAATCGCAACCGATGGGGATGCGGATCGTATCGGTGTCATTGATGATACCGGACGTTTTCTCCATCCAAATGACATTCTAGTACTGCTTTATTACTATCTTGTTAAATATAAAGATTGGAAAGGTCCGGTGGTACGAAATATTGCTACTACTCATATGCTTGATAAGGTAGCAAAAAAATTTGGTCAGGAATGCTATGAAGTACCAGTTGGCTTTAAGCATATCTCTGCTAAAATGAATGCCACAAATGCAATCATCGGGGGAGAATCCTCAGGCGGTCTTACCGTCAGAGGTCATATCAAAGGAAAAGATGGCGTATATGCCGCAGCTCTTTTGGTTGAAATGATTGCAATTACCGGTAAAAAACTTTCGGAAATCTGTAGGGATATTGAACAAGAATTTGGTTCTATTGAAATGGAAGAAGCAAACTATCGTTTTAGTCAGGAGAAAAAGAACGAAATCTATAAAGTACTAATGGAAGAAAAAAAACTTCCTATTTTCCCAACAGAAATTGATCATGTTTCCTATCTAGACGGAAGCAAAGTCTATTTTAAAAACGGTGGTTGGGTTGTAGCAAGATTTTCTGGAACTGAGCCTTTACTTCGAATCTTTTGCGAGATGGGCTCAATAAAAACAGCTCGTAAAATAATCTCTCTTTATGAAGACTACTTAGGACTCACACCAGAGCCTTAATACACAATCTTCGTCCCTCCTGTGCCTTCCCTTTCTTAGGCACAGGAAACTCTTTAGATTATTTTACACTGATTGATGTTCTACAATAAACTTAAGGGGATTTATAATAAAAACGTTTCATCATTTTATTTGTTAATAATATGATTCTTAAACATTCACTATCATAAATATTTTTAAAATGGTAAATCGAAATTTTAATAATTTCATGGTATAATAATATTATTGGAACCATGAAAAATGAAAAGCAGAAATTCTATCCGTACGGAATTTCTGCTTTTATAATTTTCATTTATTATCGATTGAGTAAGCCCTATAACAGTACAATCTTAGTTAGGATGATAAACAAAAAATATTTATGATAACTTGATTAATACGTGTTTTATAGTACACAGAGGGGAGTTGAGATGAAACTACATATTAAACCAAACAATGAAGTGTCCCTAAAATGGAGTATGATGCGTACTCTAATCTTATGCTGGGTTTTACCACTTACTTTATTAACAATCATAGTCCTAAACTTTGTATACCGTAATTTAAATCAGCAAACAGAGCAGGCCATTATAAATTCTACAGAAAAAGCAGTTGAAATCTCCCTTTCAAGAATGCAGGATTCCATCACAGCCTCAAAAAATGCCTCATATCTTCCAACCATCCGTGAGCGATATAATCAATTTCTTCTTGACCAGAACAAACGGCAACTATATGATACGATAACCCGATTTTTATCTCAACAATACCGATTTGATGATCGTTTCCTTAGTACTATGCTAATGTTTACCGATGATCCGCAAAATGTATATTACACTTACAGCAACAAATATATGTCAACCTATTCCAATGTACAATACTTCAAACGACATGTATTAGCTCAAGTGATGGAGATATCAAAAGAACTAGATACTAAGGTAAGGTTTATTCCTTTTGATAGTCGTGTTTATATGGTAAGAAATCTTATGACACCAAATTTTGAACCATATGCTGTTATTGTTATGGAACTAAATAATGAGTCTGTTTTTGAAAGTATTGGAACCATCTGGGGTTATGAAGAAGGAACCATCTATAAAAATGGAAGTTTCTTATGGGGTTCTGACAATAATGAATATCTGTCTCGTTACGATACTATTACCGATCGAAGTATTTATTATAAAAATAGCAACGGGTCCTATGTATATAAAACCTTAAAGTTTAATCAAGACGTTCTGACTTTTGTAGCAAAATTAAACAACGATGTCATTCTTTATGAAATGGATGCATTAAGATATATTGTTATTCTATCGATTCCGTTACTGTTTGCTTTTGTTTTGATCGTTTTTCGATTCTTCCATCGAAAGATAACAAAACCTATCTTTCATTTAATTTCCGCCGCTCATAAGATATCGGATGGAAATTATGGTACACAAATTCAAGGAATACAAGGTAGTCAGGAATTTTCTTTTCTTGGAGAAGCATTTAACTCAATGTCACTAAAGCTAAAACATCAGTTTGAACAGATTTATTTAGAGGAACTAGCATTAAAGGATGCCAGAATTATGGCACTGCAGTCACAAATCAATCCTCACTTTCTAAACAATACCTTAGAAATAATTAATTGGGAAGCTAGATTAATGGAAAATTATAAAGTAAGCGGAATGATTGAAGCCCTGTCAACAATTCTGGGTGCTACGATGAATCGAAAGCAGCAGCAACATATCCCTTTAGCAGAAGAACTTTCCTATGCCGATGCATACTTTTTCATTATCTCTACAAGGCTAGGGGAACGTTTTCAAGTAATCAAAGATATTGACGAGAGTTTGCTACAAGTACCCGTTCCAAGACTTATTATCCAGCCAATTATCGAAAATGCAGTTGAGCATGGAATGAATGCTCAAAATCAAGGTATTGTTACTCTTCATATCTTTTCTAAAGAAGACAAATTATATATCGAAGTCCGGAATCTGGGAGAATTAACTGCAAAAGACAAAGAGAGAATTGATGCTCTATTAAGTGACGATTATAATGCAGATAATGAACGTTCCACAAGCCTTGGTATTCGTAATGTTAATCGACGCCTAAAAATTATCTACGGTAATGATTGTGGATTGTCCATCAAAAGTGACAAAGACGGTTCTACAGTAAGTACAATTATAGTCAAATTAAACAAAACAAACACAGACAAATAATAACAATTCGAAGCATTAACCTTTCCCCCTTCTTAGGGTATGATGGTATCAGATGATAAAAACATCTAAAAATTTCACGGGAGGTTATTTTATGAAAAAATTACTTGCGTTACTGCTATCTCTTACAATGGTAGTATCTATGGCTGCCTGCACTAAGAAAGAGGATCCAGCTACTAATAATAACAATAATAGTAGCAATAACAATAGCGGCGCTACTGCTACAACGGCTCCTACTGCTGCACCTAAGAAAGTTACATTAAATGTTACTACTACATATGCCGGAAACGATGGCAATGCACAGAATTACCAAGACGCCGTAGCTGCATGGGAAAAAGCATCCGGAAACAAGGTGAATGACTCCTCTTCCACTTCTGATGAAACTTTTAAAGCTAGAGTTTTAGCAGATTTCGAAACTGGATCTGAGCCTGATGTATTATTCTTCTTTAATGGTGTAGACTCTAACTCCTTTGTTCAAGCTGGTAAAGTAGTTTCTATCGATGAGATCCGTCAATCTTATCCTGACTATGCAAGCAATATGAAAGATGGTATGTTGGGTGCTTCTCCTGCTGATGGAAAGAACTATTCCGTTCCTGTAAATGGGTACTGGGAAGGTATGTTTGTAAACAAAGAAGTATGTAAAGCTGCTGGTGTTGAGATTCCAGATGCTAACACTACATGGGATCAGTTCCTTGAGACTTGCCAGAAAATTAAAGACGCTGGATACGCTCCTATCGCTGTATCCTTAGCTACTGTTCCTCATTACTGGTTTGAGTTTGCAATCTATAATTACACATCATCTACCACCCACAGCAAACTTCCAGGCAGTGCATCAGACGCACAAGGACAGGCATGGGTAAATGGCCTTAACGATATCAAGATGCTTTATGAAAAAGGATACTTCCCAGAAAATACCTTAACAGGTACTGACGATGAAACTGTTCAATTATTTATTGATAACAAGGCAGCATTCTTAATCGATGGTTCTTGGAAAGTTGGTGGAATCGAAGGTTTAACAAGCAATATTGAGAACTTTACAGTTACTTATATTCCAGGAAAGAATCAAAGAAAGACAACTGATATCATTGGTGGATTATCAAGTGGTTACTATATCACAAAAAAAGCTTGGGATGACCCAGACAAACGTGCCGCTGCTGTAGAATTTATTACTTACATGACAAGTGATGAAATGGTTTCTAAATTCGCTAATGTATCCGCTACCGCATTAAAGAATGGTAGCTCCGTAGACGAATCTCAATTATCAAATCTTGCGAAAGATGGTCTTGCGTTAGTAAAAGGTGCTACTGGTATGACTGGGGCAGTTCAGGATCTTATTCCTACTGAATGTAGAGTTCCAGTATTTGATGGTATGCCTAATTTAGTAACTGGTAAGAGTGATATCACTGAATCCGTACAAAGTGTTTTAGACTTAATAGCAGCTCAATAATCAATCATAAGCTTTGTCAAATGGACCCGCTTATGATCATGTAATAGATAGTAAAAATTGAGGCCGGAGAAATGCACTTTCTCTGGCCTTATTTTAAGAGAGGAGAAACTATGACAGCTCATATCTATAAAAACAAAAAACCGATAATTTTCTTCCTCGCACCAGCTTTTGCCTTTATTATCATATTCTTATATTATCCCTTTATACAGAATATCATTAACAGCTTTCAAGAAATTAGCGGACTTGGTTCTTCAGCAAAAGGTTGGGCAGACCCATGGTACAGTAACTATGTAAAATTAGTAAAAGACGGAAATATGTGGATTGCATTAAAAAATACTCTGATTATGTTGCTTGTCACTGTATTTGGCCAGGTAGGTATTGCTCTTTTACTTTCCATACTTACCGATCGTATCTCTCATGGTGCGAAATTTTTCCGAGTTGTTTATTTCTTCCCAATCGTAATATCAGCAACTGCCCTCGGTTTATTATTTAACCTTATTTTTCTTTATGATAAAGGTATGATTAACCAACTCCGTGAGATTTTTGGTGCAACAGAATTAGTCGATTTTAAGAGTAAAGCTTATGCCTTAATTACTATGATGATACCCGTTATGTGGCAATACGTTGGCTTTTACTTTATTATCCTTGTAACTGGCTTAAACAATATTTCAACCGAACTATATGAAGCTGCTGCAATTGATGGTGCAACACCTTTTCAACAGGTAAAATTCATCTCTCTTCCACTCCTTCAAAATGTAATCAGTACCTGCGTTATTCTAGCTGTTACTGGTTCACTTAAAGTATTTGATCTCCCATGGACAATGTTTCCAAAGGGACTTCCAAATGGCGAAACTTGGTTAACAGGAACCTATATGTACTATCAAGTATTCAACGCTAATAATGTAGATTATAGTTCTGCCATCGCTGTTGTTATCGTTATTTTAGGTGTTATTTTATCCAAACTTGTAAATTCCATATTCAAAGAAAAAGAATTTTAAAGGAGGTTGCTATGAAAACTACTACAGTAAAAAACAAACGAAAAATTTCCCTAGGGCAACCTATTATCTTTCTTTTACTAAGCATTTGGGCATTGACTACGATATACCCAATTATATGGGTTGTTTTAAACTCCTTTAAGGACCGGAGGTTCATCTTAAGTAATTCATTTAAATTACCGATAGGAGATATCTTCACCTTAGATAACTACGAATTAGCATTTAATCGTGTAAATATTCTAAGTGCTTATAAGAATAGCTTAATTATCTCCACGACCGTGGCTGCTGTTGTGATTTTATTAGCAGGATTAGCTTCCTATGTATTAGTACGTTATGAGTTTCGTTTAAAGAAGTTATTATATAGTTTAGTAATTGCAGGTATGATGTTTCCAGCGTTCTCAACAATCATTCCAGTATTCCGTATGGAACATTCCTGGGGAATCGTAAATACCGATAATCTTTATTTATCCCTACTCTCCTGCGCTCTTCCGCAAATAGCAGGTAACTTATCCTTTGCCATCGTCGTTTTGATGGGTTATATCAAAAGTCTTCCAATCGAACTAGAAGAAGCTGCTTATATGGAAGGCTGTAATATTTTTCAGATCTTCTTTCGTGTCATTGTACCATTAACGAAACCGTCCTTTGCAACGGTTGCCATCTTCTCCTTCTTATGGAGCTATAATGATTTATTTACTCAGATGTTCTTCTTACGAACCAAGACTCAGTGGGGCATTACCATTTTATTAAATCTGTTAACCTCTCAGGAAGGTACTAACTATGGTCTTATGGCATCTGCGGTAACACTGGTAGTAATTCCTCTCTTAATTCTATATATCTTCTTACAGAAATATATTATTAAAGGAATGACTGCAGGTGCGGTCAAAGGTTGATCTATGTTATAATAAAAGTGTAGAATAAAAATATAACCGTGAGAAAAGACTAAAAGTAATGGTTATTACAGGAGGTTGCCATGTACAAGGTAATTATCATTGATGACGAACCAGTTATCGTAAGGGGATTGTCTCAGACAATACCATGGGAGAAACATAATTGTCAGGTGGTAGGTACTGCATTTAATGGAAAAATGGGCTTGGAACTAATTCGAAACCTAAAACCAGATATTTTAATCTCAGATATCTGTATGCCAGGTATGGATGGCTTAACCATGATAGCAAGTTTAAAATCGCAGTTTCCAAAGCTACAGATTTGTATCTTGACTGGTTATCGTGATTTTGATTATGCCCAACGAGCTATCTGTCTTGGTGTCACCCGTTTTTTGCTAAAACCATCGAAAATGAATGAATTATTGGATGCACTTGATGTTATGACAACCAATCTATCAAGTTTTGAAGTTGAGATTAAAAAAGAGGAGCCAAAGACCTCCGATGTAGAACAACAATGCTCACCAGAAGAAAACACCGCCAGCAGTTTTATCGTGAAAAATGCCTTACAATATATTGATGAGAACTACCAAAAGAAAATAATGTTATCAGAAGTTGCAGAACATATCTATGTTAGCCAATGGCATTTAAGTAAACTACTACACCGGCATACTGGACAGAATTTTTCTGAAATACTTAACAATGTTCGTATTGATAAAGCAAAAGAATTACTTAAGTACCCAGCTCTTCGTATCGGGGAGATTGCGGAAGAAGTAGGCTTCGTTGATATGGCTCATTTCTCAAGAGTATTTAAGAAGATTGTTGGTATTTCTGCTAATGAGTATCGCAATACTGTATTATCAAAGTAAAAAATGAAATATATAGCATGAATATCTCTTCTTTTTCCTGTAGATTGGCAAGATGGACCGCGCTCCAATCGTCCCTTGCCTAAACAAGAAGGCAATGCTAAACCTTAGTGCTTTCTTGTCGATAAAATAGGCTGTGACCCTCTCACAGCCTATTTTATATGATTGACGAATAAAAATAAAAGTGTTAGAATTATATGGTAGTTATTAAGCGGATATAGTTCAATGGTAGAATATGAGCTTCCCAAGCTTAGGGTGCGGGTTCGATTCCCGTTATCCGCTGTTAATAAAAAACGAGGTCTATGACGCAGTCTTAATGTCATAGACCTTATTTATATTGGTTTTATACGTATTCTTTGAGGTGAAATTCTCCGAACTATTTTCAAGAGAGTCCTTATAAGTAATTCTGGATTAGAAATCCCATTTCATAGTTATTGAATTATTGTAAGTAAATAGATTATAATAAAAACTAGTGACATTAATTAACCTTTCGTAAAGGTGTCTGGTATATAACTTATTCTAACGATAAAAAGTAGTATTGTTCTACAAGCATAAGTTGATGTCCCTCTTAGAACTATGGATAGAGGGATGCCTACTTGTTACTACCATGAGAAAAGGGAGAATACATATGTATTTTTCACAGAGAGATAAAGTTTTACCGTTGTTTTTTTCAATGAAAGAGGCATGGGATTATCTTACTTACAATGTGAACCTAGTTTTGTTGACAGCTTGTAAAGATGCTGTTTCTGGTATTATAGATTATTTAGACAATATGAATGAATTAACAGAATTAAATGATTTACGTACCAAGCAAGACATGTTAAAAAATATGGAAAAACAAAATGATATTGATATAAATATCATCTATAACATCAAAACTTTATTGTTACAGTGCATTGAAGTAATAAGTAAAAAAGGTAGATGCTTATTTGGGATGTAGGAATGATTTGATATTATTTGGAATTGATAAAAGTAGGATATTGCCGTCCATCGATGGCTGTTTTTTCTTAAATGATATTATTTTAGAAAATAGATGTACCGCAACAGATCTTTATGCAGTGCCTTTTGATGAGAAGGACAATAATTGATATTTCTTTCCCCATAATTAGTGATTTAAAAAAATCATCGTTGTGATGAATCCCCTTGTTAAATTGATAGATAAAAAAAATATCTCCAACCGCTTTTCATTGGTTGGAGATATTTTTATGAATTTTTAACTCTTAACACGAATCATCCCTATTTGTGCAGGTTCATAAGAACCACATTGTTTATAGTAGTAAACTGCTTTCTCCTTATCTCCAATACATTCATAAATTACGCCCAAATTATAAAAAGATAAATAAGAGTTCACCCCTATAACCTTACACGACTTGTATTTGGAAGCACTAGCAAATTCTCTAATAGCTTCTTTAAACATGCCACAGTTCATATAAATAAATCCCATCATATATACAAAATCCGCACTATGAGAGAATTCTTCATATATATTTTCCATCAATAATGCATGCTCTAACTGATTTGAGTTAATTAGAGAATATCCATACATTTCTACCATATCAATAACATATTCAAGTTTGGTATTTAAGTCATACATCAAAGCTCTTCCAAAGTAATCAGCAGCTTCTTTATAATCTTCTTGAAAATAATACCCTTTCCCAAGTTGATAGAGGGTATACGGATCTTCCCCTTCTTCTCTTAACGATCTTAATAGCAATTGTATATTTCGCTGTGCCTTATTCTTTCTATCCTTTTCCTCTCCATTATAACCGATGTGATCAAAGAAAAGAGGCACCTCATAAGTCACATATTCTTCGCTTTTTAAAGCTACAATTTGTTCGTGTATTTTTCCAGTATATCGATAATATTTCTTGGGAAATACTCGATTGACAAGTTCCTTGCTAGTATAATCCATCCCATTCCGAGTAAATATATTGTTTCTATGGATTCTTCCAACTTCCTTCGGATGCTGTAACAATAATGTTTCAAAGTCTTTCTTATGAAAATCCACAAGAAACTCATCACTATCCACCATCAAAACATACTCCTGATTCGCCTTTTCAATTGCGAAATTACGTGCAGCACTAAAGTCATCGCACCAAGTAAAATCATATACTTTATCCGTATATTGCCTTACAATATTTTTTGTATTATCTGTTGAACCTGTATCAACAACGATAATTTCATACTCCAGCTTTGATAGCTTATCAAGGCATTTTTTTATATTCTCTTCTTCATTTTTCACTATAATACAGATAGAAATCATAGGCAATTCTCCTTAACTTTACACTTCTATGAAAGCAATTTATCTTTGTTCCGCAATACATATACTTAATACTCAGGGTTCAATTTATCACTCACTCTTAGCTCTAATTATCTTCTACTATAATACTTATCGGATTTGTTTCCTAAACTCTGAACGTAAACTGTATATTTCATATAACAAAAACGAAGTACGCTATATTTGCGTACTTCGTTTTGTTAAGTAAGGATAAGCTTACTCTTCAATAATAACTTTTATCGCCTTCTTCACTCCATCAACGATTACATAAATCCAATCAGTCTTTGGAGAAACTGCCTTAATGGTTGCAGTTGTACTTCCTGGATTCTTCTTAACTACTGCTCCATCCTTTTTACTTGACATCCAGATAATACTATCTTTATCTAACCCGTTTACTTTCACTTCAAATACCGCTTCTTCTCCCACTTTCATACGTACGGTACTTTCCACAAAGTCTACGGTTGCCTTTTTCACTGATAGTTTTCTGGTATAAACTTCCTTCGTACCATCCTGCATCGTTACAGTAGCAGTAATAATAGCAACGCCGGACTCTTTTGCAATCAGACGTCCATTCTGTTTTACTGTTACAATCTTCGGTTTATTAGACTTATAAGTAATTGTGATTGGAACAACTCCCTCTTCTAACTTACTTAATGTCTCTTCATCAAAGTTAGCCACTTTCACAACATTCTCTGGAAGCTTTAATCCAAACCATCCTAAGTTAGAAGTCTTACCACCAGTATAAAGAGAACCGGTGCGCTTTGGTTTTAAGTGCTCAAGTATCTCTTCTTTTGTTAACTCTGGGGTCGGAGTTGGGGTTGCTGTAGGTGTTGGGGTTGCTGTAGGTTGTGGTGTTTCTGTAGGTGTCGGTGTCTCTGTATCTGAAACTTCAGGACCTATCGTAGGAACTAAAGATGGTGTTCCTCCTACTCTTGCACCTGTATCCACTGGAGCTTTCTCTGTTAATACAAGGTAACTATTCATATTGATAGTTCCATCAGGATTTCTAGTAATTCCATTAAAGGTTAAGCTTTCAAACCAATCACTAGAAACTTTACTTCCTGTCTTGTTCATAGAGGATGCACTAGCAACATCCCAGTAATAGTTGGTTGTTCCATAAATCTTATTCTCATCCTGAGAACCTTTTAATTTAAACTGCTCTGCTACCTCTTTAAAGTTCTCTCGATAAGAAAGAATACCATTTGCAAAGAAATCAGTGTTTGCAGCATCATTTGTATATAATGCAACATTGAAGCTACCATTATCAAATGATGTACTATTGATAACCTCTATATCTGGTCCACTATTAGAGTCAATACCCTTTGCTTTATTACCAAAGGTCACTGAATTTTCTAGACGATGGCGTCCTGTAATACTAGATCCACCCATCTTAAATCCATTACCATTACCTGCATTAGTGCCATCTTCTAAGTATCCATTATTATAAGCCACACTATTTCTAATGATTACTTTTCCAATTGGACCAGTTTCAACTTTAGCAAATAAGTCCCAACCGTCATCCGCATTGTTATAGGCAATACAGCCATCGAACACATTACCATCTGCAACTGTTAACTTAGCCGCAAAACCATCCGCATCTTCATATCCCTTATCCGCATTTGCGTAAGATGTACAATTTAATACAAGGTTGTTTGCTGGCCATAAATCCCATTCGTCTGTAGATAAGTATCTACTAATCTGAATACCCGTACTTCCATTGTAATATGCATTTACTTGATCTAAAGTACAATTGCTTCCTGACAACTGAATACCTTTTTGTGCATCAGCAGAACGAGTTACATCAAATCCCTTAAAGTACCAGTAGTCACCTGCCAATATCATACCCGCACATGCTCCATTAAAGTCAAATACTGGACGACTTGAAGCCTGTGGATCTGCTACCATATAAATCTTCTTATCTACAGTACCATCAATTCCACGATCAATTTTTACCGTATTTGTTAAGCTGTAAGTACCACCAGCTAATACAATAGTCTGTCCTGGTTGAACATGCTTCACTGCAGTATAAATATCTAAAGGATTTGCCTTTGTACCATTGCCACTTGACTTTCCATATGGTGCTACATAAATGGACTGACCTTCCTGTCCATAGTTCTTAAAGAGTACAGTATGTGAGAAATTCTTCGTTTCATATGAGGACAATTTCTCAAACTCACTTGGTTTGTAATCTTTGTCAGGAGTAAACGTTACGTTGAATGTGTTGTTTCCTTTACTTAAATTTACTCTCTTTGTAATGTTGGTGTTAGCCTTTACTTGTTCATCTTTCGTTATTGTCTGTCCAAGAGAATTTGTAATAGTTAATACACCATCTGCATTTGCACGGAATACTAAATTATATCCTGGAGTACCGACTGCTGTTGCAGAAGTTATTACATAAGATGGAGTTACTAAAGTAACAGGACGCTCCTCTGCAGGAGGATCTGTCGCTGGATCAGAGGTAGAAAAATCGATATCTGTTACGGTAATTTTTGCATTTCTAGATGCAAAGAAACCAACATAAACGTTATCTTTATCAATTCCGTTTAATGCATCACGATCCTCATCATAGAAAGTTTCTCTCTGAACATTTCCTTCTAAATCTACAAGGCTTACTCGGTATCCAGTATTATCTCTCTGGATAGTAAGTTTAAACTCTGCTGTAGATAACTCTTCTGTCGCAAGATCTGCATTGGTGTAATTCTTTACTATATTATAAGTTCCTGCACCCTTCTTACCACAGCTAGATTCTAGTGTTCTCATAGAGGAACTGAATCCAGGTATTGCAGTAAGATTATTGTTTGGATCATTTAATAAATCAATTTTTTCTTGCGTAACGCCAATTTTTTCTTGTGCGCCAACACCTAGCTTCATAGAAATTTTGTCACCAGTGTCAGATACACTATTTTTACTGGAATCCCATAAGTACTCAACCTTTGTAACAGAAGCCATATAGGAGTTATTCCAGAAGGTAGACGCGTCTCCATTATTACCTACTGCGTCTGCAGCCATTAAACCAAAACCTTCCTGACCATTAGACAATGTCCATTGATCAACCTTAACAGTTGCTGAAAGCTTAAAGTTTTCACTGGCATCTACCATTGTATAATAGAACGCTAAACCGTCCGTAGAAGCAGGTACTAATTTACCCTTACCATTTGTACTCCATACCTTTACTGTACCCTCTACGGAATCATCATAACCATTGTCAACAGAATTAACGCCACTACCAAATGCACTAAACATCCAGCTTGTTTCAGCAGCTGCTTCCACAACCTTAGCAAATGGATCAGATTCGCTGCTATCACTGCCACGAGTTGCTTTTACTTTAATGTAATAAGTAGCTCCAATTGTTAAACCATCAATGGTCACTTTTGCTGCCGTAACATCTACTTTTTTAGTATAGTTACTACCATCTTCACTAAGAAATACTTCATAGCCAGTAGCTTCAGCAACTTCATTCCAAACAATTTTAATGGAACCATTACCTGTATTGCTTACAAACTGAATTACTGGTTTAGCTAGCGGTAAAATAAAGTTAACTTCCTGTGATTTTGCACTGCTCTTATCAATCTCACCTTCTCTGGATAATACCGCCTTAAACTGATAAGTACCACTCGCATCTGGGGTGAATGTCACAGTTCCACTCTCTCCTGGTGCTGAAATCTTCTCTGTCTTCTTAATAGTATCGCCTTCATACATCTCAATGGTAATAGAATCTGCAAATCCATTACCAACTTTGCCAAGATAGTTTACTGTAATTGTCCCTTCACCCACAGTTACATCACTTATAACAGGTGCCTCTACTGTTCCCCAATCTACAGAATCATCACCATAGACAATGGATAATCCGTACATTGGAACTTTAGTTCCATCACCATAGAAGTAATAGGATTTACCTGCTTCTACTTCATAAGTTTTAGCAATATATTCGCTGGTAGCGCCCGCTGTATGTGTATCAACTACATTTTTATTACTATCTACAAAATAATAGGTTTTTCCATTATTCAATTTAAATACAACTGTAAATTTACCATCATCTTCTGGTGTAATCTTCACAGCAGAACCAGATGTAGGAATATCACCTTCATTTGGTGCAGGATTCGAGGTTCCTGCAATACAACCAGCATAAGGTGCACCCTCTATAGTCTGAGCATCCGCCTTATATGCCATATCCTGAAGAACTTCTATGCCGTGATAATCCGTTCCAGCCTTAAGCCCTGTAGAGATATCTAAAACATGCTTTACCGCTGCTTTCTTATAAGATAACCCATATACAGGAATCTTTGTGCCACCACCATAAACATAATAGGTGTCTCCTGCTTTCATTTCATACTTTTTCTCAAGATATTCTGTAGCTGTTGCAGATATCTTATCAATTTGATTACCAGCTTTATCTACAACATAAAGTGTTTTACCGGAGTTTAGTTTTAAAACAATTGTAAAGGTACCATCTACGGATGGACTCACCTTAACAACTGCTCCAACGGTAGGAACCTCACCATTACTTGGCGATGGGTTCACCTTACCTGATACCGAACCAGAGTAAGTAACTCCATTAATAACTTGTTCATCTACGGAATAGCCCATGTTATCTAATACTGTAATACCAGCTGCACCGCCATAAGTTGTATCTGTTTTTAAGCCACTTGTGATGTCTATAGGTGTTACTTGATTTCCTGGGGTTGGCGTTGGAATTTCAATGTCAAATCCAGGGGTATTCTCTAAATTACTTTCTTCTGCATCCATTACAATCGGATTCCAGTTATCGTTACCATTTAAGAATGTATCAATCGTAATTGGTGTACCATCTGATAATTCAGGAGCTTCAAGGTTTTTCGCCCAAGTAGCTCTTTGATCATGGTTATAAGTACCACGTTCCATCGTACCATATTCATAGCATAATGGAGATGTTCCTCCTAATGTGCTATTCCAACCAATTGGTAGAATTAAGGATTGGCCTTGATATCCATCAAAATCAGTATTTTCTATAACTGTCTTGTAGAAAACAACTTCACTTGTTTCTGCCTTCCATGGTCTACCAAAGTATCCTGGCTTCGAATAATTAGCAGAAGCTGTATCTAACCCAGGAACCGTGGAGGTAATATGGCAGTTATACATTAAATAACCTCTGCCAGAAGACTGCTGTGCTGCGGTAATATAAGCTACATCAGTGGAGCCCTCACTGGTATTCATTACAAGGTCACATTTATAAAAAGCTGCTGTCATTGGTCCAAAGATAAAATCTGTTCCGCCCATGATAGCGCACTTATCAAAAGCTGCTCTAACGTTAGAACCTCCATATAAAGTATCCTGTCTACCAACAAAACGGCAGTTACGAAATACTGTTTTGTCTACGTTATTTGCAATTGCTAAGGCTGCTGCACGTTCTACAAATGACTTGTTCTGTACGGAAGTATCCCCAACAATTTTTGGACGTTCTCCTTTATTGTCTGGTTCTAAATACAAGGTATCTGCTGCTTCTTTTGCAGAAATATATTGATTAAAGGAATTTTCAAAAATAATACCTTCTGCTTCAAATCCTGAAGCTGTTACTACTACTGTTGCATTCCAGTAGCTACCGTTTGTTGTACCTGAACCAGGATTTTTTGTAGAATGATATCCGTTTGCTTTATTTACAGCAAGCGTATCTGCATCCCATTTACAATCACTACCCATACTATAATAAGAATATCCATGTCCATAATAAGAAGTAATTCTTACTGCTTCAGGGGCAATATTAACACCCTTGTTGGTAAGGTCTGTGCTTGGAGAAGCACTTGCATTCTTTAATGTAATATTTGGGACATCAATAACAAGCATCTCTTCATAGTTGCCTGGTTGAATCTCAATAGTAATTCGTTCATCGCTCGTACGATTCATAGTCTTTACTGCATCTAAAGCAGCTTGAATCGTTGTATAATCACATCCTGTCGATCCGACAGTTAATGTTGTCTTTAAAGCAACTACAGGAACAACTTCAATTTTAGTTAAGTATGTCTTTCCTGTATACTCTATGTTTACAGATGGACCAGTTCCTGTATAGTTATAAGTAATACTTTCAATATTGCTTGTTGAATTCGATGCTGTTGAGAAACTTCCATTATCCGCATCGCCATTAATAATACCTGATGCTGCATAACAGTAGCTTACTATGATTTTACAAGGTCCGCTTACTGGCACAGAAATACTTGCACCAGCTTCTCCTAATGCATACTTCCCTCCATTAGCCTTAATTCCATTTAAAGAGAGGCCATAGAAATTCTGTGCTGTACCATCCGCTGTAAACTCTGGATTAGAAAAGTCCCATACAGTAGGTTGTTCAAACTCTACCGTTTTTTCTACAGTAGCACCAGAAACAACTAAATTTGATGTTAACTTTTGATATTTTGGAGAATTTACTTTAACGGAGTAAGTACCATCACGAAGTGCAATGTTTTGGGTTCCAACAAAACTATAGCTATAACCTGCCTCCTTTAAGTTAGTAAAGGTAGTTGTGCTGGCTGCTGCCTCCTCCTCTGAAAGTCCTACAAAATTTAATGTTATGTCATAAACTGGCTTTTTAGTAAATGCCATCTCCCTAGTTTCACTTGTCGTACCGGTGTACTCAGTTACGTCTAAAGAGTAATCATTAACATTTAATGCAGATACTTCATGGGTCACATTTTGTTCTAAGGTAGCTGTATAGTTACCTGTTTCTCTATCGATCACAACTTTTGGCACATAAATCTGATTCGTTACAGGACGGAAGGAGAGATTAACTTTTTGGAGTTCCTCTACTGAAAGTCCTGTAATTGTACCTGACAAAGTGATAAGTGGTACAGGTTCTATCGTAATGTCATGGTTCAATAGTGTACTTCCATTTGGTACTACCGCCAAAGCACCTACTGATATAACAAATCCATCCGCACCTAATAAACTTACCGAATAGTCATAAGTCTCATTTAAAGTAGCAGTATAGTTATTATCCGTTACTGGAGCAGTAATAACCTCTCCTGTTTTATTATTTGTAAATACAATAGAATAAGGTCCTGTAAGCTCTGAAGGTGCTGTTACAGTTCCTGTTACTGTACATGGTAAGGTATGTTGTCTATAAACTCTAGCAACTACCAATTTTTCGTCAAGTGTATAGATTTTATGTAACCCTGCTTCTGATGTATAGTAAGTAAATACAGATGCAACCGATCCACCTAACGTATGTGTCTGACTTTGTTTTGTTTTACTTGGGGATTCGAGAATAACATTTGAAGAGCCTCCATTAGATGCTACAACAACAGTAAGAATATCATTCTTCTCTAACTGTACTCCAAGATATACTTGATCTGTGCTGCCTTTATTAGAGTATAAATATCCATTATATGGATTTCCTAAAGAATCTGTCAATGACTTATCGTCGTATCTTATTAGTTCTGGATTTATTGATCTCAGACGATGTGTGGTAGGATAACCTCCATCTGAGAATATAAAATCCCCCCCATCTACGCTAAAACTAGCGATATTATGCCCAGTAATAGCTGAGCCTGATGCTACATTTGGATACCAGCTATTAATGACATCCTTATTAAGTCTGTTATTATAGATTGTTGGATCTAATTGCTCAGCGCCAAAATCCCATACATCAATCAGACTTCCAGAAGCATTTGCTATGGTATACTGCCCTGGTAGCATACCAAATAACATAGCCATAATTAATAAAATAGCCATCCACTTTTGCTTTCGTCTTTTCATATCCTATTCTCCTTTGTATTTCAAATACTAAAAAAAATAAGTATCTGTACCTTTATTATATACGTTATGATATTTTATGTAAACACTTACAATGCTTTTGTGAACATTTTCGTCATTTTGTAGGGATATTTTGTGCTCTATTTAGTGATATGTTACAATTTATCGTGCAATTATCGAATGTTTTATCTTTTTTCATTTTATTGGTGTTTTTCCAATTGTAACTATTTACACCATTTTTTTCTATTTACTATAATTCATTAAATAAAACTTATACTAGAAAAGCATTTTAATATGTCATAGTAATTAGGAAAAATGTTCACTTCACGTACTTTCCTTTTCATAAAAAAAGAAGTACGCTTCGTTTGCGTACTTCTTTTTTTATACCAGTAAGGATAAGCCTACTTTTCAATAATAACTTTTATCGCTTTCTTTACTCCATCAACGATTACATAAATCCAATCAGTCGTTGGAGAAACAGCCTTAATTGTTGCAGTTGTACTTCCGGGATTCTTCTTAACAACTGCTCCGTCCTTTTTACTTGACATCCAGATAATACTATCTACATCTAAACCGTTTACTTTCACTTCAAATACTGCTTCTTCTCCTACTTTCATACGTACAGTACTTTCTACAAAGTCTACGGTTGCCTTTTTCACAGATAGCTTTCTAGTATAAACTTCCTTCGTACCATCCTGCATCGTTACAGTAGCTGTAATAATGGCAACACCGGATTCTTTTGCAATCAGACGACCATTTTGTTTTACAATTACAATGCCTGGTTTATTCGATGTATAAGTAATCATAATCGGTACGATTCCCTCACCAAGCTTACTTAATGTCTCTTCATCAAAGTTAGCTACTTTTACAACGTTCTTTGGAAGTTTTAGTCCAAACCACCCTAAGTTAGAATTCTTACCACCAGTATAAAGAGAACCGGTGCGCTTTGGTGTTAAGTGCTCAAATATCTCTTCTTTTGTTAACGCTTTGGTTGGTGTTGGAGTTGCTGTTGGGGTTGGTGTGACTGTTGGTGCTGGGGTATCTGTAGGTTGTAGTGTTTCACTTTCTGAAACTTCAGGTCCTATAGCAATATTATTAGATGGCGTACCTGCCATTCTAGCACCAGTATCCTTTGGTGCTTTCTCTGCCAATTCTAGTAAACCATTCATATTGATCGTACCGTCTGCATTTCGTGTAATCTCTATCTTGGTATCAAGATTAACAAACCAATCGCTTGACACTTCAACATTTTTTGTATTTGATGATTTTCCGTCTTCCCAATAGTAGTTATTCTCACCACGTACCTTGCTCTCTTCCTGGCTTCCCAACAGTTTTAGATTTTCATTTTCATTCATATAAAGAGTCTTAAATGACAAAACTCCATCAGCTAAGAAGTCTGTATTTTTAGCATTGTTTGTGTAGAATGCAACATTGTTCTTTTCATTATTGAATGATGTTGAATGATATACTTGTATGTCTGGACCACTATTAGAGTCAATTCCCTTTGCTTTGTTATCAAATGCAACACTGTTAATTAATTCATGGCGTCCTGTTATACTTTCTCCACCCATCTTAAAACCGTTACCGTTACCTGCATTGGTTCCATCAGGTAAATATCCATTTCTAAAAGCAACGCTATTTCGGATAACTACTTTACCAATCGGTCCAGTTTCAACTTTTGCAAATAAATCCCAACCATCATCTGCGTTATTATAAGCAATACATCCATCAAATATATTACCCTCACCAATCGTCAGTTTTGCTGCAAAACCATCCGCATCCTCGTAACCCTTATCAGCGTTTCCGTAAGAAGTACAATTTAGCACTAAGTTATTGGCAGGCCATTGTTCCTTTTCGTCATAACTCTGATATCTACTTATTTGGATACCTGTATTTCCGTTGTAGTAAGTGTTTACTTGATCCAAAGTACAATTGCTTCCAGATAATTGAATACCTTTTTGTGCATCTTTGGTTTTTGTTACATCAAATCCCTTAAAGTACCAATAATCACCTGCCAAGATCATACCAGCACTAGCTCCATTAAAATCAAACACTGGGCGTTCTGAACTGTTAGGGTCTGCTACCAAATAAATCTTCTTATCTGCTGTTCCACTAACGCCTCTTTCAATTGTTATAGTTTTATTCAAACTATATCTTCCACCAATCAAAACAATTGTTTGACTTGGCTGAACATGTTTTACAGCTGTATAAATATCCAGTGGATTTGCTTTAGTACCTAAGCCATTAGATGTTCCTTGTGGTGATACATATATTGTCTGCCCTTCATTTCCATAAGTTTTATACACTACAGAATGAGTAAACGTTCTTGTATCATAATCTTTTAATATCATAAATTCACCAGGTATATAATCCTCATCCGGTGTAAATGTAATGGTAAATATATTATTACCTTTGTTTAAACTAACCCGCTTTGAAATGTTCGTGTTCGCTGATACATGCTCTTCTTTCGTAATAATTCTTCCGAAAGAGTCTGTAATTGTTAAAACACCATCTGCATTTCCTCGATATACTAAATCATAGTCAGAAGTACCTACTGCATTTGCAGAAACCACCTTATAAATTGGTGTTACTTTCTTAATTGGACGTTCTTCTGCTGGTGGATCAGTAGCAGGATCTGAAGTTGTTAGTTTAATATCGGTTACTGTAATACTTGCATTTCTCGATGCAAAGAAACCTACATAAACATTATCTTTGTCAATACCACTTAATGACACACGTTCTACGTCATAGTAAGTCTCTTTCTGAACATTACCTTTGTAATCGATAAAGCTAATACGATATCCTGTATTATCCCTCTCGATTGTCAATTTAAATTCATCCATAGCAAAATCTTCTGTAACGAGTTCATCATTTGTATAATTTTTTACAATGTTATAAGTACCAGCTCCATTTTTAGCACAACTGGTTTCTAGCGTAGCCATTGTTGACGAAAATCCAGGAATAGAGGTAAGGTTACTATTTGGTTGATTCATTAAATCAATCTTTTCTTGAGTAACACCGATTTTTTCCTGTGCACCGACCCCTAACTTCATGGTAATCTTTTCACCGTCATCAGATACACTTTCTTGTTCTGCATCCCATAGATACTCAACCTTTGTAACTGATGCCATATAGGAATTATTCCAGAATGCAGTGGAATCTAGGTTCTTTCCTACCGCATCCGCAGCCATTAAACCAAAGCCTTCCTGGCCATTTGAGAACTTCCAATTATCGACCTTAACAGTTGCAGATAACTTAAAGTTTTCACTCGTATCTACCATTGTATAATAGAATGCTAAACCATCCGTAGAAGCAGGAACCAACTTACCCTTACCATTAGTACTCCAAACTTTCACAAGTCCATCTACTGAATCATCATATCCATTATCGATGGTATTAACACCACTACCAAATGCACTAAAGTTCCAGCTTATTTCTGCTTCTGCTTTCACAATCTTAGAAACTGTATCTGATTCTATACTATCATTACCACGGATTGCTTTTACCTTAATGTAGTATGTAGAACCGATAGATAGGCCAGTGAGCGTTGCCTTAGTAGCAGTAACATCTAATTTCTTTACAAAAGTATTACCACCATCTTCACTGAGGAAAACTTCATAACCAGTAGCCTCTGCTACCTTATTCCAAACTACCTTAATAGAACCGTTTCCTTTATTACTAATAAATTGTATTTCTGGTTTTGCAAGTGGTAAAATAAAGTCAACTGCTTGAGATTTTACACTGCTCTTATCAGCCTCGTTTCCCCTGGATAATACAGCCTTAAATTGATAACTACCACTAGCATCTGGAGTAAACGTAACTGTTCCACCATTCCCTGGTGCCGAAATTTTCTCTATCTTCTTAAGTGTATCACCTTCGTACATCTCAATAGCAATAGAGTCTGCATATCCATTACCGACTTTACCAAGATAATCTACTGTAATCATATTACCATTTACTACAACATTACTAATGGAAGGGGCTTCTATATCTCCCCATGCTACAGAATCATCCCCATAGACGATGGATAATCCATAGATTGGAAGTTTAGTACCATCTCCATAGAAGTAATATGACTTTCCTGCCGATACCTCAAAAGTTTTCGCTATATATTCGGTAGCGCTACCCGCTGTATAGGTAGCAATGATATTTTTACTACTATCCACAAAATAATAATTTTTAGTATTATTTAGCTTAAATACAACGGTAAATTTACCATCCTCTTCTGGAGTAACCTTTACAACAGAACCTGATGTAGGGATATCACCTTTATTTGGTAACGGATTTGATGTTCCTGCAATGCAACCTGCAAATGGCGTACCCTCAATTGTTTGTGCATCAGCCTTATATGCCATATCCTGTAGAACTTCTATTCCATGATAATCGGTACCAGCCTTAAGCCCTGTTGAAATATCAAGAACATGCTTTACTGCAGCTTTCTTAAATGATAAACCATAAACAGGTATTTTTGTACCTCCACCATAAATGAAATAGGTGTCTCCAGCTTTCATTTCATACTTTTTCTCAATGAACTTTGCAGCTGATGCAGTTATTTTATCAATTTGAGTACCATTTTTATCTACCACATAAAGTGTTTTATCTTGATTAAGTTTCAGGACAATCGATAATGAACCATCTACTGTCGGACTCACTTTTACTACAGCTCCCGTTGTAGGTACAGCACCATTACTTGGTGATGGGTTAACCGCACCTGCTACATAACCAGAATAAGTAATTCCATTAATAACTTTTTCATCTGGAGAATACGTCATGTTATCTAATACTGTAATACCTGCAGCACCGCCATAAGTAGTTCCTGTCTTTAAACCATTTTTGATATCAATCGATGCTTCTGTATCTCCTGGTACTGGAGTTGGTGTAGGAATCTCGATATCAAATCCTGGGATATTCTCTAAATTACTCTCCTCTGCATCCATAACAATCGGGTTCCAACTATCACTTCCATTTAAGAATGCATCAATCGTAATTGATGTACCATCTGATAAAACTGGATCTTTTAAATTTTTTGCCCAAGTTGCTCTTTGAGCATGGTCATGAGTACCACGTTCCATTGTTCCATATTCATAGCATAATGGAGATGTTCCACCTAAAGTGCTATTCCAACCAATTGGAAGAATTAAGGATTGACCTTGATATCCATCAAAATCTGTATTCTCAATTACTGTCTTGAAGAAAACAACTTCGCTTGTTTCACCCTTCCAAGGTCTTCCAAAGTATCCTGGTTTTGAATAAGTAGCTGATGCTGTATCTACCCCAGGAACCGTTGAAGTAATATGACAGTTATACATTAAGTATCCTCTGCCAGATGCTTGTTGTGCTGCTGTTATATAAGAGACATCTGTGGAACCTTCACTGGTGTTCATAACAAGATCACACTTATAAAATGCTGCTGTCATTGGTCCAAAGATGAAATCTGTTCCACCCATAATAGCACACTTATCAAAAGCTGCTCTAACGTTAGAACCACCGTATAATGTATCTTGTCGACCGACAAAACGGCAGTTACGGAATAATGTCTTGTCTACGTTATTTGCAATCGCTAATGCTGCTGCACGTTCCACAAAAGATTTATTCTGTACGGAAGTATCTCCTACTACCTTAGAACGTTCCCCTTTATGATCTGATTCTAAATGTAAAGTATCCGCAGCCTCTTTTACTGAAATATATTGATTAAAAGAATTTTCAAATATAATTCCTTCTGCTTCAAATCCAGAAGCTGCTACAACTACCGTTGCATTCCAAAAGGTTGCTGTACCCGCTCCATCATTTTTTTTAGAATGATAACCATTAGCTTTATTTACATTAAGAGTTTCTTCATCCCACTTAAAATCACTACCCATACTATAATAAGAATAGCCATGTCCATAATAAGAAGTAATTCTTACTGCTTCAGGGGCTATATTAACGCCTTTGTTCGTAAGTTCAATACTAGGCGTAGCACTTGCATTCTTTAATGTTACATTCGGAACATCAATTACAAGCATTTCTTCATAATTTCCTGGTTGAATTTCAATGGTAATACGTTCATTATTCGTACGTTCCATTACCTTTACTGCCTCTAACGCAGCCTGGATTGTTGTATAATCACAGCCTATAGATCCAACGGTTAATGTTGTCTTTATTGGTACTATAGGTAAGAGTTCAATCTTAGTCAGGTAAGTTTCTCCATTAAAATCTATGGCAACGTTAGATTCACTTCCTTTATATATATAAGAAACTGTCTCAATATTACTTGTTGATCCTGATATGGTAGAAAATTCACCATTTACACTATCATTGTTAATTAATGCGGAAGCTTTATAACAAAAGCTTACTACTATTTGGCATGGTCCATTAACAGGTAATTCTACCTTTGCACCTGTTTTACCGACAGCATATAATCCTTTATTTGCACTTATACCTGTCATAGATAGCCCATAAAAATTATACAGAGTACCATTTGCTGTAAATTCTGGATTAGAAAATTCCCATACGGTTGGTTCTTCAAATTCTACAGTTTTTTGCACAGCTGAACCAGAAATAATTAGATTCGGTGTTAATTTTTGATATTTTGGAGAGTTTACTTTAACGGAATAGGTACCATCACGGAGTTTGATGTTTTGTGTACCAACAAAGCTATAACTGTAACCCTCTTCATTTAGATTAGTAAATGTAGTTGTTGCACCTGCTGTCTCTTCCGCTGAAAGACCCACAAGGTTTAAGGTTATATCATAAACTGGCTTTTTAGTAAAGGCCATCTCCTTAGTTTCATTTGTCGTACCTGTGAACTCAGATACTCCCAAAGAGTAATCATTAACATTTAATGCAGATACTACATACGTAATATTATTCTCTAAAGTAGCAGTATAATCACCAGTTACTCTATCAATTATAACGCTTGGTACAAATACTTGTTCGATTACTGGACGGAAGGAAAGATTTACTTTCTGCAGTTCCTCTGGTGTAAGTCCTGTTATCGTACCAGTTAGTGTGATAAGTGGAACAGCTACCACAGTAATGTTATGATTCTCTAGTGTACTTCCACTTGGAATTACCACAGAAGCACCTTCTGAAATAACATATCCATCAGCACCTACTAAACTAACAGAATAATCATAAGTTTCATTTAGTGTAGCGGTATAGTTGTTACTTACAATAGGAGCAACTATAGCTTCTCCCGTTTTATTATTCGTAAACATGATAGAATAAGGCTCTGTAAGCTCAGAAGGAGCTGTTACAGTTCCTGTTATTGTACACGATGATGTATGTTGTCTATACACTCTTGCCACAACCAACTTATCGTCTGTTGAATAAATCTTATGTAATCCATTCTCTGCTGCATAATAGGTAAATTCTGAAGCCATAGAACCACCCAATGTATGTACTTGACTTTTTATTGCACCGTTTGGAGCTTCGATAACCACATTAGAGGATGCTTTATTTGAGGACATTATTACAGTAAGAATATCATTTTTCTGTAATTGAATACCAATATATACACCAGTGCTCTTTTCTTTATTAGAATATAGGTAACCGTTATACTTTTTACCATACGAATCGGTTAAAGATTTGTCATCATATCTAATCAAATCTTGATTTATAGTTCTCAAACGATGTGAAGTTGAAAACCCACCATCTGAAAACATAAAATCTCCCCCATCAATACTGAACCCTGGAAGTGTACGACTTATAATAGATGACCCAGATGCAACACTTGGATAGCAGTTATTAATAACGTCAACACTAAGTTTGTTATTATAGATTGTCGGATCTAATTGCTCAGCCCCGAAATCCCATACATCAATCAGACTTCCAGAAGCATTCGCCACAGTATACTGCCCCGGTAGTATACCAAATAACATAGCAACAATTAATAATATTGCCAGCCACTTTCGTTTTCCCTTTTTCATTTCCTATTCTCCTTTACCTATTCAGGCACGGAAAAATATAGTACCTGTACCATTATTATACATGTTTTGAAAAATAATGTAAATACTTACATTGCTTACATAAACATTTTCAGCAATATGAAAGTGTTGCTAACGATATTTTTAGTGAATAGTTCCAATTTATTATGCTTTTTATGTCATATGATTGCTTTATAACCTTTTTATTTTATTTTTTCTTGTAAGTAATTACACTGATATTTTCAATTGTGTTACAGTTGCGCAAAATTGTCCTCCTCTTTTTGTACAAAAGGGATTGTAATTCGTATCACAATTAAAACATAATTTTAAGCATTGAAAGCCTTATGGATGCTCACCACTTAGGTGAATATCCATAAGGCTTCTTCTTTATTAACCCTATTAAGCTCTATAACGGTTTTATGTCAATTTTATATCAATCAATTCTATATGAATTAATTTTTCTAAGTTAAAATAACTGTTATTTTCCATGTAAGATTGATTACTAGTGAATACATATTACATCACTAACATAGGTACATAATTTCCATTACTCCCAATAAAACCCTTCCTCTGGTAACTTTCCACCCACAGATTCTGGCTTTTGATCATAAAGCACCTTTAAATATCCATCCACTTTACTTTTCATTTCCTCACCACGAATCAAAGTAATATTACAATAAGGGATCGCTTGTTTAGCAACAGCTGCCTTAACAATTCCGAACTTTTCAACTAAGGTTGATGCATCCTCTACATTTTCATTCACATAAGTTACACTATCCTCATATTCTGATAAAAAGGCTTCTACCGCTTCTTTATTCTCCTCAGCAAATTTCTTATTCACTACAACAACACCAGTAACAACAGAACTATCGGAATTTAATGCTTCCCATTCCTTCGTTACATCTAATGCTACTCTAACTTTATCATTTGTCATTTGGACTGTAGTAACATAAGGCTGAGGTAGCATTGCAATTGCATTTTCTGTTTCACTTAACATTGCTGCAACTTCTGTTGCTTCGGATTTATATTCAATCGTTACATCCTTACTTGGGTCAATGCCATGGGAACTAAGGAGATAGTTTAGAGTAAATTCTGGCGTTGTTCCCTTCCCAGTTGAGTAAATTGTCTTACCCTTTAAGTCTTCTACACTTTGTATGGAATCGCCAGTTTCAACAATATATAAAACTCCAAGTGTATTAATACCTGCTACCTGAATCTTTCCTTCACTCTTTTGATGCAGCACAGATGCTAAGTTACAAGGGATTGCAGCAATTTGAAAATCTCCCTTAATTAAGTTCGCTGTGATTTCATCTGCCGTGCCTGCTATTGTAAAATCATAATTGTTGGTAGTTTCCCCTTTTTCTGATCTCTCCATTAACTCAACCATACCCATCGCTGTAGGTCCTTTTAGAGCTGCGATATTCATCGTGATTTTTTGAACAGAGTTCTCCTCACCTTTCGTTGGTTCAATCGTTGGTTCTACAGTTGGTGCCGTGGTTATTTCCTGTGTCTTTGTTGGTTCTGGAGTTATTTTATTGTCCTCTGTCTCCTTTTTTGTAGAACAAGCAGCTAACACTACCATACAAAATATAAGTGTAAGAATTAAATGTTTGACTTTTTTCATAATAACCTCTATTCCGGTGCTTTTGCACCTTTAATTAAAATAGCACTATATAAACAACCAATAACAAAATATCATTTCTTTTCCTTCTCCATCTTTGGTCTCAACAAAGATAATAAAGTAAAATTCACCTCTATGATGCTTTTGAATACATTGTCTTAACGCTGATTCCCTTCACCATGCCTAATTTTCCAGACAAAGAGCTTATTACATTGTTTTCTGCGTCTACGACAACACTGATTATGCTGACATTCTTTTCTTTATAAGGAAGGCCCATTCTACCAATTATGTAGCTGCTATATTCGTGCAAAATCTGGTTCACCTCTGCTGATGCACCTAATTGCTCCACAATAATCCCGATTAATGCAATTCTAGTATCCACTATTATCCTCCTTTCGATAGTTTCATTAAGCGAATTCATTCCCCTTACAGTATCAAACAGTGGGAAGTTACTAAATCAAAAAAGGCTCTTGAAAGCTGAAATGAATTCCTCATTTCCTTTCAAAAGCCTGATCTACGCTTTTATCGTTTCCTATGAACAGAAGTTCTCTTCTGTCTTAAAAACTTATCAAATTGCGCTTCTTTATCAGGTGATTCCTTCTATGTCAGCGACTACATTATATAGCATAATTTAACAAGTGTCAAACTTTAAAACGGTAGCCAACACCCCAAATCGTCTCAATATACTGTGGTTTTGAAGTATTCGCTTCGATCTTTTCACGAATTTTCTTAATATGAACGGTTACCGTAGCGATATCTCCAATTGACTCCATATCCCAAATTTCTTGAAATAATTCTTCCTTTGTATAAACATGATTTGGATTTTGTGCTAGAAAAGTAAGTAAATCAAATTCCTTTGTTGTAAATGCTTTTTCTTCTCCATTGATATACACACGACGTGCAGTCTTATCAATTTTGATACCTCGAATTTCAATCATTTCATTTTCTTTCATTCCAGTACCAATCAATCGTTCATACCGAGCCAAATGTGCTTTCACCCTCGCTACTAATTCACTTGGACTAAATGGCTTTGTCATATAGTCATCTGCTCCAAGGCCAAGTCCTCGTATCTTATCAATATCATCCTTTTTCGCAGACACCATAATAACAGGGATATTCTTTTCTTCCCTTACCCTCTTACATATTTCAAATCCATCAACATTTGGTAACATTAAGTCTAAGATGATTAACTTATAATCTCCTGTTAGTGCCGCTGCTAAGCCTTTATCTCCAGTATTCTCAATATTAACTTCAAAACCGGAAAGCTCCAGATAATCCTTCTCAAGTTCTGCAATCGCTGCCTCGTCTTCTACTATTAATATCTTGTCCATGAATATCTCCTTCCTTTCGTCAACTTAGTAAATTGTGAAAATTGATTTTTATTTTTATACTTGAAAACATTCCACTTGGTAGGCTGGAAGTTTGTGCCGAGGATTACGCAGGCACAAACTTCTGTGTAAAAGAAATCAAAGATTTCTTTTACACTAACTCCTCTTTCTTAATCTTTCACTTGTAGTTCTAAACCTTTTTTTATTTTAGAGAACTTCTTCTCAATATGCTCTTTGTCAGTCCATTTCATTATCGTAAAGATTATGCTTGTTCCAACACCGACCTCACTCTTTGCCCAGATATTACCGCCATGCTCCTCTATTACTTTCTTCGCTATAGCTAGTCCTAACCCAGAACCTCCTTGCTTAGAGTTTCTAGAAGCATCTGCCCGATAAAAACGTTCAAATATATTCGGAAGATCTTTCTCTGCGATACCACAACCACTATCTTCAATTTCAACTTCCACCATATCACCAGAATCGGTAAGTTTCACCTTAACTGTTCCTTCTGGTTTTCCCATGTATTTCACAGCATTTCCTACAATATTATGAATAACACGCTTTAACTGTTCCGTATCAATAATTACCTTACAGTCAGTCGCTACTAAGTTTTCATACTCTAACTTTATATTCTTAATCTCAAGTTCAAAACTAAGCTCATCTACACAATCACAAAAGTAATCATCAACCCCTATGATGCTAAAGTTATACGGTACTGTATTATTATCAATTCTTGCATAAAGAGATAATTCATCTACCAAGGAAGACATATCATTCGCTTTTGTATAAATTGTTTTAACATATCGATCAAGCTTTTGAGGATTATCTGCTACACCATCTATAATTCCTTCCGCATATCCTTTAATTGCGGTAAGTGGAGTTTTTAAATCATGAGATATATTGCTTAATAACTCTCTTGAGTTTTCCTCATACTGCATCTTTACCTCAATCAGTTCTTTCAGATGAATTCTCATTTCTTCAAAGTCTTCACATAGCTGACCGATCTCATCATTCGAATTAACAGAGATAGAATAGTTTAAATTTCCCTCTTTCATCTCTTTGGTTGCTCGTTTCAATACATTAAGCGGTTTTATGATCCCCCTGTAAAGCCATACAATCAAGATAAAGGCGGTTATTATAATAATTAATACAAAGGATATCACAGCCTGTACTGCAGATGCTTTTAGTTGCGGTACAACATTGTCAACGTCAGTTAATACAAATATCGTTCCTTTAGAGCCATCCTGATACAAAAAGTCCTGCTGTTTTAATAAAATTGGGTTCTTACCTCCAAGGTAAATACCTCCATCAACCTCCGTACTATGATTATTGTAACTTGGAAGATTATTCTTAACAGAAGAATATTTTGCAGCATTACCAACAAAGATAATCTCCTCATCCTTTCTGACAACCAAGAAAGAATATTTTTCTTGGAGTTCTGAGTTAAGCTCTTTAATATATTCTAAATCCTCTAACTCCCAAGGTGTTTTCATTGCCTTAGTTTTAATTCTATTAAAAACATCCCTTGTGACACGATTTAATATCTGTATTGGATTCGTAATTACCTGCATAGTATTAAATTCCATATCATAGGTCTTTTGAATGGAGTTAAGTTGATACTCAATAATTAGTTTACCGGTCATAATGGCCAAACAAATGGGTAGGATGATAATGATTAAGAACGACATCTTTAGTCTGTTTTTTAGATCCACTTTCCTTCCTCCGTATCTATGCCTCATACTAAAAGGTTCTATATTCTTACTAATTGAAAACAGTAACACCTAATCTCTACCGGTGTTAGTGTTTAGATGTTCCCTGTTTTTTATTCTGTTTTATCAAAAAATAACAAGTTTTGCTATTTCCATCTTCCATTATAACATAATTTAAGCTAGCTTACATATAAACAATCTATAAAAACTATAAAAAGGGACTTCTCACAATGAAAGAAGTCCCTTTTATCTATAAATATTTCTTTAATTCTTCTACCTTATCTGTTTGTTCCCAAGGAAGATTTAAGTCGTTTCTACCAAAATGTCCATATGCAGCTGTCTGCTTGTAGATTGGTCTTCTTAAGTCAAGCATTTTAATAATTCCAGCAGGACGGAGATCAAAATGCTTACGAACAATTTCGGTTAATTCCTCATTACTCTTCTTTCCTGTACCAAAAGTATCAATCATAATGGAAGTAGGCTGAGCAACACCAATTGCATAGGATAATTGTATCTCGCACTTATCTGCAAGTCCAGATGCAACTATGTTCTTCGCAACATAACGAGCAGCATAAGAAGCGGAACGATCAACCTTCGTACAGTCCTTACCAGAGAATGCGCCACCACCATGACGAGCATATCCACCATAAGTATCTACGATGATTTTTCTACCGGTTAAACCGCTATCACCATTTGGTCCGCCTATAACAAAACGTCCAGTTGGATTAATAAAGAATTTTGTATTCTCATCAACCATTTCTGTTGGAAGAACTGGTTCAAACACATATTTCTTAATATCCTCATGAATCTGCTCCTGGGTTACATCTGGGTCATGCTGCGTAGATAATACAACCGCATTTAAATGAACTGGTTTTCCTTCCTCATTATATTCCACTGTTACCTGTGACTTTCCATCTGGTCGAAGGTATTTTAACGTTCCATCTTTTCTTACTTTAGATAACTGTTTTGTTAATTTATGAGCTAAGGAAATTGGATATGGCATAAGTTCTTCTGTCTCATTGGATGCATAACCAAACATCATACCTTGATCTCCTGCACCAATGGCTTCAATCGCCTCGTCAGTCATCTCACTTTGTTTTGCTTCTAGTGCTTTATCTACACCAAGGGCAATATCTTTTGATTGCTCATCAAGTGCCACAATAACACCACAAGTATCTGCATCAAAACCATACTTTGCGCGATCATATCCAATTTCTTTCACGGTTTCACGTACGATTTTTTGAATATCAACATAGCCAGATGTTGTAATCTCGCCCATCACAAGTACTAAACCTGTTGTAATGGCTGTTTCACAAGCTACACGACTCATTGGGTCTTGCTCTAATAACGCATCTAACACTGCATCTGAGATTTGATCACAGATTTTATCTGGATGTCCTTCTGTAACAGACTCTGATGTAAAAAGTAATTTGTTTTGCATAAAATCTCCTTTCACCTTTCCTTTTTATAAGGCTTGTAATATCACTTATCAAAAATTTGCTCCTAAACTTCTGATAAGGGCGCTGCATTTTGCGCCGTCAATATGTTAACTGGTAACGAATTAGGTCCGAATACAACCGTCTTAGTATTTTCTCTATCCACAAAAAAAGTCCGCATAAGCGGACTTGTTATTTAAAAACCAAATCCTCTTATTGTTCGATTACTCGCTCAACTTGGCACCTTCCCGTAGGGGGTTGCCGTGACTTCACTGAGTCTTTACTCTCCGTCACTCTGAATAAGAGAAATATCTATGAAATTGTATATTCGCACACATGGTGGGCAATCCTAAAAGATTGTCCACTTGTGCCTTTACTATATCTAAAAATATATTCGCTGTCAAGAAAAATAATTTACCAAAGCAAAATAACTTTTCGACAAAATACTACTTTCTTGTTGCCGTAAAACCGATATCTGCTAACTCCTCTACAGCCTGTTTTAAGGTTACTTCATCACCTTCGATGCTAACAGTTTTACTAGATAAATCAACTTCATGTTTTATATTAAGGCCCTCAAGAAGATTATGAATACGACCTACACAGTGATTACAACTCATTTCTTCAATGTCAAATTTTGTCATGGTTTACTCCTTCCTCGCGCTTTCTTTTGCGCGTTCCTTTCTCTTGCAAATTTCACTCTGAAAGGTTTTTTGACTTACTTACACAAAGCATTTGTTACCTGAATATTTTTGCTTTTAGCATTTGTTATTTTATTTCATTATTTTCTGTATTGTTTTTAATAGTTCCTCAATTACCTCATCATTCCCTTGCCTGATGTCCGTAGCAACACACGTACGGATATGATTTCCTAACAATACCTTATTAAAACTATTTAACGCAGATTGTATTGCAGAAACCTGAGTTAATATTTCAACACAATAATGCTCTTCCTCTACCATTCGGCGAACGCCTCTGACCTGACCTTCAATTCGGTTAAGGCGATGAACTAAATCTTTAAATTCTTTCTCATCTCGGTGTTTCACCTCATGGCATAAAAGTGTCTCTTCTTTTTTCTCGGACATTTACGCCCTCCTTTTTACATCCAGTCGTTTGTATCGTAAGCTTAATGCATTTGTTACTACACAAACAGAACTTAAAGACATTGCAAATCCTCCAAGCATTGGACTTAATAACATTCCTGTGAACGGATACAATAATCCAGCTGCAATTGGAATACCAATAATGTTGTAAATAAAGGCCCAGAAAAGATTTTGTTTGATATTACGGATTGTTAACTTACTTAAATGAACCGCACGGTAAACATCCATAAGGTCAGAACGCATTAATACAAGATCAGCAGAATCAATGGCAATATCACTACCACTACCAATGGCAACACCAACGTCTGCCTGAATTAATGCAGGTGCATCATTAATACCATCACCAACCATCATCACTTTATTTCCTTCTGACTGAAGCTTTTTAACAACTTCTGCCTTATCCCCCGGTAATACCTCTGCAATTACGTGATCCACCTTAGCTTTTTGAGCAATTGCTTCCGCAGTTACTTTATGATCTCCAGTTAACATATAAACTGTTAATCCTAAGGATTTTAATGCTTCCACAGCTTCCTTACTGGTAGACTTAATCGTATCCGCAACACCAATAATTCCTTCAAGTTTACCGTCCATCATTACATAAATTGGAGTTTGACCTTGCATAGCCATCTCCTCTGCTGCCCTATGATATTCCTTAGAAACAGCATCTTTCCCATAACTTAGCATAAGCTTTTCATTACCCACAGCAATCTTCTTGCCACTCTCTGAAAGAATCGCTTCTACTCCAAGACCAGTCTTGTTTTCAAACTGCTCTATTGCAGGTTCTTTTTCTTTCACACTACTATGATACTCCTCAACGATTGCTCGTGCAAGAGGATGTTCACTTCCTGCCTCTACAGCTGCGGTAAAGCTAAGTATCTGTTCTCTACTATAATTCTTTGTAAATACTTCTACAACCTTTGGTTTTCCTTCTGTAATCGTACCTGTTTTATCTAACACAACGGTATCGATATGATGTGCTGTTTCAAGCGCTTCTCCACTCTTTATCAAGATACCATGACTTGCACCTAGTCCCGTTCCAACCATAATTGCAGTCGGCGTCGCAAGGCCTAATGCACAAGGACAAGCAATTACTAAAACTGAAACAAAAATCGTTAACACGAAAGCAATATCATGGCCGAGTAATAACCAAATAATAGCTGCTACAACAGCAATAACCATTACAACCGGAACAAAATATCCCGCAACTTTATCTGCTATCTTGGAAATCGGAGCTTTCTTTCCTTGGGCATCTTCCATTAACTTCACGATTTTAGCAAGTGTAGTATCTTCTCCAACGCTTGTAACACGTACTAAAAGCATACCATTAAAGTTTTGGCTTCCACCAATCACCATATCATCCACTTGCTTTTCTACTGGGATACTTTCTCCAGTAAGCATGGATTCATCAACACTACTGCTACCCTCAATAACAACACCATCAATAGGCACTTTACTGCCTGCCTTAATAATAACAATATCATTTTCTCTTAATTCACTTACTGGAATTTCTCGTTCAACACCGTTTTCTACTAGCATTGCAGTGTCTGGAGCAAGTTCCATCATCTTACGAATCGCTTGAGTGGTCTTTCTTTTACTTCTACTCTCTAAATACTTACCAAGCATTACTAACGTTACCACAACCGCTGCCGATTCATAATACAAATTATGAACAGCTTCTGAATTATATGGAATACGAATTGTCATTACAACGCTATAGATAAACGCTGCTGAAGTACCAACAGCAACTAAAGTATCCATATTGGGATTTCCCTTAAAGAGAGTATGAAATCCGTTTGTATAGAACTTACTACCACAAACTAAGATTGGAATTGTTAATATTAATTGTGCTACTGCGAAGTTAAACGGCATATGATGCATGTCAATAAATGCTGGTAACGGCATCTTCCATGGAACCATATGTCCCATACTGATATAGAGAAGAGGAATTGCAAATACGATTGCTATGATAAGTCTTATTCTTGATGCTTTGAACTTCCTTTCGGTCTCCTCTTCTTCTTTTTGGCGGGCAGCCTTCTCATCTATCTGTTTTTCTTTATGGTAAGGGGAGATACCGAATCCTGCCTTTTTAACCTTTTCCATAATCAAGTCTGGTGTTACCTTATCGTCTTCATATTCGATTGTAAGCTTAGCTGTTGTCAAGTTCACGCTGCTAGAGATGACACCTGGAAGTTTACTGGTTACCCTCTCCACGGCACTACTACAGGAAGCACAGGTCATACCTTCAATATTATAAATTTCTTTCATATATCTCAACCTTTCTATTCTACTATCACTTAAGTTCTTATAAATAAAAATTCCTTTATTTTATATTTCTCTTTCGTCATAAACCATTCAGTACCTATAGTATACATATAATTTCGAAAATTCATGAGCTAAAAGAAATATTTTCAAGCTAACTTTGTCTTTTAACTTAGTGAATGAGAATTTGTAGCTATTCAGCATACCCCCTCGGGGTATATATTATATATAACCTATTTTTTTTATTATGTCAATAGATTTATTTTTGTACTCTTTTCTTATAGATTATTGTACTCTCTTCTTATGGCTATTAAGTAAATATAAATGCTATTTCATAATTTCTTAAATTTCATCTTTTTCTGTCTATTATTCATGAATCAAATGTTGATTATTATAATATTTTGTATGAATTATTTGACTTTTTCCAAATTTATTCATATAATTATGGTAATAAAGTACAGTCTGCTTTATCGTTTCATTCATGTTACATATTATGGTCACTTATTAAGTTCGTTAAAGAAGGAGTACCTATGAAAACCACAAAGATTCCTGTAAGCCAGGCAGTCCCGGGTATGATCGTCGCAGATAATGTTTATACGTTTAGTAACCAACTTATCATTTCTGGAGGCACTAAGCTTACAGACAAAATTATTACTCGGCTTAAGTTTTACTCTATAAATCAATTATTTGTTCGACTTCAAGAAGACGAGGTATCAAAATCTTCAGTAAAACCTATCTCCAATAATCTCTACTTAAAGCAAATGAAGTCATCCGGAGAATTCGAAGAATTCAGTAGTACCATCTTAAACACAGTCGATAAGTTTCATAATGCTTTAGATGGTATCGCGAACAATGAAGGTAAATTAGATACCGACTCTTTGTATCGTGATATCAAAAAAATTATGACTCAAGGCCGTAATAATTTGCATGTCTTTGATATGTTACATTGCATGCGAGATTACGATGACATGACCTATATTCATTCTGTAAATGTTGCTATCATCTGTCATATGTTTGGAACTTGGTTAAACTTTGGACCAAGAGACCTCGAAACTCTTACGTTATGTGGTCTTCTTCACGATGTGGGTAAGTTAACTATTCCTAACGAAATTTTAAATAAGAAGGATCCGCTGACTCAAGAGGAATACAACTTACTAAGGACTCATGCTATCCGTGGTTATAATATACTTCTACCGTATGATATCAATATACACATTAAGATGTCTGCAATGATGCACCACGAACGTTGTGATGGAAGTGGGTATCCTATGGGTTTAACTTCTGTACAAATTGACCGCTTCGCTAAAATTGTAATGATTGCAGATGTCTATGATGCAATGACTTCCTCAAGGTGTTATCGAAATCCACTTTGTCCTTTTGAAGTTATCACTCTATTTGAGGAAGAAGGATTAACCAAATATGAACCAAAATACATTATGACATTTTTTGATCATATAAGTCAGTTATATCAGAACAGCACAGTTCGGCTTAGTGATGATAGAATAGGACAAGTTGTTTTTATGAATCGTAATACTCTTTCAAAACCAGTGATACAATGCGGTGAGGAGTTTATTGATTTATCGAAGTTTCCAAACCTCTATATTTCGGAAATATTATAGAAAAAATACGATTACAAACCTGATCTATTATAGGAAAACTCTATGTATGATATTTTTTTATGTATAGAGAAAATACTATAAAAAAGACACAAAAAGCAGAGAATTTTATGATTTAACATAAATTCTCTGCTTTTATATTTTAATGAAGATTAAAAGTAACCTCTACTTCATTTTATACTATTTTCATTATAAGTAAGTCCGCTAAATATAGGATAGGAGTAAATTTTTAGCCTATTTTTAATCTCGCTTTTCGAATAGACTTTTCATCTTCCGCATCTACTTTTTCCATGGATGCTCCAAGTTCTCTCATCTTTTCTTCAAAATTCTCGTAACCGCGTTCCACTAATTCAATCTGTTCCACAACAGTTACACCTTCCGCTGCTAATCCTGCAATAACTAATGCTGCACCAGCGCGTAAATCTGGAGAACAAACTTTAGCTCCAGTTAATTCAGCTACACCATCAATAATAGCAGTGTTTCCTTCTACCTTAACGGATGCACCCATTCTAGCTAGTTCATCAACATATTTAAAACGATTTTCATAAATACTTTCCGTAACGATACTTGTACCATTAGACATCGCCAACACCGTTGCTATCTGTGGCTGCATGTCCGTCGGAAATCCTGGGTACGGTAAAGTCTTAACCTGTGTATGACCTAATCTTTTATTTGCAACGACACGTATTGCATCATCAAACTCTTCCACCTCTGCACCAATTTCAACAATTTTTGCAGTGATTGCCTCTAAGTGTTTTGGGATAACATTCTTAATAGTAACATCACCTTTTGTAGCAACTGCTGCTAGCATAAAGGTTCCGGCTTCAATCTGATCTGGAATAATGGAATACGTACTACCATGTAACTTACTCACACCTTTGATACGAATTACATCTGTCCCTGCGCCTTTAATATTAGCACCCATACTATTTAAGAAGTTAGCTACATCAACAACATGTGGCTCTTTTGCGGCATTTTCCATGATTGTCTGGCCTTCCGCTAACGCTGCTGCAAGCATAACATTAATTGTTGCACCAACGGTTACACAGTCAAAGTAAAGATGGGTACCCACCAGTTTTTTTGCTGATGCGGTTATCATACCATGCTGAATCTTTACATCTGCACCAAGAGCTTCAAACCCTTTGATGTGCTGATCAATTGGTCTGCTTCCAATGTTACATCCACCTGGAAGCGCTACCTCTGCGTACTTATATTTTCCTAATAATGCACCTAAAAGATAATAGGATGCACGAATTCGACGAATAAAATCATCGTCAATGCTTCTTGAATTTATAGTACCACCATTTATCTTAACAGTATGTCTGTCTATTCTCTCTACTTTAGCGCCAATCGCTTCTATTGCTTGAAGTTGAATACATATATCACTAACATCCGGCAAATTTTCAATAGTAACCTGCTCGTCCGTCATTACTGCCGCAGCTAAAATACCTAATGCCGCATTCTTAGCTCCACCGATGGTAACTTCCCCAGCTAAAGCCTTGCCTCCCTTTATAATATACTGCTCCATTTCGCACCTCTATCTATTATTAATGCAGTTATATCATATTCCATTTCCCGCTTTGTCATATCATGTCAGTCATCTACATGCGTGAAACGCAGTGATGTACATCCACGCAAAAAGCCTATGGTAATCCATAGTTAAAATGCACATAAACTGCGTCTTGAATTTGTGAAAATTGATATCTTATTACGATTATAACACAAAGCTCAAATTTGTAAATGACTTTTTTTTGAAAAACCCTGTATTTTACTACCTTTTCCAGTGATTTTCAGTAAGTCTGACTGACTTATTCTGTAATTGTGTGCACTCGTTCTACAATTGTCTCCATTGTAGATTCAATATCCATATTCTCACAATCTATAACAATATCTGCATAGAGTTCGTACAAAGGGCATCGCTCTTCATATAATCCTGCTAAATCCTGCCCTTTCTTTAGTACAACGCCTCTTTGCATGATATTTCCAAGACGCTTACTGATTTCCTTATAACTTAATTTCAAATAAATTACGGTCCCAATCGTTCTAAGATGATTCATCGCTTCCTCACCATAGATTACACTACCTCCCGTAGCTATCACGGTATGCTTTGCTTGAATACTCTGATTAATCTCATTCTCAATTCGTATAAAGTGATCAAGCCCTTCGTTAGAGATAATTTCATGTAAGAGGCGTCCCTCTTTTTCTTGAATGAGTAGGTCTGCATCAACAAATTGATATCCTAGTACTTTCGCTAAAATAACTCCTATTGTACTTTTACCGGCACCTGGCATTCCTATTAATACTATATTATCTTTTTTCATCGTTTGCCACACCCCGTAATTTCTTAGTATGTTTTTTATCAACTTTTTGCACCTTTTGTTTTCTTACAGAGTACCCAAAATTACCAAGCAAAGTTCCTAATCCATAATACTCTCCATGAGAGTAAACTACTGGTTTTGTCTTATTAAGTTCGAATTTTCCAGTTTCATTTATAGATTTCTTATCAACTTGGACACCAACGACATCAGCAATAAACATATCATGAGAACCAAGTTTTATAATCTCCTTTAAGCGGCACTCAATATTAACAGGAGACTCCGCTATAATTGGTGCATTTACCTTATCTCCCTTTTTAGGAGTTAGATTCAACTCCCTAAATTTATTTACATCTCTTCCTGAACGAACACCGCAAAAATCAGTTGCTTTTGTAAGTTCTTCTGTCGTTAAGTTAATAACAAATTCTTTTGTTTTTTCAATGATGGAATAAGAATGTCGCTCCGGCCTTATGGATACCGAAACCATAGGTGGATTGGTACAAACTGTTCCGCACCAAGCTACTGTTATGATATTATTATTCCCAAATTCGTCTGCACAACTAACCATTACTACTGGTAATGGATATAACATATTACCAGGTTTAAATATTTCTTTCTCCATTGTAATACCTTTCTAATCTTCTTCGCTACTTTTGACACGTATGGTATAATTTGATATAATAAAATCTGTATAAATTTGTTATAAAATCCAATTTCATTTTCTCGAGGTGAATAATATGCCAACCAATTATATCGATATAGAAGCTGTTTCCGGTGGTACTCCTAATCTGGTAAAACAGAATTTAAAATTTAAAACAGGAAAATTTGTATGGAGAGTTAAATTTACAGCTCCACTTAATCCTTCCACCGTTAACAATATGAACCTTTACGTAACCAAATTAGACGGTTCTTCTCTTAAAACTTCTATCCAATATGATTCCATTAATAATTATATTGAAATAGAACCCTTAGAGGCCTATGCACAAAATGAGTCCTACATATTAAACATAACCAAAAATGTTGAGTCAAAAGGTGGACAACGATTGAAAGAAGAAATCCGTCTTCGTTTTAAACTTTAACATCAGATTCCTTCCAATCTCGGTTGAATATTAGTTTTCTACTGTTTCAGGTGTAAAATACTTGCGTGTTTGGCATTGTTATATCTGAAACAATATAGAAAACTCTGTTTAATTTAGATAGCCATCATAGAATATCTTTTTTTCTTAATATGGAAAGATCAAATTGATTTAAGCTTCCATTACGAGTTAACTCCAGTAATACTTGTTCATTTTCTTTTTCATGATTTAAAATAATTTGATCAAGATAAGAGAAAACTTCGGAAAGGGCGTTTTCTCTTTTTAACTTCATTTTATCCAATAGCTTATCACTTAAATACTCAAATGCTTCCTTCTCTATCTTATATCCTTCCTCAATAATTGTATCGTAAGCAAATCCTTGATAATCCGCGAGCTTATATTCTGGCAATACAATACGGTTTGGATAAGTAATGCTTAACTCCTCCTTATCCTTCCATAGTTGTTCCATTTCTTCGCTTAATCCGGTTAGTATATAAATAATATTTTGCTCTGGAATCTGTTGAAGCTCCATTAAACGGATCAAGGTATCTCTTGTCAAAAACTGAGCATTTTGCAAAATCATGATACAATCTTTTAACTGATCGCTTTTTGCTAAAAAATCCATTCGGTTTAACTTCTTCGCATCGATGAGGGCTACTCTAGGAGAAGTAATAAAAGATAGGCGATGTAATAATTTAGCATATTTCTTAGCTAATAGTGTCTTCCCACTATTAGCGCTTCCCATAATAATTATATTTTGGAGCCCGTATGCGGAATGAATCATCATCTCAAGACTATGAAGCAAATTCTCCCTTAATCCATCAATTCGAAGAAAGTTTCCAAACATTTCGCATAATGAAATACCTTTTTCTTCTAATATAGGTAAAAGATTAGAGTGTAAATCATCGATGAGTTCATAATTTGATTTTGAGTCTATATGGAAGAAGCTTTTAGGATCTTCTTTTAGGCTCTCATTATCATCTTCTAATAGCTTTTTACTTCCCTCTTCTATTAGCTTCTTACTTTCATCTTCTTCTAAATTCTCTCTATTATCCGCTAACTCTTCCCTATCCTTTTCTATTCCTTCCTTTATAGCACTTAAATTGCCATTCTCTAATTCGGTATCTATATTCCGATCTTTCTTACTATTTAATTCTAATTCCGAATATGAATGTTCATCCGAAGCACTTTCCAAAATATTCGTATTATCAACAATCATAGTATCCTTATCAGTTTTGACATTTGTAGCACCCTCTATTCCGATCGTATCTTCGCGTAAATCATACTTTTTATGAAATAACGTATGTTTTGACTTACCAAATCCAGGTGGAATAACTATCGTAGAATTTACTTTTTCTTCTTTCTCTTTCTCTTCTTGCATTCCTGTTTCTTGTTCTATATTCTCATTTGTACTATCTTCTTGCCCTATATTCTCATTTGTACTATCTTCTTGCCCTATATTTTCTTGAAGTACATCAAATTTTCTGTCCTTCATGTCATCTTCATCAATTGTATCATTACTATCTACTTGGTAATCCTCTTTTTCTGTTTCATTCTCCTCAAATACCGTTACTTCCTCATCTGATACTTTTTCTATTCCTTCATCCTCATTGTCAGCAGTATCATCATTTTTTGAGTCAGAGACCACAAAGAAGCTATCTTTCCTAACATTCTCTTTCTCGTTCAGTTGATAAGTAATCTCCTCAGCACATCGATCTTTAAGATCTTCTTTCGCCTCTATTTCCTTCTCTTGATTTTCTAAACCTTCAGAGTTATTCTCACTATTCTTATTGTTGGTTTGCTTTTTAGCTTCAAGTAACATATTTATATCTAATTCACCATTATAAAAAGCTACAAGAGCTTTTGCACGATCAACATATTCACCACTACCAAACCATAAAATGATTTTTTCACATTCTTTACGGCAAGCTGTTTCATTTCCAGTTTTATAGTATAATTTTGCAAGCTCATAAGCCCAGCATTCAATATATTCGACCTCTCGAAGCTTTTCTAGGTCCGCAATTAGCACTTCGGTTGGCTTTCGCATTAACTTATCAATGCTATAGCGGAATATATACTGATAAAAATCATCTGGAGCCATTTTAATAAATTCTTCTAGATAATAATTTGCCTCTATAATATCTTTTAACTTAATTGACAAATGAACTAATTGCGCCAAAATCCTTCTCGTTTTTACAGTATCATAAATTTGCTCAAATAGCTCCTTTGCCTCAACATATCTTCTATTTTGAAAGTAGCATTCCGCAATCACACTTAGGTCTGACATACTTTTTAGTTTCTTAGTGTCAACATTTACTGCCAAATTATATGCTTCCTTTAATTGCCCCTGCTCTAAATATTTCTTTATTTGTTCTAACTGAATGATTAATTTATATTTTTTCATTCTAACCTCCAAGCGTCACTCGTTTTTCATCCATAGGGCTCTAAAACGGATATGACTATATTACATCGTTTAGAAATCTTTGTTTTTAATATAACTTACTACTCATACTTTAATTTAAAAAGGTGTATCATGGATTACTTTCTTTGATTTAAAATCGCATCTGCGCTTTTTTAATTTATACTTAATTCCTCATAGCGCTGTTCTAAAGAGATTTTCTGTCCATTTCGAGTTAAGGAATTTGATACTGTATCATTCCATACACATTTCCCCTGATTAAATATAAGAACCCGGTCACACAAACGTTCCACTTCTTCTAAATAATGGCCTACATATAAAACTGCTGTTCCAGCCATCTTAAGGTGTTCGATAGCAGATAATATCTGTTTTCTCGATTGCAAATCTATACCAACGGTTGGCTCATCTAAAATTACTAATTTGGGTTCATGTAGCAGAGCTACCGCAATATTTAATCTCCGTTTCATACCACCGGAGTACTCTTTCACTTTTCTATTTAACTCACTCTCGGTAAAACCTATCATATCACTCAATTGCTTGATTCGTTCTTTCCTCAGCGTTTTTGGTAAATGGTAGGCATTACCCCAAAACAAAAAATTGTCCATTCCAGTAAGAGATTCGTACAGAGCAATGTCTTGAGGTACGTATCCTAAGGAACTTCGTATGCTTTTAGGATTTTTTACAACATCCTCTCCATTGAAAAGAATATGTCCCTTATCCGGTCGAAGTAAGGTCGCTATCATAGATACTGTGGTAGATTTTCCTGCACCATTCGGGCCAATTAAACCTGTAATTTCACCTTGTTTCATCTTAAAATTGATGTCATCTACCGCTGTATGATTTTGATAAGCCTTATGTACGTGATTTACCTCTAGCATTTTTTATCCTTCTTTCCGAATACAATTCTCCGTTTTTTGACACAATCTAACATAATATTATCATTATCGTTTCCAATTAACAAGTAGTATCAATAGAACAATATAATTCAACGCCATCTTTATAGTTTTCCTTGTGATGAATAAAATAACAGAGGTAATAGAAAATTCCTAATCAGACGAAATAACTCTCTTTTTTGGAATACTTCTAATTTACCTCTGTTATATTAGAATACGAAAGCTATAATTGATATCTTATGCTTTCATGATTCTATGCATCCTTTAAATCTTATTCTTCATTGTTTCTATGACTTTAACATCCCCGTCTGCTCTTATTGATAAAAATCAAAGCTAGTCTGCTCGTATCTTAACGGAGTGAATTCTGTCTCCCTTGCCTCTACGGAACTATGATAATCTACCACAACAGTCTGCTGCCTCTGATCGATTAATTTTTGTCCAAGGACATAGTTCACATCAAATCGGCTGGTAATCGCTGGGGTAGTACCTCTAGCAGGAACAATTAACTGTACCTGATTCGCTTTCAGAAGTTCAAAGATAGGTTCCCAGATATACACGTCTTTTGCTGCACCGAATGGATTATCAATAAATATAACTTTACGTAGTCCGCTATTCTCTGCCTTATGAGAGTTGATATTGGTAATGTAGTTAATAATTGATATTAAAAACTGCGTATAAATACCTTGGGATTGTCCAGTACTTCCAACTGCTTCTTCATAACGAAGATGACGACTTTGCTCTTTAATTCTTTCTCTTTTATAAAGGCTAAGCTTAATTGCATTCATATCAGTGACAATGACAGAGAATAACTTTTTTAAGGACAGTGCATTACGAATAAACTTAAGTCTTTCCGTTAAGTCCTTCATAGCGTCGGCACCCTTTACGATTTCATCAATATAAGAAGACATCTTGTCCTTATAAAATTCCTCTTTTACATATGGTATGTGTAGAGAAATCATCGGGATTAATTCCCCCTCAAGCGTAATCCTTGAAAGTTTAGGAAGACGTTCTAACTCTGTTTTAATATAGACACAACGTTGTAAGCATTGGTTTTCAAAGTTATCTTTGATATTTTGCATATCTTCAATTCCCTTATAGATACGTTCCTTTTCTAATGCAAGGCAATCATTAACCTCATGAAGGTTAGTAATTAATCTTCTTGTATCAGCTTCAGAGTAAGGAAGTTTCACATTCTGACCGATCTCATCCGCTAACATAACAGCACCTAGAAGTTTAAGGGAATCCATAGTCTTTCCTTTGTTATGAGCAAATTCCTCCTGCTTTTGTTTCACTCGCTTTTCATTTTCTTCAAATTGTGATTCAAGTTTCTTTAACTCAGATAGTACTTCTTCTGTGCTAAGTCCTGTGTATTTTACTCGATTAGAATCCGAATCCACCTCAGTAAACAAGGAAGTATCTACATTCTTTCTCATGCGTTCTACGTCTTTTTTCATCTCTTCGAATAATGCTTCTTCTTTTTTACATGACTCTAATACCCCTTGGTATTTTTTTGCTTCCACTTCTAATCGATTTAACTGCTCCTTAGTGTCAATCGTTAATCGCTCTAAATCAAAGCCTTCAAAGGACTCAAATGGTCCTTCTCCATATTGTTCATTTAATGCACTGACAGCCTGATCGCACTTACCAAGTAATCTACTATAATCAGATCGTAGAGAGTCGCATATTACCTTCTTCTCCCCCGTTTCCTGCTCTAAATTGTTACAAGTTTCTTTTAACGAGGATATCTCACTATCGCTAGTTTCAAACAAACGATTTTCCTGTTGCATCTGTTCTAGCAAAGTTAAAGAGATGCTTCTTGCCTGAATACTCTTAAGGCAACGATTCATTGCATTTACATAAGAATTCACTAAATGGTTCTTATCTTCCAAATCCGAATGTTTTGATTCTAGCGCTGATAAACATCCATGGAGTTTCGTCGTTAACTCTTCCTCAGTGAGAGATAAGGCTTTATACTCCCCTTCTTTGTAGTAAAGCTGGTATTTACTTTCCCATAGGAGTACCTGCTTATTTAATGCTTCTTTGTTAGACGCTCTAACAGATTCCAGCTCCTTACCCTTTTCAGTTAGTGTAATCTTTTCTTCCGATGCCTGTGACAGAAGGTCTTTTATCTTTTGTTTTCTGTTTTCTTCACTTGCAATCTCAGATTCGCATGACGTAAATTCTTTCTTGAGAAGGTTTAACTCATGAAGGAGTCTAATCTCTTCCCTTGTTGATTCAATATCCTTTTGTAACTCACTAACCAACTGACCAAGGGCTTCTATCTGCTCTTTCCTTTCTTCACACTCTTCCCGTTTTTTTCTAAGCTTAGTATCTACTTCCTCAAGTTTTTGTTTACGATTCTTTGCACTTTCCATCAATAATGTATAAGTTTCTTGCCCATTTCCTTGAAAAAAGGATACCTTTTCCTCGTCTTCCGAATACGTTTTTTCTTGATCTTCCAATCGATAGATACGACTTTTACTTTCCTTAATTTCATCCTCTAGTTTATTAATTTCCTTCTTAAGACGTGATTCGTCAAAAAGAACGCTCTGATCTTTTGATAACAGACTAATACCTTTTGGTAAGGATAACTTGTCTACTCTATCTAAACTTTGTTCTTGAATTACTGGAATAACATATTCTTCGAATTCTTTTCCGGTTAAATTAATTTCTTCTGTACTTTCTTCTCCCCTAAGGATTACTGCGTATGGAAGATATGGAATGTTCAAAATTAATTCACTTCGCTTCTTCGTATCCAAGGTATGAAGATACTCTACTCCTGTCATCGCATCTATCCCAAATCGTGATTTGAGCGTTGAAGCGGCAAGTTGTAGCACCTCTTCGTTACCAGAGAAACGCCCAGACTCTAGGTCTTCTTTTTCTTTTTTCAGTTTTAAAATTAATTCTTTTTCAAAGGCGATTGCTGGGATTATTTTTCTAAGGCGTCTGTGGATTTCTTGTTTTAGCTCATTTAGTCCATCTTGTCCATAGGCGCGAAGCAATTGCTCTATTTTATTTCGCTCTGCAGTAATTTTTTCAATTTGTTTCTCTTCTTCCTCTAGGTGTTCCTTATGGGTGGAACTTTGAAGAGTGAGCTTTGCTACATTGATTATTGCTTCTTGATAGAGTGCTTCTTCCAGTAACTTTTTCTCTTCTGTTACTTTCTTTTTTTCTGTAAGCGCATGAAGTCTTATTTCACTTGTCTGCTTTTGCTTTTCTGATTCCTCTAACAATAAAAGATTTGCCTCTCTTAAGAGACCAGTAATCTTTTCCCCAAGTTCTTGTCTCTTATCCTTTAGCACCTGAAGCTGATGGGTAACAACTGCATATTCCTTTTCTCCAGATAGCACTCTCTCATTTGCCAGCTCCAGAGCCTTTTGAAGTGCAGCTATCTCAAGAGCAAGGCTTTCCAATAAGCAAACACTCTCTGTTTTATAAGCATCAAAACGTTTCTTCTTCTCATACACCAAGGACTGAATCTCAGATAATAGGTCAGAATTATTACTTTGTACTGCACGAATAGACTCTAAAACTTCATTTCGCTTTTGCTTTTCGTTAAGATACTCAAGGTAATCATTCATGGATTCCTTTTTCATTAACTGAGCCTGATTCATTTGTAGCTTTTCCGTTAAAGATTGATATTCTTCCTCCGCTTTTTCTAAGCGCGCACGAAGGGCTATCGTTTCTCTTTTTGTTTCAAATACTCTGATATTTTCTAATCGTTTTTTTAGTTCCTCACGCTTTTTCTCACTCTCTCTTACTTCTTCTTCTAAGCTTTCGAATCTGTCTTTCGATTCCTTTGTCATATCAGAGGCTTTTCGATATACCTTTGCTAAATCCTCTTCGTACTGTTCTTTTTCCTGGTATAGATCTACTAAGCCTTCTAGGCGTTTGGAGAAATTCTGTAAAACCTCTATTTGTCTATCATAATTTGCAATTTCATCCTTACAGCGAGATAATTCCAAGAGCTTTTCTCTAATATCAAGTAAGGTTTTAGACATCGTCTCTTCTTCCTCGGTACTGCCTGCTTTCTGGGTAAAAGACTTTTGAATGATCTCTTCAATTAATAAATCTTCTACAACTTTACGGGTTGTCTTATAATTTGTTTCGAAGTAAGTTCTAACGTGACCTTCCGTTTTATTAATCCCACGAATTATTTCCCACTCACTTTCGTAGATTCCGTATAAGGAAACAAACGCCTGATAGTCCTTCTTTCGGTCAAATATCTTTACCACATAGTTGTTATCACGTTCTAAGTCCTTTAGATATTTTCTAAGCCCTGTATAAGTAATCCTCTCTTTGTCTTTCACAAGTGGAAGATTTTTAATATCATTTTCATTATACTCACGATAAAAGATACAATAATTAAAGTACTCAATGGAGGCTGTATCTTTCACCTCTTCTGGTACCTGATTGGTAGCTTTTCTCGCACAAAATCCAGTTAGCATATAGCGAAAGCCATTCTCGGTATCAAAATCATCTAATCTCCATTCAATTAATGAATGGATGGTCTGACTTCCATCGCCAGTACGAAACAGCTTTTCAATCGGCTGTTTCTCATCTAACGTACAGTTTGGAATCATATTCTGCAACATAAGTAGCATTAATACACTTTTACCACCGCCATTTGCAAGGTCATATAGTGTATTATGACAGAAGGGCTTCATGATAAAATCATCATACGCCTGCGTACCAAAATTATATTTTACGTTATTTACACGGATACGATTAATGTGTGGCATCCTACTGCCCCTCCTTTTCTTCTAATTGTTGCGACATCTCATAGAGCCTTCCTCTCTCTTCCTCAAAATAGTTTTTCACCATTGCATGAAAACGATTTGTAGGATAATACTTTTCCTGCGCTTCCACAAAAAGATTTTGAAGAGTCAGAAAGTTAAGCACAAGCTTTACATAACCAGATTTAGAACCTCTTCCTGCACGAATCCCATTCGTATCTTCACTGCTTACTACAGGAAGTTCATCCCAGGTTATAGCAAGGGTTTCAAAGCTTCTTTCTTCCAGTTCATTACGCACTAAGATATTAATGTTACGAATCATATTGGCAAGATTTCGGCTAACTGCCTCTAGGATTTCCTCTATTCTTACATACTCTGTATACGTATACGTTGCAGAGTCACTATAAAAACTCACCATAGTGTTATACATGATAAAGTAGCAAAGGTATAGCTCTTTATTTAGACGCAATCCCATTGCACGCTTTAGTTCTTCGTTGGTGTACCCAAACACACGATTATGGTCTCCGGCGGTTAAAAATAAGCTGTAATTATAATCATATATTTTTAAATTCATCCCTTTTGCCATCTGCTCCACAATATCATTAACCTCGGCATTGTTACTGTAAGCCTCATATAAATCTGCATTTTTCCCAGTTTCCAGACTAATTTCTTCTCCGACAATTAATGCCTGAAATACCTCCATGGCTTTTCCAAGACTTTTATTATTTAACATAGCATAAATCTCCTATCTTATCTCATTTTATTTGCAACTGGAACTCTTCTCATTCCTAATGTCGTACAAATAAAATGTTGGTCGTAACGAACTCATGATTTTCCGATATATCAGTGATTAAGTGGGTAATCTTCTCATCTTCTCCCTCTTGATCTGATAGAAGTTTCAAAGAAAATTGTAATTTCCGATATCTCTCATGGCTTGCTTCTTCAAGGAATCTCGCTAAGAATCCATCAAAAAAGGTATCCTGATGCTTTCTTATCTCCTTTAAATCGTACTCCTTTTTTTGACATAGATGCACTAAGAAAGAATAGTAATCGCTATTTTTAAAGATATCATCAAAAAACTTTAACTCAAGCTCTTGATTAAACCCTGCCAATGAAAAAGATTCTCTTACAAGCAACATGTCTAATAAAGTCTTTATCATTGCCTCGTAGTTTTGTGATATTCTTTCTTCCTCTATTTCATCCTCAAATAGATAACTTTCCTCGTTAACTTCTTCTACTACTTCACTGACTTCTTCCTTTTGACCAGTATAACTTAAGAGTTCATCGATATTTCCAAGATAGAATGTCTTTGTAATCTTTGGAGAAAACAGGGGTGAAACAATAGATTTTAGTAAGGATACATCATTTCTATTCTTTGCCTTCTCTACATAATCCATGAAGTCAAATGCATTTCTTAAACGGCTGTATTTATGTTTCTTAATCATCTCATCGGAACGCATCTGAAGATCCGTACAATCTGAAAGAAGTCTACTGTGATTGGTCATTGCCTTTTTTAGTTCCGTCTCAAGTTCATAAATTTCTTTTAAAGATTGCTGATAATTAACCCCCGCCATACTCGCCTTTTTCAGTGCCTGATTCGCTAGTTCCTTGTTACGTAAAAATGCTTTCTGCTCTCTATCAAACCACTGCATTCCCGTTCGTTGAAATTCTTCTAACGCTTTTACACCTTCAAACACATTGGCACCTAGTAAAGTTAGGACTTCTTGCTTTCTAAGTCTAAGGCGATTAACTTCACTATTAATTCTTCTAACAACCTCTGTACCACCTTTAAAATTCTTAGTTTCAATCATTTTTTCCAACAATAGCTGCTGGATATTAATCTTACTTTCTTCCTTCACTTCTTTGGTTTCTAAATAAAACTCAATTGCGTCTGCGGTAACAGAATAAACTACACTACCAACCAGTAATTTGCTCTCTAAAAGTTTCACCCTGGCTGTTATTTGCTTTTTCTTTGCTGGATCAAAATACTCCATAACAAATGGTTTTCCATCGTTTTTTATCTTATCAAACAGGTAATCAATCAATTCTTTTTCTTCTTCCCCATAAATGGATAAGGAAAAATCATTCTTTAATAGCTCAGATAGAAACCCCGCCACTTCCTGATAGGTAACACTCCTTTCATTAAAGTGATTTTCTTCAATAAAATAACGAAGAAGAGCCATTGTCACATAGCCCATGTCAACAATGGCATATTTCCCATCTTTAAATTGTGTCATAGATACCTGTTGCAATAAAAAAAACGGTATGTATTTTTTTAGATACTGCATTCTAGTGCTATGATTGTTTACAATATCATCTCGTAGTGTATGGTTCATGGTACCTCCAAATTACAAACTGCCCCAGCGATTACTCAATAAAACCACTGGGGCAGTAAATATTACAAATCTCGATAAAAGGACATGGTGTTCTCTAATTCCTTCGTTAACTCGATTCTTTCCTTTGCTAACGCATGAAAACGAAGCTCTAATTCCCTTAATTTCTTAGCAGTGTTACGTTGAAACCTACCAAATGCCTCCACAAACAGTGGTTGCATTATCAGCTTCTCACGTATCTCCTTAGAAAATGGACAATAGGTTGCTAGAAGCTCTCTTGCTACCTTATTTAGTCGAATGGCACCAAATGCTTCCCCTTTAATCCATGCTTCATAATCTAATACAAATATTTCTCTTGTATTATTTCTTCCCTTTTGAATCTGTAGCTTTAACTTTTCTTTCCGTTCCTCAGATAAATCATGATTTCTACGGTAGAACTGAATGTAATCTACATATTCTGAGGTAAGAGACTTATGTTTTAAATCATTCCAAGCAGTTCCTTGAATGCATCTGCATAATTCCCAACGGAATCGCCCAAACAATCGTATCATAATATCGTCCAAATTGGAATCGATAAAGTGTGGAAATAAGAAGCGACCTGGATTATTTCTTCTTTTACCGCTAATTTCCTGCCACATTGAACCATTGGAACCTGAAATTGGAAGAATAATAATCTCTGGAAGTACTTGTTTCATAATGTACTCTTTCTCAATTCCTGCCTCCACATTCACATAAAGTGCTTCACGATGAAAAGCTGAATAGTCAATCTCTAATACTTTACTAAAGGAATCATTGATTCTTTCCTTGGTAACAAATGCTCTTTCTATTACATTATAGAATTGTTCTTTATAGAGGATAGGAAGGAAAATAGAGATTTGTCCATTTAATAGCTTATTGTTATAGGCGAACATATTCGTAATTTCGTAATGAAGTTTCTTCTCTACATTAACAAGAAGTTCTTTCTCTTCCTTCTCTGTGATATCGCCCTTTTTACGCATCGTTCTTAGATGATCCACATAATCTAAGTCGAATTCACTCTTTGAGGGTTCTTTTTTCCCTTGCATTATTAAGCTAAGCCATTCATATAACGTATAAATGCGGCAAGGTCCTTCTGTTGTTCCGGCATCTAACTTACATAAGGAATAAAGTTGCTGCTCCGTTAATAAACGCTCATCTACTAATCCATATTTCAAAAATAAATCAATTACCTTAGGAATAGCCTTTTGTTTCTTATAGGCTATTAAAAAAGCACGCTCATAAATCTCATAATAATACTTCGTAATTTCTTTCCTTTTTAACCTCATTTCATCATCTGGAGATAAACGATCCTCCGCATTAACGAAATATTCAACAGCCGTGGAAAATGCTATTTCTTTTTCTTTTTCTAGCTCTATGAAACTAAATATTTGACGCATCGAACCACTTAAAGAATCAACCATTGCCTTAATATCTGCTGTTTCATCTTTGGTTGTTTCCTGGGATTCACTTGTTACAACAAGACTTAGATATAATTCTTCAAATTCTTTACGATCTAGCGTTACACTATGGTTCGTATATAATGATAATACCTTATCAATGGAATTAATACGGTCTACCATATTATCAATACGATGCATCAGTTCCTGATTGATAAAACCATCTTTTTTGAAATCCTGATAAAGTGCTATCTCTCTTTTAAAGAGGCACATTTCACTATTGTTCATAAGAAGCAAAAAGCCCTCCTCGAGGTGTGAGGTAATCTCTAGGCACTGTAATGTGATATTTGCAAGAATGGAACAGGCCTCCTCGACATGAGACATCGTCATGCTCTCACTATGCCCATAAAATGCTTTTACTGCAGTTAATGGTAGATTAGAGCACTCACAAAAGAAGTCTGCTTCTCTATGATTAAATTCAATATCTGAGTTGTATGCTACTAGTTCTTCAATCTTTGGTAAGGCATACACAGGAAACTTATTACTATGACCTGCCTTAACATAATAAGCGTATTCTTCCTTTAAATATTCGTAGAGGGACTCATCACAGCGGCTAATTTCCTCTAACACGCGGCTTAACTCCCTAATATAATAACAAAGAGAATAAATAATAACACCTTGATAATCTTTATTGAAAGCAAAAATTTCATGAAGGGAATCCACTCCACTTACCGGAAAAGGATAAATAACTACGTCTTCTGATGCCACATAATTACTTAAGTATCTCCCTAAAAATAAATCATGAATGCCAAACATGCATCCCTGCGTTAGGACAATACGGCTCCCATGATTAATCGCAGTTATACGACCTTTTAGCACCATGCATATGTAAGTTACTTCCTCTTGTTCTTGAAAAATAACGGTGCCTCTTAATAATTGATTCACCGTATTTGGTTTTAATAACAAATGCTGCGCCTCCTTGCTTTTGTGTAATTGTAACCTTATCCATCCTAGATTAATGAAACTTATTATTGTACTCTAACTCCCATCTGCATGCTTTAGAACACATACAAAATAAGATGTTCCCATCCTCCTATTATAATCGAATTCAATATAATGTGAAAGTATATTTTACCTTTTTGTCGAAAAACAGAACAAAAACAAAAAGGCCGATATAAAAAGTAGGTTATACTTCATTTATATCGGCATATTGATTCTTATTATATATGGATAATTAGTCATGTATTAATAATCCGTGCGCCTTGCTTCGAATAATTACCACAAACGTTACCTCCACAGTTAACTCGGTCCAGGCGCCCTCACGGCACACGAAAGGTTCTGCTTAGTGCTGCTGCATTCCTGCCCTGACACGGTTCACAAATTTTCATTGCGTAAGACCCAAACGTCAACGTCACTTATAGAGGGCAGCTATGCAATAAGTTATCCTAGGCAAGACATCACCCCTGCTGTAGCGGATTGCAGGTACAGGGCACCGCTATCTCCCCGGCTGCACGGAAACTTTATAACAATAAAAAGACCAGTGGTCTCATTGCTACCTTATAAGGAGTATCCTAAGCTGGATACTATCAATTTACCACACACAAAAAATCTATCGTTTGTGCAAGGTAAGGTTTAGTATACTTTGTTTTTTATAACTTGTCAATAGTTATCCCGGTGAAGTAGGTTTTCAAATTATGGTTATTTTTCAAATTTTTAATGCAATTAAGTTAAGAAACTGTAACATAGATACCCTTCAAGAAATTCAACAAAATATAAATCCCCATTCTATTTCTCAGACGCTAGATATGCTGCTCTTGCTTCCTCTTCCGTATCGTCATAGATATCTTGATATAAGCGAACTATATTTTCTTCCCAATCAGGAATAATAGGATACGTAATACCATGATATTCTAAAGGTGACTCAAATAATCCTTGATAAGGAAAGCGTTCTGAGTTTAAGGTTGTTATCCCATCCTCAACGATACATTCTATCGTATTCGATATCTGTTGGCTGGTAAGATTTGTTTTTACATAAGATAGACATGTGGAAGTGATGGATAATAGGTCAAAAATATTTTTCTTTTTATACTTCTCAAATATCGCATTTAGTACGCGTCGCTGTCTTAAGGTTCTTCCAAAATCGTCTGTTACTCCACCTAAAGTTTCAACCTTTCTAACCCTTGCATAGCCAAGCGCTTGGTTTCCATTGAGATGATTCCATCCTTCTTTTAGCGTTCGATTAGATGGATTGGAAATGTAATTTTCTTTATTTAAATAAGCTGCTTCTTTTGCTCCTAGCTCTATATCAATTCCATCTAATTCATCAATAATTTTCTCAAATGACTCAAAGCTCACATAGGCATAACCATCAATTTTAATGCGATAATTAATCTCAATCACTTCAATGAGTGAATTCATTCCTCCAGCCGCATAAAAGGCATTTAATTTTTTTGCACGATTCCCCTCATATTCAATATACGTATCACGAAGCAATGAAACCAGTGTGATTTCCTTACTCTCCTTGTTGATAGAAGCAATCATAATAACATCTGTATTCCTTGCATTATAAATCTCCTCAATACCAATTAAGAGATAGTTATTTACTCCCTCCTCTTTTCTCGGTAGAATTTCTTTCTCCGGAGTCTTTATACTATAGTCCTCTGAAAGGATATCAACCATATCCACAGAATCCACATCCATATTATCTTCTGGGTAAGATGTCACGATTGGTTGAAGTACTTCAGGTGAAGTATCCATGGCATCATGCAGTAATAAACCAGCTATATTATAAAAAATACTTCTACCCGACCGTGTCCCAATGGTAAAAGATACGATTCCCATACAAACAAAAACAAGTGTACCTATTAAAAAACTTCGATATTTTTTTCTCCTTTTAGATAACTCTTCCTCTGTTATGTCGATTTCTTCCAAAGCTTCCTTCTGATTTGTAACCCCAAATTTCATAGTCTAATCCTCCGTTAGATTTATTGGTATTTTGATATTCTCTTAATTCCTAATACCACTAACTTTTGTATCATACCCATTCTCATTTCATTTAAACATTAGCCTATTCCCAGAATGTGTCATTTAAATGTTCAAAATCTTATGATTTTATTACAAAAGTAAGCAAGTTTTTATAATTCTCCTATCTTATCGCTTCCCTTACATCCTTTACTTTCTTAGAAATAGGCATTCCTTTACTTCTATCCCTTGCTACGATAATGTAAGGGATATATAGCCTTGTACTTCTTAAACAAAATGCTATAATGAATAAGATGTCATTCTTTCATTTGAGGAGATTTCATTAACCATATATCAAATGAAAGTATGCAAAAATGTGGTCGCTATAAGGAGACTAATAAAACAATGGATAAGAATATAAAATTTATGAAAGCTGCGATAGCTCAGGCAAAAAAGGCTGCTTTAATTGGTGAAGTCCCAATTGGTTGTGTTATTGTTTATGATAATAGAATTATTGCTCGTGGCTATAACAAGCGCAATACAAAAAAAACCACACTCGCTCACGCAGAAATACTTGCAATAGAAAAAGCCACCAAATACCTTAACGATTGGCGTTTGGAAGGTTGTACTATGTACGTTACTCTAGAACCTTGCCAAATGTGCGCAGGTGCAATTGTCCAATCCCGTATGGATCGTGTTATTATCGGTGCTATGAATCCAAAAGCAGGTTGTGCTGGTTCCATTCTAAATTTATTACAAATGGAAGAGTTTAATCATCAAGTAGTATTAGAAACAGGAGTAATGCAAGAGGAATGTGCTAAATTATTGCAAGACTTTTTTATTATGCTACGAGAACAAAAAAAGATAGAAAAAGAAAAGAAAAAGGAGGAGTACGATGAAGATTAGTGGTTTACAAAAACTAACTCTTTTAGATTATCCTGGGCATCTTGCCTGTACGGTATTTACTGCAGGCTGTAATTTTCGTTGCCCATTTTGCCAAAACGCCTCACTTGTTCTTCCTTCTAAAGAAATTTCACAGTATAGAGAAGAAGAGATTCTAAATTTTCTTTCCTCTCGTAAACATATATTAGAAGGATTATGTATCTCTGGTGGAGAACCAACGATGCAGCCAGACCTTACTGATTTTATTCGAAAGGTAAAGTCAATGGAGTATTCCGTAAAATTGGATACGAATGGTACTCATCCAAAGCTCCTGCGAGAACTAATTGAAGATCAGCTCATCGATATGGTAGCGATGGATATTAAAAACAGCAAAGAAAGCTATCCAAAAACTTCTGGAATAGAAATTCTTAATATAAACTCTATAGAAGAATCGGTAGATCTCCTAAAAGAAGGTCGAATTCCTTATGAATTTCGAACTACTATTGTCAGGGAATTACATACGAAAAAAGATATGGATGATATTGGAAAGTGGCTTTATGGGTCATCTCCTTATTACCTGCAAGCTTTTGTTGACTCTGGAGACTTAATCGGTACTAATCTTACAGGTTATAGTAAACAAGAATTGATCAAGTTACTTGAGATAGTAAGTCCATATCTACCAAATGCATCCTTACGTGGGATTGACTAATTTATATAATATCTTAAAGGAGGAGTTCTCTTGGACTCATTATATTATACCAATCATCTTGTACTAAAAATTCTTGATCCGAGTTGGGCTCCTTCTGTTCTCAATTTTTATCTAATAAATCGTACGCATTTTGAGCCTTGGGAACCACAACGTCCGAGTAACTTCTATACCTCAAACTACCAACGCTCTCTTCTCACTGCTGAACAGCAATTATTGTTAAATAGTCAAGGAGTTCGATATTATCTTTTCGAGAAAAGTAATACCCATAAAATTATTGGTTCTGTAAACTTCTATCATATACAAAAAAGTCCTGACAATACTTGCAAACTAGGTTATAAATTGTCTTCCTCCATGCTACATAAAGGATATGCGCAAGAAGCAATCTCCTTTCTGATACCAAGAATATTTCATGAATACAATCTATATCGAATAGAAGCTGATATTATGAGAAATAACCTTCCTTCCATTCGCCTTATCGAAAGACTAAACTTTCATCTGGAGGGTATTTCACGCGGTGGATACGAAGTGTGTGGACAAAGAGAAGATCATTTAAGGTATTCACTGCTTTATACAGAAATTTAATCATTCATAAGTAACATTCCAAAAAAGGTGGTAAATCTGATATTAGACTTACCACCTTTTTTTCATAAATTATTACAATTACCGATGATATTACAAAATTAACAAGTACTGTTATTGCTATAATCAATATAAATATACCAATATCCGAAATCCCCATCTCTTAATTTACGGCGTCTTGAACATTTAAAATCCTTAAATCCAAACATTCCTGCCATATGTTTTTCCCTTGCGTTATAGGCACCTGGTACCATAACCATATAATAAATTCCTTCTCGTGACATCTTTTTTGCAAAAAGAAGATGACGATAGGCAGAAAACGAATGGAGTATAAAGCTGTTATTCCCGAGAACCCAGGCATCAATAGGTAGTAACCCTAGATCTTTTGGTTCAATACGAACACATTCCGTTATTTCTCCGTCATCAAAAGGATACATATGAGGAAAACGATCCAGGATGGATCTTGCTGACGGGTGATCGCACCAGCCTTCTTTCTCGGACAAACTGGGTATGGCATTACAATTTGCGGCATTTACCATTTCATCATTATCATCAAGTACAAGTTCATCCTCCTCTAATAGGGCTTCTTTCTCTCCAATTCCTTTTGCAGCCTCAATCGATGAGACCATAAACTCCTCCTCAGTAATCGACCCTTTTGCTTCCTCATTTTCTTCCACCTCTTTTGTAACCTCAAAAACTTCTTCCTTTACACTAGGTGGAGCTATAATTGTTGCAGCTTTAAGTTCTCTCTCTTCCGATTCTAATGATAGCTTTATTGATTGTTCTAGTTTAACTTCCTCTTTTACTTTTTCTTGTTCTACTAAATCCTCTTTTAAGAGACCCCCATCTTCTATTTCTACTGTAGCTTCTCCTACTGTTACTGCAACTTTATCTTCATCTACTTTAGCTTCTTCTTCGACTACATCTTCTCCGATTAATCCTGTGTATTCTATTTTTTCTTTTGTTTCCACAACATCCCCTAAGACTTTATTATTTTCTAACTTAGTCGTTTCTGGTTGTACCTTGACAACCTCTATTACCATCTCTGATTTCGTATCAACAACTTCTATAGTGGAAGGTTGTTTTGTTGTTTCAACGTTATCTTTTACTTCCTCTTTGTTACCAGTATTCTTTGCTTCAAAAGCAGAAACCTGATGATATGTAATCGGGATATTATCCCATTCTGTTACAAAATAATTATCCTTAGAAAAACAAACGACTATGCCGGTTATGTCATAGAAACGTACCTTGGTATCTTCCATAACACCTCTTGGCATCGTTACTCTTGCCTCGACTCCATCGGCCTTTGTTATTGCGGTTCCTGTTAAAATTCCTTCCGTTTGATCACGGTTTCTTTTTACAAAGTATACTCTGCATACCCGTCCAGGAATCGTTCTTAGATTACAATTAAGGGAAACCTTACACATTTCATCACTAGTTTCTATTCTAGCATATCCAGTATTGTTTATTTTTCTTCCCGAATCATATTGATAAAAATACGATACAAAACGTTTGTAATTGGTCATACAGCACCCCTTTTCTTTCCACTATACCGTTCTTTCTCTATTACGCAGAATATTTACTATGAGCCCGTCTTATCCTAATATATGTTACGTTCCAATAACCTATGACAAAAATACTTGCTGGCACCAAACTATAATTACTAAAAATACCTAAAGATTGCGTTTAAAATGCAAATAGTGTAAAATGTGTCTAGTTATAACCCTTAAGATTAGAATGGAGTATACAATGAATTTATTAACCATGGAAAATATCAGCAAAAGCTATACCGAACGTATGCTATTTGATAAAGTAAGCCTTGGAATTCATGAAAATGATAGAATTGGCGTGATTGGAATTAATGGAACCGGTAAATCAACGCTCTTAAAATTAATTGCAGGAATAGAAGAACCAGATGAAGGTACCATAACCAAAGGAAAACAGGTAAGAATCGACTATCTACCTCAAACCCCGCAATTTGATGAATCACTTACAATTCTAGAAAATGTAATTGAAGGAAAGACAGCTAGAGAAGAATATCGAAACCTTGCTGGAGAAGCAAAAGCAATGCTCTTTAAGCTTGGCATTGAAGACTGTGACCAAAAAACTACCTATCTTTCAGGTGGACAAAAGAAACGAATTGCTCTCGTTCGTACCTTATTAACCGAGGCAGACATCTTAGTACTCGATGAGCCTACCAACCATTTGGATAGTTCCATGACTGAATGGCTTGAAGAATACTTAAGTAAATTTCGTGGGGCTTTTATTATGATCACTCACGATCGTTATTTCCTTGACCGTGTTACCAATCGAATCGTGGAACTGGATAAAAGTAAGCTGTATTCTTACACTGCTAACTACTCAAAATTCTTGGAGTTAAAAGCAGAACGTGAGGAAATGGAGCTTGCTACAGAAAGAAAGAATAAGAGTCTTTACCGTGTAGAACTTGAATGGATGATGCGTGGTGCAAGAGCCCGTTCTACGAAGCAAAAAGCGCATATATCACGCTTCGAAGAATTACGAGATCGTAAGAAAATTGAAGTAGATCAGTCCGTAGAGATGTCTTCCATCTCTTCACGCCTTGGTAAGAAAACGATAGAATTAGATAATATTTGTAAAAGTTACGAAGATCGTACCTTAATTAACGATTTCTCCTATATCTTTCTTCCTGGCGATTATATCGGAATTGTGGGACCTAATGGTTGTGGTAAATCTACACTGCTTCGAATTCTTACGCAGACTATAGAACCAGATAGTGGCTCTGTGATCATGGGAACAACGGTAAAAATCGGCTATTTTTCTCAGGAAAATGAATATATGGATGAAAATCAAAAGGTTCTTGATTACATCCGAGCAACCGCAGACTATATTCAAACCACAGATGGAACCATCACTGCCTCCCAGATGTGTGAAAAATTTCTCTTTACTGGTTCCATGCAGCATCAGGTCATTTCCAAGTTAAGTGGTGGGGAGAAACGTCGTCTCTATCTGCTAAAGATATTAATGGATGCGCCAAACGTTCTTGTACTAGATGAGCCTACCAACGATTTAGACATTAAAACTTTAACCATTCTGGAAGATTACCTCTCTAGCTTTCAAGGTATAGTTATCACGGTATCCCATGACCGCTACTTTCTTGATAAAATTGCAACCCGTATCTTTGCTTTTGAAGAAAATGGATCAATTCGTCAGTATGAAGGTAATTTCTCAGATTATAAAGATGCGCTGGAACTTTATCCACAATCCCAAGGAGATAATGGGACCTCTATCAACAATACCAGTAATTCTTCCAATTCTTCTGTGGACAATACAAATACCAAAGCATCACGAACTACAGAAAAGAAGCTAAAATTCAGCTACAATGAACAAAGGGAATTTGACACCATTGATGCTGACATAGAAGAGCTTGAACAAAAAATTTCTGATCTTGATAACGCCATTGCAGCTTCCGCTTCTGAGTACACAAAATTAGATGCTCTCATGAAAGAAAAAGAAGACCTAGAGTTTCAGTTAGAAGAGAAGATGGAACGCTATCTTTATCTTCAAGATTTGGCTGATAAGATTAATGAGCAAAATAGCAAAGGTTAAATCGTATCTGTTCAACGGTTCGCGGACTTTTGACATATTAAATTGATGAGACTGTAAACTTTTAACTTTGATAAGCATAATAATCCAAGGAACGTACTAAGCATTTCCTTGGATTATTCTTTGTCATAAAATCAACCGCATTAAAAGATTAAACTAACCTTCAGATATCCGTTTCATTTTCATGTGGTAATGATTACTGTTCCGGTTAGGAATTTATTTTTACCTATTTATCCTATTACATTAACTTATATTCCGTAATTCCGTAATTTTACCTTGTAAAAGTTTTAGCACTATTTGATTAATTTCATCCGATATTTCATGATTTATTCCATGTCCAACACTATCATAAAATTTAACATTCATACGATAGTTCTTTAATGTAAGCGCTCCTCCCATCTGTTCAAAAGGATCATCTATCCCAACCAAGTAATATACCTTATCCCTTATTCTATCTACCTCTTCCTCAGAAAAAGCACTAACCTTATGATATCTCATTGCCATATTATTAAAACCCTTAATTAAGGATGTATAGTGTTCCATAATCAGTTTATCCTCTGTAAACACAGAATAGTTTGCCCCTGATAATTTTTTCAGTAATTTTTTCACATTGTTTTTCGTTGGAAATAAAACCTCGGGCAAAAAGATCTTCATCATGGTCTTCATAGGATTTCCACTCTCTCCAATCGGCACTGCTGCCGATAAGCAAATTGCCTTATCAACCTTATCTGGTCTATGTAACGTATATAGCTGCACCAAATAACCCCCATGAGAAACTCCCATAAAGGAGGATTTCTTTAGATTTAGGCCCTCTAAAACTTTATCAATCCATAGTACATCATCAAAGCCCTTATTATAGCCTTCTCCTAAAGTACTCTTTCCTGGACCACCGATTGTGTCAACAGCATATACTCTGAACTGCTCGCTTAGAGCCTTTGCATTAAAAACCCACATAAGAGCCGAATCGTCTCCTACCCCATGAAATAGAACTAAGGGTGGATTCGTTTCTTCTCCGCATGCAATGATATGTGTGTTTCCATAAGAAGTAGGAATATCTATTTCATCCACCCTCACGTCCCATTTTGCAATTAACTTATCATAGGTATTTTGAATACTACTTTGAGCTTTAGAACTGCGATAAACCTTTATCATAAGATTCCTCCTTATTCTTCCATAGAAACTATCTTCTCTAAACATGTATTCCATACTTTATATTCAATACCTAATCCCTGAAAACAGAATTGAACTACATCTCTAAACGTATTCCCTTCACTTTTTAATGTTTCCTGTGTCCCTAATATAAGCCTAGAATATTCAAATAGATTCGCAACAAAAACAGTCCAAAAACTATTCGCCGCACTGCTTGGATTCATAATTGGTATCGCCTTCTGTTCCATTCCATTTTTAATAATCTCAGTTAATGCTCTTCGATGTAAATCTGACTTCTCAGCACCCTCCTTCCAATGATTTTTACCAAACACTGCATAAGCATCAAATGGTGCTCGCATAAAGAACTGCATCATACGAGGATTCTTCTTATTTGCTCCAAAGACAGCATATGCATAACGCATTAGTTGTTCCACCACATCCATGTCTTTGGTATGTTCTAGTATAGTATTAGAGAAATCCTCTCCTTCCTTAAACATCCATACAAAGAGTTCCTCGAATAAATCCTTCTTCGTTTTGTAATAATAATACACTAACCCTTTGGCAAGTTTCGCCTCAGCTGCCACAGTATCCATATCTGTTCCATAGTAACCCAGGCGTACATATACAGTAAGTGCCGCCTCAAGTATCTGTTTTTTACGTGTCTCCCTAACTATTTCATTTTGCTCTGTCGTTCTTGGCATAGGATCAATTCCTTTTTTGACTTAATTTTAAGTCAATTATAAAACTTAAAAATAAACAAGTCAACTATAATAAGGAGACTTGTTTGTTTAATGACTATGTTTAATATATTCTTTTTGCTAGCCGTTTCATTCTACCATACGATATAAAAAATCAACTTCTGCTCAATATGAAAACCAAACTCTTTATACAGGTGAAATGCAGCTTCGCTTCTTGTACTAACCTGAAGTATTACGTCTTTTAACGGACTATATAGCCTTTGCAGAAGCATATCTAACATCTGTCTACCATAGCCCTTACCCTGTTCGGTTTTTCTTATTGAAATATCAAAGATGGTATCTGATTTCGTGCCTATATAAGCTCCGCATGTACCAATTCTCTTATTACCACTTTTCACAACATATAAGTTACAATCACAATCCTCGAAACATTCTTCTATATGTTGATTCGCAACTTCATCGTCCATCAAAAAGATGTCTTTTAAGGATTCAAGATAAAACTGAACCTCTTCATTCTGCGTTTTATTAAATTGTTCCATATGGAATAATGTTTTATCCTTTTCCTCATCGCTACAACACGACTTAGCTTTTCTTTCTTCTGTAATAGCCTTAGTATTAATTGTCCCTCGCTCTAAAGCTTTCGCAACATTATTGCTACTTTCTCTCGAAAGACGCATAAAGCACTCCATATAATGAGGATAACTAGTCAGAAACGAAACTTCCTCTTCACCTATTACCGACAGATGCTTTATTTCTTCGTATTCTTTCTTAATACTTTCAATCAGATAATCTGCATATGCTTTCTCATTCTCACGAATATAAAATCTTCCTTCTGCAACAAGCTCCCCGTCACTATCCTCTTCTACACATTGTAATGCAAAAAACCCTACCACCATTTGCCCTTCCCCCTCATAAAGAAGGGCAAACGGTGGCAGGCCAAATTCTTCATATACTTGTGAACCAGCTATCATAGCTTCTCTTATTCTATCTTCACTGTCTAAGGTTAGTAGGTGATCTATCTGTTGCTTATGGCGATTTAATAGACGGCATAAGAATTTTACTTTCACGAATAACCTCCATTCTTATTATTTCGTTTTTGCATCAATAATATCTGCTAATTTTGCAAACTGCTCTAACGTAAGAGCTTCTCCACGAATCGTAGCCACAACGCCAAGTTCTTCAATTGCTTCGCTTATCATTTCTTTTGGAAGTGATATCTCCGGTGAGTTATTTAAGCCATTTGCCAATGTCTTTCTTCTTTGGTTAAATGAAGCACGGATTAATCGAAACAGTAATTTCTCATTTTTTACCTTAATTGGTTGATCTTGGTGAAGTGTTAAACGAATTACAGCAGAACCTACATTAGGACGGGGCATAAAGCAATTAGGAGGTACATTGGCAACAATATAAGGATCGGCATAATACTGAACTGCTAAAGATAAGGCTCCATAATCCTTACTTCCAGGCCCCGATTGCATACGGTCTGCAACCTCCTTTTGTACCATTACTGTTATATTATCAATTGGAACATGCGCTTCAAATAAGCCCATAATAATTGGCGTTGTGATATAGTAAGGTAAATTTGCAACCACCTTGATTGGCTTACCACCGTTCTTTTCTTTTACAATCTGATTAATATCAACTTTTAAGATATCCTCATTAATAATCGTTACATTGTCGTAGGCAGATAGCGTATCCTGCTCTAAAATTGGAATCAGGTTCTTATCAATCTCTACTGCTACAACCTCTCGCGCATTTTCACATAAATATTGTGTCATCGTACCAATACCAGGTCCAATTTCAAGCACCAGATCATCCTCTGTAATCTCGGCGGAACGAATAATTTTCTCCAGTACATGAGTATCAATTAAGAAATTCTGTCCAAACTTTTTTTGGAATATGAAACGATACTTATTAAGTATTTCGATTGTCTGTTTTGGATCTCCCAAATATGCCATTCATTCTCCTCTTTCTATGTCTTTCTTGCTTCCATACTGCTAAAATAGATACAAGCTTGCATGTAAGCTCCTGCTGTATAAACTTTAAACTTCTAAAGCTTACCGAAGTCTATTGCTATAACTGATATACTTTCCTTGCATTTTCCGTTGTTTGTCTAATTACTTCTTCGGTACTTATATTCTTAAGAAGGGCAATTTCCTCTACCACGTGCTGTAGGTAGCCTGAATAATTTCGTTTTCCACGATAAGGAACGGGTGCTAGATAAGGGCAATCTGTTTCTAGTACAAGGCTCGTTAACGGAGCCTTCTGAACAACTTCCTTTAACTTTCTACCGTTTTTAAACGTAACGACTCCACCAATGCCAAGGTAAAATCCTTGCTTTAGATAATAATCTGCTATTTCCGTTCCGTAAGAAAAGCAGTGTATAATTCCTGTTAACGTATGATTCTGCTCTTTTGCAAAGGAAACTGCTTCCTTCATCATATCAAGTGTATCAGCAGCTGCATCTCTACTGTGAATAATTACAGGAAGTTTTTCTTTGATTGCTAAGTGTAATTGTTTCCTAAACCAGTATTTTTGTATTTTTCTGTCCGTAGCATCCCAGTAATAGTCTAGACCAATTTCTCCGATTGCAACCACTTTCTCTTCTTTTGCCATCTCACAAAGAGCTTGAAAATTTTCTTCATTTAATTCTTTTGTCTGATCAGGATGTACTCCGACAGCCGCATAGACAGTATCAAACTTCTTTGCTAGCGCTATGGAGGATTGTGAACTTTCTAAATTCGCTCCAATATTAACAACGTTTCCAATTCCCTCGTTCTTTAAATTATGGAGTATCTCTTCTCTATCTAAATCAAATGCTTCATCATCATAATGAGCATGCGTATCAAATATCATGTTTTCCTCTTTTCTATTATGCTTTTACGCATACTAACTATTGTGCCTCAGATTAATACAGGCACAGTACTTTTTCTTCTAACATTACAGTGATTCGTTATTTATTTTAAGAACCTTTTTTATTAGAAGCCGCTTTGCATCTTCTAATAATCTATATTTTGTATTATAGAATGCCTATAATTATAAGGGCATATCCATTATTTGTCCATGAATATTTGAGGATATTGCTCTTTCGTTGGTAGCCAATTACTGAATGCACTTGCACTTCCCGTTTGTACCGATAGCTCAAATGCTTTCTGATAACTCCCTGTTTTTAAGTACCCTGCAAGAAATCCTGCCAACATGGAATCCCCTGCACCTACTGTGTTTTTTACCTCTCCCTTTGTTGCTTCCATTTGATAAGCTTCTTTTTGTTCTGTTACAAGAATTGCACCTTTTTCACCAAGAGACACCAATACATTTCTTGCCCCAAGTTCCTGTAGCTTTTCTGCGTAATAAATTACTTCTTCGCTCTTTGTTATATCTACCGAAAACAGTTCCTTAAGCTCTTCTTCATTTGGCTTTATTAAAAATGGATGAAACGGTAACACCTTTCGTAGCAGATCACCTTCAGCATCCACTATTGTTTTCACACCTTTTGATGCTAAACTTTCTAAAATTTTCTCATAGGTATCACTATTTAAAGTCGGTGGAATACTCCCTGCAAGTACTAGGAAATCATCTTTTTTAAGATTTGAAATTAAACTCATCATCTCCTCGATATTTTCTTTTGCTATCACAGGCCCACTCGCATTAAGATCTGTTTCCTCGTTATCACGAATTTTAACATTGATTCGTGACATTCCCTCCTTGGTATAAATAAACTTAGTTTCACATCCTTTATCCGTTAACAATCTCTCAATCTCTCTGCCAGTAAAGCCAGCTAGAAATCCCATTGCTATATTCTTAATTCCAAACTCTGATAAAACAAAGGATACATTGATTCCTTTGCCACCAGGGTATAGTTCTTCCCGTTTGGTACGTTGAATTTTCCCCTTCGTTAGATGTTCCACATGAAGTATGTAATCAAGTGCTGGATTCCATGTCACTGTATAAATCATATTTACCCCCATTTGCGTGCGATAGCACGCATACTAATTATGACGTTATAATTTATTAATCAAACTGACCTCTATTATCCCTCTTAGATACCCCTTATAACATAGCAACTTTGTACATTATCAGAAGTTACTTAACATCACATATATAAGTTAGCTTAACATATATAAACTAACTTAGCAAAAATGACGTTTTCTGGAATTTGATTGCGTGATCTATTCTTTTTTGGTCTTCCTCACTAAACAGACTTGTTAGTTGTTTTATTTCAGACTCGAGAATCATCGGAAAACTAAAATAATAGCCACTCTCAATAGGAATACGAAGCACCCTACCATGGGTAACATCTCCAACGGATATTGTATTTAATCCCTCATGATAAATCGCCTTTAAGTCTCTATTAGAATTTAAGCACTCCAATTTCTGATTCATCTGTAGTAATAACTCTTGCACCTGTTTCATATCCTTTTCCTTTCCATCCGTATTATTTAATCGTTAGCAAAAGAGTTTCAAACTTATCAGTAAGATTTATCGGTAAACCTACTTGCCTTCTTGTTGATTTATTCTTCGAAACTCTGTTGGAGATATCCCTACAATATTCTTAAATAATCTCAAAAAGGTTGCCCTGCTAGTGATCCCTACTTCTTCCGCTATAATACTGATGGAATCTTCACTATCTAGCAATAATTTTTTAGCAATAGCGATACGATATTGTGCAATGTAATCACTTAAATTTACATTGGTATATGTCTTAAATATACGTGATAAATAATGAGATGAAATTCCAAAATAATCTGCGATTTCAGTCAGCCCAATATTCATTTTATAGTTTTTATGAATATAAATAATAATGTCATCCATTCTTTCTTTCAGGTTGTTAGTTTTTGACTTATAAAAATTGCATAAATTATTTGCTGCCTTACTTACTAGTTCAACATAGTTATCGAGACGCTCTGTAGCACTGCTGATTCCAAAGGTAAAATAATCCTCTTCTATCTCAGTTACTTTATAAAAATCTAATTTTTCTTCATTTACTAATTTATATATTCTACGATATACAGCATACCAAAAATGCTTCTGTTCCTGAACAAGTACTTTTCTCTGATTAAGTTCTTCTTTCCAGTCATTTAATTTCTTATTTAATATTTCGTCATTTCCAGACTTAATAATATTATCTATATTCGATAATTTATCCTTATCATAATTGGCATTATACGAAATTTGCCCCTTTTTGTAAGCAAAAAACTGAAACTTTTTATCATTCTCATATAAACTCGCCATTGTCTCTGCAATAAAATAACTTTTTTGAATTTCACGGATGCTTCTCGTTTTTGCACCGACACCTACTTTTATTTTACAATAAGTATAATCATGCTGGAAAATCCGTTCCAACCCTTGGATTGCATCATAAATCTTTTTATCTGTAATCTCTTCATCTCCTATTACAACAATATAACTTAAGTAATTTCTTGCAATTACATAGCCGTTTATCTTTTTTCGCAAAATATCTTCCAATAAATAGGAAACGGTGTCTTCAAATAAAAACTTTTGCCTGTTATCAAAATCCAACATTGGATTATCTCCCATCGGCTCAGGTAATATCTCTACCGCTACACAACAAATATCTTTTCCAAAGAAGGTTAACGATTTTAACAATTTAGTCTGCTCTGATTCTGATATTGGATATCTATTGTTAAACACAATCCTTTCCAGATTTGTTTTATAATAACTTCCTAATACCCTGTTTAAATTTTTTTGAGTACTTGTCCAGTTATTTCGTAAGCTTTGGACCTCACTCGTCATATCTTTAAATTCACTTCCATATCCATAGCACTTACTTTCTTCCATTATAATTTTTCTTAGATTAAGTATTGGATTATATAATTTAAGACTCATCACAACAATGAGAAAGCATAGCACTATAGCAAATAAAGTAAATAAAATGGTTAAATATCGGTATTTCTGTGAAATTTCCTGTTGTAAATTCTCAAAATCCAAGACACAATACACATTCATTTTATAGGACATCTTAGCTTGTAAAACAACACCATCCCCAGTTTTTTTAAATTCTTCTGACAAATAATAGGACAAATCTTTCGCATTACCATCGCTCTGATAGATAACATTATCATTACAGGTTATCCAAAAGTCTTGATAGCTTTCGCTATATTCCAATAAAATATTACCTATCGCAGAAAGTTCAATATCTTGAACTAGTACCATCCCATTCCAAAGTCTAGTAATAACCATTGGCAATACATAGGTGGTTTTATTTCCCCTCTTGAGATCTGACGGTGCCAGCAATGACATTGTTTCAGACTTCGTCCTAGTAGCGATTAAAGATTGCGTATCTGACGATAAATATCTATGATTTTCACTAAAAATATTCTTATCATAAATGCCACTTTCCGAGTATACCTTTTGATCATCAATAAAGAGATATGCATGTGATACGCTCTCTTCCCTTATCGTTAAATTTGCAAGCATATGTATTACATTAGGTAAGGCTAATCGATTTTCTATAGTCAGATTATCGTATTGCTTAACATTCGCACTTACCAAATCATCCTGTAATAAAATAATTCCGCTCTCATAGATATCCTGTAGAATATTATTGATTTCGTTTGTATTTCTAATGAATTTTTCATTGCATTGCTCAATAGCATCTTCCTTTGTAATTCTATTTAATTTAATAAAGAAAATTTGAATTAAAATTAAAAATCCAGCAAACAATACCCCAAAACTTAGTAATAGCTTCACTAAAAAACTCTTATCCATAAGTTTATTTTTTATCTCTATCATTCGTCTTCGCATAATACTCCCCCTTTACTCTTTTGCTGGATTTATATTATGTATTATCACCTATTTACAAAACACTTGAAGGGGCTGCTACAAAATAAATAAATTTTACTTGTAACAGTCCCTCTTATAGTATAATTCTAATAATTTGTTATTTCAATCTGGAATAAGCGGTATTATAAATTTCCTCTACTTCCGCTACTCCCATGCCTTTTAATTCTTCGACAAAGGATCCCCATTCTTCCATGGATCGTTGTCCTGTAATAAATTTATTAATTTCCTGATCGAAAACGGTATTCAAATTAGTTTCAAGAGTCGTTAAGCGCTCCGTCTCTTCGTTGGTGAAACTTGGGAAACTTTGTGTGTGAACTAAAATACCTTCCTCTTTTAATTTTTGGATACGGTCTGCCTGTGTCATATTTACAGGAGCAATACCTGTGACTTTTTCTTGATATTTAAACATATCCATATAAGTATTTTCGTTAACAAATCTTGCAATATACCAGGTACCTAAACCATAATTTGCACGAAGTGTAGCATAATCCCCTATTGCACTGATAGAATCTAATAATTTAGGTGTACCCTCTACCATTTCATAAGTTTCCCCTTCTACACCGTAATTCGTTAGTAAAGCACCCTCCTCAGTATATAGCCAGTTGAAGAACTTCACTAAGTCTTCTGCTCTTTCAACTTTTGAATTAATTACCGTAAATTGATCCCAGTCCTTAGAGAAAGTTACCTGTCTAGCTTTCGTATTACCACCATAGGTCAATGGATCTAACATATCAAAATATGCCTCAGGATACAGCTCTTGAATCGCATTATTATACGAATTGGTAAATGTTGTATTGTCGATTACTACAGCTAAAGTACCACTTGTAAGATACGAAGTTACCATAGTACGGTCCATAATATTATAATCAGGATGCAATAATCCATCTTTATAAGCATTCGCTAAATATTGTACGGCATTTTTAAATTCATCTTTTGCAGGACCATAAATATAACGGTCTTGGTCTGGTTCATAATAAACAGGAAATCCGTTCTGTGTTGCTCCATATCCACCAGCGCCCATGGAATATGCAATATTTCCAAGTAAATATGTGATACCATTTCTAGTTGAGAAAACATAGTTATTTGGATCATTCTCTTTCATAATTAGCATTGCATCATATAGTTCTTCCCAACTAGTTGGAGTTTTTATGTTGTATTTCTCTAATAAATCGGTACGAATAACAGGAAGCGGAGCAATACCTACGCGGTAATCTTCTAGTATTTGGAATCCATAAATATCCCCATTATATTTATAAGTTGCAGTATTATTCGCACGATCTTCGCCCTCAATCAAAGCAATATAATCTGGCATACTTTTTTCGTAATCCGATAAATTCAATAGCATTCCTGAACCTGCGACAGATTCAATTACATTACTGTCCACATCGACTACATCTGGAAGTGAATTCGTAGCAGTCATGGTCGACAACTTTGTTTCATAGTCGCTATCAGGGACAGCCATGATATGAATATCTACATTCATATTCTCACGTAGCCAGTTTAAGGTTAAGATGTCATCCTTAAGAGGAATATCACTTTCTGCTAGCATCCAGGTAAATGATAATGTGTCTTCAAAGTAGAGACTACTCTTTTTTTCACCTTCCGGATTGTTTTGCTCCTTGTCTGAAACACCTTTCGTTGGAGTAATGGATGGATTATCATTCGTTGGCTCTTTCTTCCCAGAACACGCAACACACTGCATAACCATCAACATTGTCAACATGATTGCCCCAAGTCTTTTCATTTTCTTCATATAATTATCCTCCTTTTCATTGGTAGTGCCATAGTATGACACTCCTTATTTAAAATCTTTACTGAAAGATTTTATTTCCTTAAAACTCCTATCCCTTTACAGCTCCAACCATTACACCTTTATTAAAATATTTTTGAATAAATGGATAAACACACAGAATAGGTAAAATGGATACAAATATAACTGCATATTTAATATTCATTGTGGATATATTCATTGCAGCTATGTCACCGCTCATTGATGACATCTCATTACTTATTACAATGTTGCGTAGGATTAGCTGTAAAGGATACAGTTTTTTTTCATCCAGATAAAGCAGCGGGCTTAAATAGCTATTCCATATACCAACTGCATAAAATAATGTTACTGATGCAAGAACTGGTTTTGATAACGGCAACATGATTTTGAAAAAAATTCTTAATTCACTTGCACCATCCATTTTTGCAGACTCTAGCATCTCCTCTGGTACATTTTGAAAAAAGGTTCGTATCATAATCATATAATAAACATTGATTGCACTTGGAAGTAAAATACTAAATACGGTGTTTCTTAAATGAAGAGCATCAACCACAAGGAATTTTGGAATCATTCCTACATCAAAGAGCATTGTAAATACAATAAAAAATGTTAGAAACTTTTTGCCAAATAAATTTTTTCTAGACAAAGGATATGCACACAAGGCTGACATAAACAAACATATTGAAGTTCCAGCCACTGTATAAAATACCGTATTAAAATAAGATCTTCCTAAACTCTCATTATTTAGTATCGTTTTATAGGAATTCCAGTTTACGTTAATCGGAAACCATTTTACTTCTCCACGCACAACATTCGCTGAACCACTAATGGAAACAATAAACATATAATAGATGGGATACAAAATGATTAGCACAAACAAAAGTAATAAGAATAAATTTATAAATCCAAAAATCTTATCTCCTGATATGCGTCTATTTCTTTTTTGCTTCACTATGTACATCCACACACCTCCTACCATAAACTTGCTGTTTCTGCTTTTTGAGCCGCCTTATTTGCAAGTATAATTGTTGTCAACCCTATGATTGCTTGAAATAAATTTACTGCAGTACCATAACTAAAATCTGCGGATATAATACCTCTGCGGTATACATAGGTTGATATTACATCTGCGGTTTCCATCGTAGCACCATTATATAAAAGCATAATCTTCTCATACCCAACCGATAATATTTCTCCAAGCGCCAACAATAGCTGTATCGATATAACAGAAGCTATTCCTGGTAAACTAATGTGAATTATCTGTTTCAATCGGGATGCACCATCAACTACAGCTGCCTCATATAACTGCACATCAACACTAGATAACGCTGCTAAATAAATAATTGAGGACCAGCCTGCCTTTTGCCAAATCTCAGACAGCACATAAATAGGTCGGAACCATTCTGGTTTATTTAAAAATGATATCTTTTCCATACCAAAGGCGGATAAAATCTGATTGATTAATCCGTCTAAGGAACATACATTTACAATAAGTCCACAAATGACTACAACGGAGAAGAAGTACGGTAAATAACTAATTGTTTGTACTACCTTCTTAAGTTTCTTTTGACGCACCTCATTTATCATTAGTGCTAAGATAATAGGAACAGGAAAATAAAACAGCAGACACCACACATTCATTAGAACTGTATTTTTTATTAGTGTTAAAAAGTAAGGATCTTGTAAAAAAGTTTTAAACCATTTGAGTCCTACCCATTCACTTTTAAGAACTCCCTTAATTGGATCATAGTCTTCAAATGCAACTACCATCCAAAACATTGCTCCGTATTTAAATATAATAAAGTACAAGATTGGTAAGAATAGTAGTAAATAAAGTTCTTTACTTTTCTTAAAGCTTTTCATTCTTTTTATATGATGTAATTCATCATGCCTCTGATATGTCTTCACCTTTTTATCCCCCTTCTTTTCTTTTATCACACCAGTATTTACTCAGGAGTTTAACCTACAGATTAAATTGAGTTATCTTTGCAAATACTGATTGTTTATTTAATTATAACAAGAGATACCCTTTTTACAATTTTCAATATGTGCACTATGCATCATTTGTCCACTTTGCGATGTATCAAAAATTTACGATAGCTCAATATTCCCTAATGGATTGACTTAGAATAAAAGATTAGAGTAGATTGAATTATAAGTTAAAAACTATTCGGGATATCCCAGAAAGGACAAAAAAATGTCAAATAAGTCTTTAATCTTGAATGCAGATGATTTTGGTATGTGCCACTCTTATAATGTGGCTATTTTTCATCTATTGGAAGAAAACAAAATATCTTCCAGTACACTTATGCCAGTAACTCCAGGATGCGAGGAAGCAATCTGTTGGTGCCAGAAGAAAAAAATTCACTGTGTTGGACTACATACTACCTTTACAAGTGAATGGAAGAATTTTCGCTGGAGAAGTTTAACTCACCTATCCTCGCTGGAGGATGCTGATGGTTTTCTTTATTCTGACGTTGAAAGTTTTCTAGAGCACGCAACAACAGAGGATATAAAGAAAGAGCTAGAAGCACAATTTTCATTTTTTGAGAAAACTGGTATTTACTTTTCTCATGTAGATAATCATATGGGAAGCATATATCCTTACCCAAATTCAGATATTCCTGGATTTCTATCTGAGGTGTTTAAGCTATGTAACAAATATGGTAAGCTGCCATTTCGCATGTATCAAAACGCATTGTATGAAGACACTGTGATAACACCAGCGTCCTCAGTCGAATCAACTATCAATACGGCAATGCAGCTGCAAATACCTCTCATTGATAATTTATATTCTTATCCTTTTGCTCCAAAGGAGAATGAGACTTATACTTCTTTTAAACAAGAAATTTTAAATCTAATTTATAAAATACCAGCTGGTATCAATGAACTATATTTTCATCCTTCCGTAGAATCCGACGAAGTAAAAAAAATATGCTCCACATGGCAAAGGCGTGTTTGGGAACTGCAGTTACTATTTGACGAGGATTTTACTTATGCATTAAAGGATGCCAATATTCAACTAATTTCTTATTCCGATATAAAGTAGACCTTTGATCAAGGCTATTTAAAATAACAGTCGCAGTATGGAGGCGAAATATGAGCTATAAAATAGGAATAGATGGTGGTGGAACGAAAACAGAATATGCACTCTTTTCAGACTCTAGTAAGCCTCTTTTCAATCTGATTGGATGCAAAAGCAACCATGAGGTACTAGATGATGGAATTCCAGAAGCTGCAAAAATTCTTCATCAAGGAATATCAAAGCTACTTTCCATAGCAAATCTTACCCTGCAAGATATAGAAAAAGTATCGATGGGTCTTGCAGGTATGGACCACCCAAGCCAGATAAAAGAAATGAAGCAGCAACTTTTAAAATACAAGATACACTCACCAATCATATGCAATGATGGCTTTTTAATTATAAAAGCAGGGAGTCCCACAGGTTATGGTATCGGATATAATGCAGGGACAGGCACCTGCTGTAATGCAATCGATGATAAAGGGAATATGATGCAACTAGGTGGATTCTCAGAGTTTTCCGGTGACGTTGGAAATGCGAATTGGAATGCTACTAGAACTTTTCGAGCAGTGTATGATGATGTTGTTTTACATATTGAAAAATCAATGCTGACAGAGGAATATTATAAAACGTTTGCTCTCTCTAATACAGAAGAGTTTGTTGCATCGGTTGAGTACTTGCAAACAGATCATGAAAATAACAATATCCCTATTCTCAATCAGATTCTTTTTGATTGTATACAAAAAGGAGATGCGGCTGCCTTGCGTATACTAACTGAGATTACAGATCGTGCTTCTGATTTTATCGCTTGTCTTGCTCTTAAAATGACAGAATTAAAAGAACCAATCCCAGTTATACTTTCAGGTTCTGTCCATCAAAAACAAAATTGTTCTTATTATATGGACATGCTAAAAGAAAAATCGGTGCTAAAATGTGGCAAGCAATTAAGCTTTCATATTCTCGATTGTCCTCCCGTGACAGGTGCTTATTATCTTTAGCACACGTAATTCTCGAAAGGATAAGAACTCGAATTGTTATTCATCAATGTATTAAGTTCACAAATTATATCAACTGATAGGAGGAGTAAGATGAAAGAAATTAATGTAACGATTATTGGGTCTGGCAGTACATATACTCCAGAACTAATGGATGGTTTCTTAAAACGAAAGGACTCATTAACTCTTAAAAGAGTTACTTTTATGGATATTGATGAGAGAAAAAGAACTATCGTTGGCAATCTCTGTACTCGCATTTTGAGAAATGATGGTTGCGACTGCGAAATTGTTTATACAGACTCTCTAAAAGAAGCTATTACTGGAGCTGATTTTGTACTTACACAATTTCGTGTCGGTAAACTTCCTGCCCGTTATCTTGATGAGAATATTCCAATCAAATACAATCTTATTGGTCAGGAAACAACTGGAATTGGTGGATTTTTTAAAGCATTACGCACCATACCGGTAATGCAAGAAATTGCTTCTGCAATTGAAGCCTATTCACCGAATGCTTGGCTAATTAATTTTACCAACCCTTCTGGTATCATTACCGAATACCTTGCAAACTACACCCGTGTAAAACAGGTAGGTTTATGTAATGTTCCAATTAGTATGTATGATGATATTTATGAATCAGTTGGTAAGGATGTGAAGATTATGTACCTTGGACTTAACCACCTAAGCTGGGTTACCTCCGTCAAACGTGGTAGCACGGAGTTAATTCATAATCTTATTGCAAACGGTCTTACAACGAAAGTTATGGCAAACATTCATGATGATAAAATTCCTATGGAATGTCTGGCCGATATTAAGGCTTTACCCTCCTCCTATCTTCAATATTACTATAATAAGAATACAAAACTGAACCAACAAAAAATTGAAAAAAAATGTCGCGCTCAAGTATGCATGGAAATTGAAGAAAAATTACTTGAACTATATCAAGACAAAAACTTAGTAACGAAACCTGCATTATTAGATAAGCGAGGTGGTCATAAGTATTCTTATGTTGCAGTATCTTTGATTGATGCAATTGCAAATGATAAAAAAGAGGTTCATGTTGTTAATTGTAAAAATAACAATGCCCTTTCCTTTATGTCGCAAGATGATGTTGTAGAAATAGAGGCAATCGTCGACGCTGATGGCATACACCCGATTCCAATAGAAAATTTTGATAATCCACATATTATTACACTCATGCAGGTAATAAAGCAATACGAAAAATTAACCGTAAAAGCTGCTTTAACTGGCGATGAATCTCTTGCAAGAAATGCTTTACTTCTTCATCCACTAGTTGGTGATTTTTATGCTGTATCTGAATGTTTTGAAGAAATGAAATGCGCCCATAGTAGTTATTTGACTCAGTTTTATCCTCATTAAATAGATGATTGGAAGTAATAAGTCTTTATCAATCACTTTTTTCTCTGCTTATTTGCTATTTGCTCTAATTTATCTGTGAAATTACACCTAAGAGTACAAGGAGGATTTATGAAAACTATTGCTCATGAATTAATAATACCAAAAGACCTAATCAATCGTAATTGCCATGCCAGCCATTGTCTCCCTTTATCTGACGGCAGTGTATTTGCTGTTTGGTTTGAAGGTACGAAAGAAGGAAATGATGATGTATGTATTTGGGGTGCAAAGCGTTCTGTCGATGGAACATGGTCTCAAAAGAAGCAATTAACAGAAGACAATCACCTGCCGCACTGGAATCCGGTTCTTTTGCAATCGACAAAAGACACAATTACTTTATATTATAAACAAGGGAAGCCAATCAGTAACTGGTATACAATGTATATGACATCGATTGATAACGGTAACTCTTGGTCGAAACCAAAAGAACTAGTCCCAGGAGATATCGGAGGTCGTGGTCCAGTTCGTAACAAAGCCATTGTTTTGTCCAATGGCTGGATACTCGCTCCTTCCTCCAGCGAAAGCTCCATTTGGTCAATGTTTTCTGATCTTTCAAAAGACAATGGAATTACATGGACCACCAGTAATAAAGTAAACATCTTTCATGATAGTGAAGTACCCCTTACCTGGTATGATAAACTACTGGATAATTCCTTAATACGAAAAAAACGAGGAGTCATACAACCTACTTTTTGGGAAAGTACTCCGGGTCATGTACACGCATTATTAAGAAGTAGTGAAGGAAAAATTTACTATGCCGAATCATTGAATTATGGTCAATCTTGGAATAGACCTCAAAAAACAATACTGCCGAATAATAATAGCGGTATTGATGCTGTTAAAACTCCAAATGGACATCTCTATTTAATCTATAACCCGGTAGATAAAAATTGGGGGAAGCGTTATCCTATATCACTAGCTATTTCAAAAGATAACGGTTCTACATGGAATAAAATAATGGATTTAGAAAGTGGTAGTGGTAAGGATGAATTGTCTTATCCCTGTATACAATTCCAAGATAACCGTTTATATATCACTTATACTCATAACCGCACCAATATCTCATTCTGGATATTAACGATTTAAGAACACCGTTGATTCTACACGTGGTATTTGCAGCTTTTATAAAGTGCATCCAATACATTACATGCTTTATTTCTGTATCATAAGCGGATTATCACACAAAATATGTCCCTGTTTCAATGATACAATAAAATGAGATGTGAGGCTGGAAAAAGCCTCACAGAAATAGAGCAAACTATGATGGACACGTACCAGTTGAGCAACAATACGAAAATATATACAGAAAATTATGAGTGTATTCTCAAAAACATGATAAACGAGATGAGCTCCGTTGTGCTTACAGACAGCATTTCAGGAAGCTTTATCACCCAGATGATCCCCCATCACAGAGCAGGCATCGTAATGAGAATCTTGATACGTTGGCAAATGTTCTAGCTTCTATGGGGGGCATTCCGCAAACACCTAATTTTTAAAAATGGAAGGAGACATATCGTATGGAGGAAACTAATTTTCCAGGTGGCGTTTGGCCAGTAATGTTAGCCCCCTTTAATAAAAACGATGAGCTAGATTATGGAGCACTTGAAGAATTAATTGAGTGGTATATTTATAATGGAGCAGCCGGACTTTTTGCAGTATGCCAATCAACAGAAATGTTTCATATGAGTTTAGAAGAACGTGTAAATTATGCTAAATTTGTATACGAGAAAGCTTTAGGAAGAGTTCCAGTAATAGCTTCAGGACATATTTCTGATTCCTTTGATGATCAAATCAAAGAGATTAAAGCGATTGCTGCAACAGGAGTAGATGCCACTATACTTATCACCAATCGTTTAGCAAAGCAAGAAGAAAGTGATGAGGTATGGCTTACTAACTTAGAGCGATTATTAAAAGAAATACCAAAGGATATAAAGCTTGGTTTCTATGAATGCCCTTATCCCTATAAGAGAGTATTATCAAAAGAGCTGACAAAATATTGTGCTGATTCAGGTAGATTCTATTTCTTAAAAGATACTAGTTGTAACATAGAAAATATAAAATCAAAACTACAAGTATGCAAAGGTACTAATCTTAAACTATACAATGCAAACACAGCAACGCTTCTTGAATCTTTAAAATTGGGAGCTGTTGGATATAGTGGGGTAATGGCAAATATGCAATGCAGTCTTTATGCTAAGTTATGTAATAGTTATGTATCCAAAGAGGTGTTGAAGTTATCGGATGAACTTACAATTTGTGCATTGATTGAACGACAGCTATATCCTCCAAATGCAAAATATTATCTTCAATTAGAAGGATTGAATATTACTACGAATTGTCGTGTGAAAGATGAGAAAGAATTGACTGATACAAGTAAAAGTGAAGTTCAAATGTTAAGACGAATAACGGAACATATGAAAAAAGAGTATCTATAAAAGAACATTGTTTACATGCAGAGAAGGAATAGACCATAGTTAATCGTAATTACATACTCCTCCCTAAGTAAGCATATAACCTTACTTTCGCCTAAAATAAAAAATCCTGATCCTATTGACCTTAACGTCTTTAGGTAAGGATTTTTTATTTTTTTATTTTTCCTCTTGTATTTTTTCGATAAGTGTATATAATCAATATATACAATATA
>ERZ791922.52-NODE-52-length-105579-cov-3.842785_pt1 | contig 105579 bp, 83 predicted proteins | sample MGYA00510134_ERZ791922 | MGnify/ENA primary metagenome ERZ791922 (study PRJEB30046, sample SAMN00792101) | human gut metagenome | study: EMG produced TPA metagenomics assembly of the A metagenome-wide association study of gut microbiota in type 2... | reverse complement strand
TAGTAAATCTCTAAAGATGTCTCTCACTACGTCAAACAAGAAAAACTATAACCTGTTTACTCTTTTCTCAATGCTCTCCTGCTAATTGCAATTCATATAATTTTTTATAAATACCGTTATTTTCTAGCAATTCTTGATGAGTTCCCATTTCTCTGAGTTCTCCCTTACGCATTACAATAATCTTATCGGCATGCTGGATTGTAGATAAGCGGTGGGCAACCATAATGGTAGTTCTTCCCTGCATTAGTTTTTCCAATGCTTCTTGAATTAATTGCTCTGTTTCTGTATCAATATTAGCAGTTGCCTCATCCATAACTAAAATGGAAGGATTATAAGCTAGCGTTCTTGCAAAGGACAGTAGCTGTCGCTGACCTGCAGAGAATGTAGCTCCGCGTTCTGTAACCGCCTCATAATAGGTATTACTTAAATTTTCAATAAAGTGATCAGCATTCACGTATCTAGCTGCTTGAATTGCTTCATCTTCCGTTATGTTATCGCTCTTTAATCGAATGTTACTCATAACATCTCCAGTAAAGATAAACACATCCTGCTGCACCTGTCCGATTGCCTTACGCAAATCTTCTTTCTTTAATTCCTTAATATCTATGCCATCCACAAGAATACGTCCTTTTTGAATATCATAATATCTTCCGATTAAGTTTAAGATAGACGATTTTCCCGCTCCGGTCGCACCAACAAAGGCAACACTTTGTCCAGGTTCAATTACAAAGCTAACATCCTTAAGAATCCAATTCTCACCTTCGTAGGCAAACCAAACATGATCAAATTCAATACGCCCTTTGATTTCCTCCACCAATGTTGGATGTTCTGGATTCTTTACCGTAATTGGCTCATCTAATAAGGTGAATATCTTTTCTGCGGAAGCCATGGCAGATTGTAATGTACCAAACTGCTCTGCAAGTTCCTGAATTGGCTCAAAAAAAGAGGAGATATACTGAATAAATGTATATAGTGTACCTACAGTAACAGCACCCTTTATCACACTATCACCACCAACCGCCACAATAATTACTAAAGCGATGATGGATAAGATATACATCAATGGACGAAAGATTGCAAATACCATCATTTCACGGTAATTGGCACGAAATAATCCTTTGCTCTTTTGTTTAAATTCTGCATTTTTTTCTTTTTCCCTCGCAAATATCTGTATTAGCTTCATCCCAGATAAATGCTCCGATAAATAGGTGTTGATTGCGGTTATTCTAGTTCTTGTAATGCGGTAAGTTAATCTAGAGGTTCTTTTAAAAATCCAGGTCAAAGCAACAATAAACGGTAACAAACTAAAACCAAACAAGGCGATTCGAACATTCATCGAAAGCATTACAATTGCTAACCCGATGATTTTTACAATATTTTTTAATAGCTTTACTAGGATATTGGCGTACATTTCATGTAATGCCTCTACGTCATTGGTCACTCTCGTAACAATCTTACCCACTGGTGTGATATCAAAAAATCGTAACGACAATTTATGAATGTGTTCAAAGAGTTCCTGACGAATATTATAGATAATATTTTGCCCAGTTAGCTGTAATATCCATGTTTGCAAAAAGTTAAATACAAAACTTAATAGCAACGCAACACCGTATATAATTGCTGTAAACTTAATATCATCCATGGTTCCATCCATTGTAAATAAATCAACCGCTCGGCCAATCAAAGCAGGGCGTAATAACTCAAGCCCTGTTAATGCCAGTACCAAGATAAATGCCAGAACCATCATCGGAAGATATGGAATTGCATACTTCATTAAACGGAGGAACACACTTCCATGAATTGATTTTTCGTATTCTATTTCTTTTCGGCTCATCTTCTACCTCATTTCTGCGTTTTACTATCAAGTTTGCGGCTTCAGCGCAATCACAAACTTTCAGAGTGAAAGAGTTAGCTTTCACTCTACCTCCTTATTCCTTGTCTAATTGCTTTTCCAACTGCTGCTTTTCATAGAGTTTTGCATAAATACCCTGTTCTTTCATCAGCTGTTCATGGCTACCATATTCAGCAACCTTTCCTTCCTCAAGTACTAAAATGTTATCTGCATTTTGTATCGTTGAAATACGGTGAGCAATAATAATCGTTGTCTTATTCTTGCGATTTTCTTTTAAATTGCGTAGAATTTGCTCTTCTGTATTGGTATCAACCGCGGAAAGTGCATCGTCTAAGATTAGTATTGGTGCATCCTTCATTAAAGCTCTTGCAATGGAACTACGTTGCTTTTGTCCACCAGAAACAGTTACTCCTCGTTCCCCAACCATCGTAGAGTACTGTCTTGGAAAGTCCATGATATTCTCATGAATACATGCTGCCTTCGCAGCTTCCTGCACCATATCTAAATCTTGATAGATGCTATCTGCTTTGCTCTCTGTCTTCATGAAGTCACTTTCCAAGTGAGCTTCCAGTCGTTCCTTTCTTGAAGGGAATAGCTTCATCTTCTCTTCCTCTTCTATATCACGCAGTTTACGTACACCAAACGCAATATTGGTTTGAATCGTATCGGAAAATAAAAAATTATCCTGAGGAACATAAGCAATCTGCTCTCTTAATACAGAAAGCGGAATCTTACGGATACTATTTTTATCAAATGTTATCATCCCATCTTCAACGTCATATAAGCGAAGTAATAGATTCGCTATTGTGGTCTTTCCACTACCGGTACGACCAAGGATTGCAAGGGTATTCCCCTGAGGAATCTTTACTGAGATATCTTGTAAAACAGGAGAACTACCTTCCTTATAGGCAAATGTGAGATTGTTTAAAGCAATTTCACCATAAAGTTCCGTAATTTCATTGTCACATTCAGGTCCATCAATAATTTCCGGTTGTTCCATAAAAATTTTACGTATACGCTTCATCGAAGCAAACCCCTGAGAAAGCATGTTAATACTATCTCCAGCCGCTATCATTGGCCATACAAGCATTCCAATATAAGAATTAAATGCAACAAATTTACCAGGAGTAATTGCACCATCAAGTACAAGCTTACCACCATAAAGAATTGTAATAACACTGGAAATACCAATCAGTAAATCAAGTAGTGGTAACACAGTTGCCTGAAGTTTCACGACCGAAAGATTAGCTTTCTTATTATTTAAGTTTGTCCCAGCAAAGGATTCTATTTCTTTTTCTTCTTGAACAAAGGCCTTTACTACCCTAACACCAGAGATACTTTCCTGTACCTCATCTGTCATCTTAGAGAAAGCTTCCTGCTTCTTCGTAAACCTTTTTTCCACCTTACTACCAAAATAGATACCACCAATCATAATAAAAATCATCGGGATACAAGCAAGCAAAGTGAGACGAAGGTCAACATAAAATACCATCTTTACTACTACCATGACCGTCATAATAATCGCATCAAATGTAGTAACCACCGCAGGTCCGAGTGCCATACGGATTGCAGAAAGGTCACTCGTAAAGTGAGCCATAAAATCCCCGGTCTTATTTTCGTTAAAATAACGAGTAGAAAGTGTAGTAAGGTGCTCAAACATATCATTTCTTAAAGCGTACTCTATTTTTCTTGCTCCACCAAAGATAAAAATTCGCCATAAAAAACGCCCGAGGGCCATTAAGCCTCCGACCGCCAGAATCAAGCCTATCATATGTAGAACACCTTGGAAATCCATTGTTTTATATTTCAGTCCATCGGTGATTCTACCAGTATACTCTGGAATAAGTAAACCCAACAGGTCTACTACAAATAAAGTTATAATACCAAGGAGATAACTCCATTTATATCTCTTGATGTACTTTCCTATCATATCAACCTCTATTCTGACGCTTTAGCGCCCTCTTATCACAAAAGCAACTTTGTCGATTGGTTCAATAACAGCCAGGAAGATTTGCTTTCACCATTTTTCTTCCCATGCCCAAATACAAAGTGTATTTCCATCATACACCAGACTATAAATAGATTCAAACCTTTTTTTAAATTACTTTACCGATTAGAATGTTTGTGCTAAACTCAGTTTCTATAATAGAGTAAGAACAAACGACCGAAAAGATCATATTCTAGTCAAAGCTGATATCCACAAACCGCTTACGCTACTTGTATAACAAATAGATTTTATGTAATTATGAAAGGGATAACCATGAAAGAATTATATAAAGCGGATAAACTGGGTTTCTATCTATGAGTTCATAACCTCTCATTAGAAGATTCCATTGTCATCCGCTTTACATACATCTATATATTTTCAACACCTTAACTTTTTATTTCGGTACAGAAGAAAGTAACTGCTTCGTATAATCATGCGTTGGATTCTGAAATACGTCTTCGGTTCTTCCTCTTTCTACGATCTCTCCCTGGTACATCACACATACTCGGTCACACATGGAATGAATCACACCCATATCATGAGAGATAAATAAATAGGTTAGTTTAAATTCTTGTTTCAGGTTTTTAAGCAACTCCAAAACTTGAGCTTGCACAGTAACATCAAGAGCAGATACTGGCTCATCTAGTACGACAAATTTAGGATGTAATATCATCGCTCTTGCAATTGCAATACGCTGACGTTGCCCTCCACTTAAATCTCTTGGAAATCGATTTTTAAACTCAGTCGGAAGATTTACTTTCTGTAAGATTTCCTCCACCCGTTGCTCTCTTTCTTGTTTCGATAATCCTTTTTGTAACTTTAGAGGCTCTTCTAATAACCACCCAATCCGTTTGCTAGGATTTAAGCTTCCATACGGATCTTGAAATACCATCTGAGGTTTTTGCTCCTTCCGTAATATCTCTCCTTCTATATCACTGATAAGCCCTGTAATTGCTTTTGCTAACGTAGATTTCCCACAGCCGCTTTCTCCTACGATTCCAACACTTTCTCCTTGCATTACCTCAAGAGAAATTCCTTTCACCACTTCTTTGCGCTGCTTCTTTTGAAATATTCTTTTTCCACTCTCTGTATAATAAACCTTAAGATCTTTTATTTCTAGTATCGAATCAGAGACTGATGAAGTGTTAGAAGCTCTTCCTAAAGAAGAATCATGCACGATTTCCGCTGCGGCAAGTAGTTTTTTTGTATAGTCTTCCTTCGGATTTTGGAATATGTCCCTGCTCTCCCCAGATTCTACTATTTGACCATCATATAAAACAATAAGTCTGTCACACAAGTTTCTTACTACCGTTAAATCATGCGAAATAAATAATATCGTCGTTCCATGCTTTTGATTCAACTCCTTTAGTAAAGCTAAAATCTTAGCTTGGATGGTAACATCGAGGGCGGTAGTAGGTTCATCCGCAATTAGTAATCTTGGTTTACATATCATCGCCAACGCAATCATAATACGCTGTCTCATACCACCAGATAACTGATGAGGGTATTTTGAATAAATTAGCTCTGGATTTTTTAGTCCTACTTCTCTCATCATCTCGTAGACAGCGGTTTTTCGTTCCTCACTCGTCTTCTTTGAATGAAGAAGTAGCATTTCTTCTACTTGTACCCCAACGGTTAATACTGGATTTAGTGAAGTCATAGGTTCTTGAAATACCATCGATATCTCATCCCCTCGAATCTTAACCATCTCACTCTCTGACAATTTGGTCAAATCCATACCATCAAACCAAATACAGCCATTCGTAATTTCCCCACCTTCCGCTAATAAACGAAGGACCGAGAGAGCCGTTACACTTTTACCAGATCCGGACTCACCAACAACTCCAAGAATTTCTCCCTGTTTCACGGAGAAGGATATTTTATGAACAACTTCCTTTTTCTTTCTTTCACCAAAACTAATACTGAGATCTTGTATCGATAAGAGGTCTGGTTTTTTATTCATGCCAAGCACCTCCCTCATTTAATAAACTAAAGCCAAGTACCGTAATCACTATCATTAAACCTGGTGCTAATGCCATCCAAGGTGCTCCAAATAAATAAGTCTGAGATTCTGAAAGCATTCGCCCGAGACTTGCATCCGGAGGTTGAACACCTAAGCTTAAATAACTCATTCCCGCTTCCGCAAGAACAGCATTATTAAAACCAATCGTAATAGCAGAACGTAATATAGCTTTCGTATTCGGAAAGATATGTAGAAATATAATCCGAATGTGGCTTGCTCCAAGTAGCCTTGCGCTCTTAACATAGTCCATCTCTTTTTGTATAATAAATTCGCTCCTTATGACACGTGCAAAACTAGGAATGAATAGAATACCTAGCGCTAATATGACATTATATTTTCCAGTTCCAAGTATACTAACAAAAACGAGAGCCAGTAAAATACTAGGAAAAGAAGCCACCGCATCATTGATTCGCATCAATACCTCATCAACGATACCTCCAAAATATCCAGTAACCGCACCTAGGATACTCCCGATGGTAGCACCAATGATTACTGTTGCAATACCAACAAAAAATGTGGTAAACGCACCTTCCATTACCCTACTAAGGATATCTCTCCCCATATAATCTGTTCCAAAAAGATGGGAAAGACTAGGTGCTTGATTTTTTGCCAGAACATTCATTTCATTGGGGTCATAAGGTGTATAAAAGATACCTACGATAACAAGGAGCAAAGCAAACGATACTAGGGATATTCCAACTATAAAATTTAATCGATTCTTTTGTTTTCTCATTTCCTTTGCTCCTTTTTATCGTCATGAAATTCTGACACGAGGGTCAACCTTTTGATAAGTCATATCTACAATAAAATTAATAATAATGACAATACCTGCTATATATAATACTGCTGCACTTACTACGGAGAAATCGCGATTTGCTATTGCAGTCACTAACATACGTCCCATTCCAGGTAGATTAAATACCTGCTCAACTACAATACTACCCGCCAATGCATCTGCAATTAGCATTCCGAAAAAAGTTATAACAGGGATTAAGGCATTTTTAAGAACGTGCTTCGTCATGATCTGTTTCTTTTTCAGTCCCTTACTCCTAGCTGTACGTACATAATCAAAAGATAGTTCTCTAAGTAATGATGTCTTTAAAAACTTAGTCAACATCGCAACCTTTGGTATACTTACTGCGAATGCTGGAAAGACCATATAGCTTAAAAATCCACCAAAGTCCTGTGAAATTGGTATAAATTTTCCTGGAATAAACCATTTTAGTACAATCCCAAAGATCAATGTGATAATAATTCCTAGAAAAGAAGGTGGAACCGACATGAAGGTTTGACTTAAAAATGTTATGAAACGATCCAAAAATCCATTTTCTTTCCGTGCACATAATAAGCCCAATGGCAATGATATCACTACCATAAAAAGAACAGAAAGTGCAACTAGCCAAGCTGTAACTGGTAAACGCTCTGAAATTAGGGATCCTACACTCACATTATATTGAGTAGAAGTACCAAAATCACCAGTAACTGCGTTTTTTAAAAATCTTCCATATCGCACAAACATTGGGTCATTTAAACCCATTGATTCACGAAGTTCAAATAGCTGTTCCTCCGTTGCATCCATACCAAGCTTTGCTACCGCACTATCTCCGGGAATTACTTGGAAGGCGAAAAACGTGATAAATGATACGAATAACAAGGTAATAATGAGAGTTATCAACTTTTTTATATAAAATTTCATAGCGCCATCTCCTTTCCAAGTAAATCTCGTTCTGATTCTAAATTCTAAACATCGAAACAAAGGCAGATCCTTTGTTATCCTCATATGCTCTTTGCATTTAAAGAGGAGGTCTTACTTGATTCGGTTAAATTCTTTTACTCTTACTTATAATATACGGTTGACATATCCTGTACATAAACAGGGTAGAATTGATAACCTGCCAATTTCTTGTTAACTGCTACTAAATTTGCTGGGTCTTGAATATAAACAGAAGCTACATCCTCCGTTAGTATTCTTTGCAATTGATGATAAAGTTCAACTTTTTCCTCATCATTAACTGAAGTTGCTGCTTCTTGATATAGGTCATCAAACTGTTCATTGGAATAATTTAAAAAATTATTTCGTGCAGTGGATACATAACGTTTCACAATATCACTAGGAGAAAGGTTGGAGTCAAGACCTACAATCGTTGCTTCATAGTTCCTTCCTTGATATACGTCAGAAATCCAACTTGCCCATTCTACTAACTTGATTTCCGCAGTGATCCCAACCTTCTTTAGTTGTTCCACTATCACCTGTGCCGTATCCACATGTGCTTGATAGTTGGATGGTACCGTTATTGTAAAATGAAATCCGTTCGGATAACCTGCTTCATTAAGAAGTTGCTTTGCTTTTTCTGTATCATAAGTGTAGTAACTTGCTAAGGTTTCATCGTAGTATTTACCGAATCCAGGAAACATATTACTTCCGATAATCGTACCGCTGCCACCTGCAACTATGTCAAGTATCATCTGACGATCAATCGCATAGCAGAGTGCTTGGCGTACTTTTAGATTATCAAACGGTGCTGCTTTGTGATTTAGAAACAGCCCTTGTACCAGATTCATATTACCAATCTCAATGTTGTACAAATCCTTTAACTGATTCGATTGTTCGTAGGTTAATTGCTGAAATATATCGATGGTTCCAGCTCTTAACTCCATAAATGCAGCATCAGTATTTGCAGAAATCTTAAATGTTACTTCATCAAGATAAGGAACTCCTGCGACATAATAATCAGGATTCTTTTCCATCACGATGCTTACCATCGGCGAATAGGATACAAAACGAAATGGACCTGTCCCAACTGGCTTAGTCGCCTGCTCTGTGTAATCTTTTGGTATAATACTAATGGTAAAATAGGAAAGAAGCTCAATATTCGGTTGATTTAACTTCACTTCTACCCCTTGTTTTCCATCCTCCGTGGTAATCGCCTCGATTGATTCCACACATGAAAATACCGACTCTACTCTCACTTCTGGATCGGAAGTTTCAAGCAGGCCGGTAGCACGTTTTAATGAATATATGACATCATCTACCGTTACAAGCGCACCATTGTGGAATTTGACACCTTCACGTAAAGGAAACGTATAGGTCATTCCATCCTCCGAAATCTTATAGTCGCTTGCTACAGCAGGAACTAATTTTCCATCTTTATCAGGCTTTACTAAGCCTTCGAAAATATTAAACAAAACTTCCTTAGTTCCTGCCGCAACTGCTTTGTGTGGGTCAAGACTATCCAAATCGTTTGTTATACCTACAATAACAGAGCCACCATTTTTTGAAGCCTCGCCGTTTTCTGCTTCTTTTTGTTCATTTCCCTCGTTTTCTGTACTGCCACTGCATGCGCAGAGTGCAATCATACAACTTAGGAGAAGACCTAAAAAGAATAACCGCTTTCTTCTTTTCATAATATCCTCCATTCTTAAAGTTTGTACCTAAATACTGAACAAACTTTCTAGTTGAAAATATTTTTTCAACCTTAGATTTTAAAATGATATTCTCTCATTATTATGATGCAATGCCAAATTCGTTATACAACAAGAAAAAGCTCTCATAGAGATTTTTTCACTGTCATAGAGGAAGACAATGCCTTTGTATAAAAAACGCTATATTAAATCATAGCGTTTTTATCATATACTTAAAATTTAATTTTGGCAATAAAAATTTTAATAAATTGAAGATTTATACAGTAAACTATCTATTTATTTAGCGAAAGAGAGTGCCCTTTCGGACACTCTCTTTCGGATAGGAGAATCATACAATGAACTACTTGCAATGCAAATACTTCATGCGACTAGTAAGCATTTTATTATCCTAAGGTGACTACTACTTTATGTTCTAATCCGTCACCAAATAACGGAATGATATTACCCTCCACCTTTTTACCATCAACAACTAGTTTCTTAACTCCTTTTGATACATGGTCTGGGTTTACTATTGTAATATCGAATCTATCTCCACGGAATTCACGCATTACTTGATATTCTTTCCAATCAGTTGGAATTGCAGGATCAATCATTAAACCGTCATATTCCGGCTTAATTCCTAGGATGTATTGTGATATTGCAACAAAATTCCAAGATGCAGTTCCAGTTAACCAAGAATTTTTTGCTTCCCCGAAACGTCTGGCATCCTTTCCTGCTACCATCTGCGCATAGACATATGGTTCTAACCGATGAATCTCTGAGTACTCTTCTGTATAGGCTGGCGCAATTCTTGTATAATAATCAAATGCCTTATCACCACGCCCTACAACGGCTTCCGCACACATGATCCATGCATTATTATGACAGAAGATTCCTGCATTTTCTTTATATCCTGCTGGATAGGTAGATATTTCACCATACTCCACATAATAACGTGTAAATGCTGGATTATTCAGTACCAATCCATATTTTGTACCTAAACGCTCTTCTACAGAATCTAAAGCTTTTAGTGCTTTTCCATCGTCTAGACCACATTTACCCATCACACAAAAGCCTTGTGACTCGATAAAAATCTTTCCTTCTTCACATTCATCACTACCAATTTTTCTTCCAAAATCATCGTATGCACGTACAAACCAAGCTCCATCATAGCCATGCTTCATTATTACGTCACGCATGTTCTCAACTTCCTTCATAGCACGGGTAGATTCTTCGTTATTTCCTACCTTCTCCATGAGGATTGCATACTCTTCCCCAATATAAGTAAACATTCCAGCTATCATAACCGATTCCGCAACTTTACCGTCCTTGCTTGTTGCCGTCTGGAAAGATTCTCCTGGTTCCATAGAAAAACAGTTTAAATTCAGACAATCATTCCAGTCTGCCCGGCCAATCAATGGTAATCCGTGCGGTCCAAGATTCTCAATCACATGATTAAAAGCTCTCTTTAAATGATCCGACAATGGTTTCGCAAGTTCTAACTTGTTATCGTAAGGAGTATTCACCTCTAAGATATCATAATCCCCCGTCTCCTTAATATAAGCAGTAACCGCTAAGATAAGCCACAATGGATCATCATTAAAGTTTCCACCAATTTCATCATTTCCTTTTTTTGTTAATGGCTGATACTGGTGATATGCTCCACCATCTGGTAACTGCGTGGAAGCAAGGTCAATAATTCTCTCTCTTGCACGATCTGGAATCTGATGAACAAACCCAAGTAAGTCCTGATTAGAATCTCGAAAACCCATCCCTCTTCCAATACCGGATTCAAAGTAAGAAGCACTTCTTGATAAATTAAAGGTAACCATACACTGATATTGATTCCATATATTCACCATTCGGTTTAATTTATCATCGTGAGACTTTACACTATATTTCGATAGGAGTTTCTCCCAAGAATCTTTCAGTTCAAGGAACGCCTTGTCAACAGCCTCAGTGGTAGCATATTTTGCTATCATCTCTTCTGCTTTCTTCTTATTAATAACATTCGTACCATTTGGAGCCAAAGAAGATAGTAATAACCCCTCCGTATCTACCTTACCAACCTGATACTCCCATTTTTCTTCTAATTTATTTTCAACATAACCAAGAATAAATACTAATTCCTTGCTCTCATTCGGCTGTAAGGAGATTTCAACACAATGAGAGGCTATTGGAGACCAGCCATCTGCAATAGAATTATTTGATTTTCCGCTTGCAACTACCTGTGGATTATCAAATCCATGATAAGTACCAAGAAAGCTCTCACGATCAGAATCAAATCCGCTAATTGGAGCATTCACAGAGAAAAAGGCATAATGATCCCGTCTTTCCTTATATTCCGTCTTATGATAGATAACGGAACCTTTCACTTCTACTTCCCCTGTTGAGAAATTCCGTTGAAAATTAGCGGAATCATCTTGTGCATTCCATAGACACCACTCAAGAAACGAAAACATTTTCACATTCTTTACTTCATTGCTTGTGTTGGTAATTGATACTTTATGTACTTCACCATTATAGTTTAATGGTACAAAGAAGGTCACCTTTGTTTCGATTCCATTTCTTCTTCCTGTTATTTTCGTATAGCCCATACCATGACGGCATTCATAAAATTCTAGCTCTTTTTTTGCAGGTGAAAAACCTGGAGACCAAAAATCACCATTATCATATAGGTAGTAATAACGACCACCGCCAAGGTCTAATGGTACATTATTATAACGGAATCTGGTGATTCTACGAAGTTTTGCATCTTTATAGAAGCTGTAACCTCCAGCTGTATTCGATATCAAGGAAAAGAACTCTTGCGACCCTAAATAGTTAATCCAAGGATACGGCGTTTCAGGAGTTGTGATAACGTATTCTTTGTTTAAATCATCAAAAAATCCAAATTTCATGCGAATTCTCCTTTATTGTTCTTGGTAAAAATGTTTTTGTAAGTTCATGAAAGTTGTTTACGAAACATTTTAGTTAGTGTGATTGCCCTTATCTCATTATATAACAAGATTACACAAGAGTAAATTGAATTAATCCACAAAAACAAAGGTGTTTCCTTGTGAAAACTACACTAATATTTACGAAATTTTCGCCTGTAATCATTTCAATCCTTATTTTAACCTACGAAACTATTTCGTTCACAAAAGAAATCTATTAAATTTTCGAAGACCGCAATTGAATTTATGAAAAATTCAAACCTTTGTTTCACACATGTTACATATAAATAGTCTACTTCCTTAAGGAAAGCAAAACTCTTAATCCTTTATGTTGAATGTATAAAACAATTGTATATGACCAACCTATCCTCTCTACAGTATCCTATCACCCACTAAAGAGGAAACTAGCCGGCCTATGTTAAAATAATATTATTTTCTGAACTTATTGAATTTCGTTTATAATTATCGTTCTTTTTCATCAATTTTCTATAATTTTTCATCTTTAAAAATTCTCATTTTTTCGGTTGACAAAGAATATCAGATAAGCTACTATAGTCTACGGTACATACACTGGCAACATTTTCTGATGATTAAAGTTTAGGAGTTACTTATGCAAAGCGTGTTTTTTTGTAAAAACAGAATACCGAATCTTAGTTTAGGGAAGTCGATTTGTCGGCATTTTTAAAGTCTTTCATTTTCTTTTAAATGATAGGCTTATTTTTATGTCCCAAACACCCTTAACAGGGCGTTTTTAATAATTCAATTCAAATTACTTATGGAGGAAAAAGAAATGACAAAAGAACAAAACACCATTGGTACCGTTGGAATCTATGATGCAAAATCACTTGGTATCCCAAAGATGATACTTCTCGGATTACAGCATGCCTTTGCTATGTTTGGTGCTACTGTGCTCGTACCATTATTAACTGGACTAAATGTATCTACTACTCTTTTAATGGCAGGTCTAGGAACTTTATTATTCCACATCTTAACAAAAGGAAAGGTTCCTGCATTCTTAGGTTCTTCCTTTGCATTCATCGGTGGCTATACTGCGGTTGCTCCTATTATCGTAACTGAAGTAAATGGTCAGATAATAGAAACACCAAATGCAGAACTTTTACCATATGCTTGTGGTGGTGTTTTAGTTGCTGGTCTTGTATATGTTCTCTTAGCAGCTTTAATTAAAGTATTTGGCGTAAATAAAATCATGCGTTTCTTCCCACCAGTAGTTACTGGTCCAATTATTATATCCATTGGTTTAATTCTAGCACCAACTGCAATTACCAATTGTCAAAAAAACTGGCTCTTAGCGATCGTTGCTTTAGCTGTTATAATAATCTGCAATATCTTTGGTAAAGGAATGGTTAAAATAATTCCAATTATGTTAGGAATTATTGTATCTTATATCGTAGCACTTATCATGGGTGAAGTAGACTTTACTACAGTTACATCTGCTGATTGGATTGGTAATCCAGTCCCTGTCAGTGGATTTGCTAAATTTAGCGTTAGTTCCATCATCTCAATCGTACCAATCGCATTAGCTACAATGATGGAGCATATTGGTGATATCTCTGCCATTAGTGCTACTACCGGAAAAAATTACATGGCAAACCCTGGACTTCACCGTACCCTACTTGGAGATGGCCTTGCAACCAGTCTTTCCGCAATGTTTGGTGGACCTGCTAATACAACCTATGGTGAAAACACTGGTGTTCTAGCACTTACTAAAGTTTACGATCCTAAGGTAATGCAAATAGCTGCATGTTTCGCAATTTTCTTATCTTTCTTCCCTAAGTTTTCTGCTATTATTAATACGCTACCAGTAGCGATTATTGGTGGAGTTTCCTTAATATTATACGGAATGATTTCTTCCGTTGGTATTCGTAACGTTGTTGAGAACCGTGTAGATTTTACCAAGAGCCGTAACCTTATTATCGCTGCCATTATTCTAGGATGTGCACTTGGTTTTAATGGAATCGGTGGTTTAACTTTCACCATCGCATCTCATACAATTGAATTATCTGGACTTGCAGTTGCTGCAATTGCTGGTATCGTTTTAAATGCTATTCTTCCAGGTAATGATTATGTATTTGATACAGAAGATAAACATGATGAATTAACATTTAAATTATAAGATTAGTGTTAAATCGTACGTTCCACACGAAATAAAAGACGCATGGTATCTCACTGATACTTATAAGAAGTTAAAATTTTTCTTTTATCAATGAATTATAAGAAGTTAAATCTTTCTTTTTATCAATGAATTATTAGAAGTTAAATCTTTCTTTTTATTATTCATTGATAAAATATTAATTTAGAAAGAGGATAAACCATAACCAACAATCAAATTACTATTGTCGGTTTATGGTTTATCCTCTTCTTCTTTTCATTCTAGAATCTATGCCATATTTCCTATTTATCTATGTTATATAAATTCTTTAATTAACTTTTAATCCAGTTTCATTGACATTCATTTAACTATCCTCTATAATTTCATTAGCCTTTCAAATATTCCCATTATTTTTTTGGAAGAAACGATTTACACCAGTAGACAAGATTTTCACAATGAAACTAGTCTACTATTTTTCAGCGTATCATATGGTAAAAGGAGAGAAATTATGTCAGATTTAGACGAGAATAAGGTTACAAACGAAATACCACGCAATACCGTAGAGCAACCAGAGTTTGAGACTGTTACTAATACACCAAATTCCGAAGTGCCACCTACATTTGAATCTTCAAGTTACAGCACTCCAACTCCTCCAAAGAAAAATAAAAAAATAGGAGGCATCATTGCCATAGTTGCAGGGATTGCTGCATGTGTTGTAATCGCTGTATTTGCAGTACCTAAGATAATAGAAGCTGTATCAAGAAGTAGTTCTTCCCCGAAAGAACGTTTCGAATCCGCTATTGAAAACTTTTTATTAGAGGGAGCAACCTCCTATGAAGAAGGATTATCTAATAAAGTTTCAAACGATCTTAATAATAGTACCATCTCTGTAGATTTTAATGTTACTTTAAATGAAATGGTAACTTCGATGCTTCAACAAACAGATCCTGAACTATTAGCCGACTTAAAGCTTGATAATATTGGAGGCTCCCTCGTTATTAAGAATAAAGAAGATAAGCATAATGTAGATATGACACTTTCTGCAAACGATACGAAACTTCTCTCTTTAGAAACCTATTTTGAGAAGGCTGCAGATACCTTGTTACTTCGTATCCCAGAATTATCTACTGATTATTTATCTACTCCTCTTGACTTATCAGTACTTGAGGACGAAGCATCTCTTCCACAATTCAACTTTGGAAACTATCAGTTTCCAGATGCTAAGGAGATCAAAAGCTTATATATCGACTCCGCAGAAATACTTACTAAGGATATCAAGGATGTAACAGTAACAAAAGATGTGGATATTGTTGCTTCTGATGTGACTGCCACTTATGATAAATTAACTGCAAAAGTTTCCGAACAGGATGCAAAAAATATTATCATAAATTTAATTAAGAGAGTTTATGAGATAGAAAGTTATAAAGACATTTTAGATGCAGCCATCTACAATACAAATATGGAAAATTCAACAACCTATACTTATGATGAATTCTTATCTATATTAGAAAATATGGAAGTTACAAATACTACTGCCGCAGACTTTTCCATATTTGTAGATAAGAAAAATGAGCTTAAAGGTTGCGAGATTTCCATGTCAGTAGATGGATCTAATATGGTATTTTCATTTTTAACTGTACAGGGTAATAAAAATGGTGTAGAATTTTTTGCAGCAATTGATGATATGAAACTTATATCCATTACCTCAAACTATACAACATCTTCAAGCGGTAATACAGGATTTATTAAACTATTTGTCAGTGAATTGGAATCTACCTCTTTATTAACTGACGGTGACTTATCTTTTACTATTGATTTTGAGAATGTTAAGCTTGCAGATAAAAAGAATGGTTATTACACTGGTTCTTTCTACATTACCTCTCCACAGCTTAGTGGTGCATCCATCGATTTAATCTTTGGTATAACCGGTGATAGACAAGAAGTTACCTTTAATGTTTCAGCTGCTAGCATGTCCTTCTTCTCATTAACTGCATCCTATCAGATAACAGAAGGTGCTGAAATCGTTACTCCTAGTGCTGATGCAACAATCTATGATACAGAGACTCAAATAGAAGATTATATGACTAATGCAGCAATGGGTCTTCTTGGATTGATTGGCACCGTTGGTGATGCACTTGGTATCGATTTAATGTCTTTGATGTATGGTATGTAATGCTTAACCATAAGAAAGTAATTTTTAATCATAAACAACTATAATTGTAGGTTCTGTATATTTGGATATATACTAAAAAAGCTTGCTAGCTTATCCTACAATCATAATATAAAGCAAAAATAGTGCACAGAAATGTGTGCTATTTTTGCTTTACATTATTCACAGTAATTTATAACATATTTAATAAATTGTTTCTTTCTTTTCTAAACCTTGTATGCTAAACTGAATTTAGAATTTTTCGTACTAGTTTTGATAGAAAGAAGGTAAATTATGACTCCTAAAGAAACTCGTTTGGATGACAGCGCAGAAATCTACAAGAAGCGTGAGAAAATGACAGAACGTCAAAAGTTAAGTGACATGAATACTTCTGAAAAGTGGGAGTACTTCAAGCAATATTACCTAAAAAAATTAATTTCCATCTTAGTAATCGCCGGATTTGTTGGATATCTTTTATATGAAGTCCTTTCACCAAAACCAGATACTGTACTAAATGTGGCAATGGTTAACTATCCATTGAATGAGGAAACATTAACCCAACTCGAGAATGATATCAAAGAGTTACTTAACGTAAATCCAGAAACTCAAAATATCGTAATCGATACAGGCTATGATTTAAAGAATCACGATTACGCCTCCGCCGAGAAGTTAACAACTTATGCTTTTGCAGGGGAACTTGATCTCTTTATCGCTCCAGAGTCACAGTTTATAAAATATGCATTTTCCAATTCACTAACACCATTAACAGACGCCTTGCCAACAGATGTATACAGTGCATTATCCGATCGATTGTTTAGTTGTAGAACTCGTCTAAACGATGAGGAAGTCCCAGCCGAAGCACAAGGTCCAGAAGGTGTATATGGAATCTATGCCGAGGATCTTCCAATGTTTGAAGCATACAAAGGTTATATGCAGGATCCACCAGTCATTGGTATATTCGTAACATCAAAAAATACAGAAAATGCTGTATCTACAATTCGTCATCTGTTTGGACTTGATTAATAGGACAAGCATTCTATGGAGTTATAAAGATTGAAATTATAGAATGAAAAGGGTGTACAGCCAACTTCACTAAGAAGTAATATTCCTAGTAGAAATTGGTTGTACACCCTTATTTATAAATAGAATCCATTTAGTGATTCACCTTTAGATAGCATCAAACTCTATTCACACATACTAATTTAAGGTTTTATTTCGCCTCAATATACCCAAGAGCTTTTAACAGTTCTGCACTTAATACGGCTCCACCTGCAGCTCCACGTACTGTATTGTGTGATAAACCAACGAATTTATAATCATAAACCGTATCTTCTCTTAAACGGCCTAAGCAAATTCCCATCCCATTCTCATAATCACGATCAAGTGTAACTTGTGGACGATTGTCTTCTTCAAAGTATTTGATGAACTGCTTTGGTGCACTTGGAAGATCTAACTCTTGTGGAAGTCCTTTATATTCTTTCCAAGCTTTTATAATTGCTTCCTTCTCAGGCTTTTTCTCAAAACTTACAAATACTGCTGCAGTATGACCATCCGTTACTGGAACACGAATACATTGTGTCGTAATTAGAGGAGACTGTGCCTTTACTATCTCACCATCAATAACCTTACCCCAGATACGAAGTGGCTCTTGCTCGCTTTTTTCTTCTTCTCCACCGATGAATGGAATTACGTTATCTACCATTTCAGGCCAATCAGCAAAATTCTTACCTGCTCCGGAGATTGCTTGATATGTGGTTGCAACCACTACCTTAGGGCCATATTCCATTAATGCATCTAGTGCAGGGGTATAACTTTGAATAGAGCAATTTGGTTTTACAGCAATAAAACCTCGTTTTGTTCCAAGACGTTTTCTCTGACTAGCAATTACCTCAAAATGATCTGGATTAACTTCCGGTATAACCATAGGAACATCAGGAGTCCAACGATGAGCGCTATTGTTGGAAACTACAGGTGTTTCAGCTTTCGCATAAGCTTCTTCGATTGCCTTAATCTCATCCTTAGTCATATCTACAGCACTAAATACAAAGTCAACCGAAGCTGCAACCGCTTCTACTTCATTTACATTCTTAACAATCATAGACTTCACAGCTTCTGGCATAGGTTTTTTCATCTTCCAGCGATTTCCCACTGCTTCTTCATATGTTTTTCCAGCACTTCTTTCGCTTGCTGCCAAAGTCGTAACCTCAAACCAAGGATGATTCTCAAGTAATGAGATAAATCTCTGACCAACCATACCAGTAGCACCTAAAATTCCAACTCTTAACTTACTCATAAACTGCCTCCTCTTATCCTATAATCACCTTATTGTGTCCCATACTTTTGAAGCATTTATGTTCACTCCTGTATGCATCAATGCATCCCTCCCTATCCCCTGAGAGGTCCGCGTGGACATTTTTGAAAAAATGTTTTTGTATGGCGCACATTTGTCTTTCTGTAATGTATGTTATAACATTATATTCAAAAAAGCAACTATTTTCTGCCCTTCTTATGGCTTTTTGTGAATAATGACAAAGTGTACCATATATTTCTACCTGCGTTTGTCACTATTTTAATGTCTCACTATCCAAGGTTATTCATCGTATTTATTCTACTGTAAACTTAATCTCCGGTCGAATATAATTTTCATCCGTTCCGATACCTGAGACAAAGCTTGCTTATCTTCATCCTACTATCGTGTTCAAAGATAACCCGTATCCCTTTTATGGGGCGAAATTCTGCTTTTTCTTCATGATATCTTCCCCCCATGCTGAATAAGACGTATCAAGGTAAAAAACCAGCCTCTTAATACAACCCACGAGGATAAACTTTATTATCAAAACATCGTTATCCAACGCTACGATAATTTCGTATAGAAATCATCTCATTTATCCCTTATTTTAGTTTCCAAGCATTTCTTCATATTTCTTCATAAGGATTACCAAGTCACTATAGGTCTCTATCTCATTCACTTGATTTCTTAATTTTGCTGACTTTGGATATCCCATAGTGTACCAGGCAACATGCTTTCTCATCTCATGCATTGCAGTAAATTCACCTTTAAGCTCTATTGCTAATCTAGCATGTCGCAACATCATTTCGATTACTTCAGGAACTTCCGGCTTTGCTAACAACTCACCTGTCTTTAAATAATGTTTTGCTTGGGAAAAAAACCATGGATTCCCGCGAACTCCTCGTGCAATCATTACAGCGTCACAACCAGTGTAGGACTTCATCCTCTTTACATCCTCTGGTGATTGTACATCTCCATTACCGATTACAGGTATGGATACTGCCTCTTTGACTGCTTTTATGATATCCCAATCAGCTTCCCCGTTGTAATATTGCTCTCTGGTTCTTCCGTGTACTGCAATGGCAGCCCCACCGCTTTGTTCAATTACCTTTGCAACCTCAACTGCATTTATATTGTCTTTTGTAAAACCTTTTCTTATCTTCACTGTTACAGGCTTCTTGATTGCTTTACTGATTGCACTTACGATTTCACCAATTCTCTCAGGCTTTAACATTAGTGCTGATCCTTCTCCATTATTCACTACTTTAGGAACCGGACATCCCATATTAATATCGAGAAAATCAAAATTACGATGTTCAATCTTTTTAGCCATCTCACTCATAATATATGGATCTTCTCCAAATAGTTGTAAAGCAACAGGACGCTCTTTTTCTTCAACCTCAAGAAGTACTTCTGTATTTTTATTATTATAGTAAATTCCTTTGGCACTGACCATTTCTGTATAAATCAAATCCGCCCCTTGCTCTTTACATAAGAGACGAAACGGCAGGTCTGTAACACCTGCCATTGGCCCTAATACTAAGTTACCGTTTATTTTTACATTTCCTATGGTAAAACTCATTTTTTCCTCTTTCTAATCTGGTGAATAATCTGCTAACAATAAACTACTTAGCTATTCTTTAGATAAATATATCTCAACCCTTTTAAGGTTAAATTAGGATCGTAGATATCTATCATGTCCGTGGCGTCTGCAATAATTTTACCAAGTCCTCCAGTTGCGACAACTTTCAGATTCTCTAACTTAGACTCTTGTTTCACTTTCTTTATAATATATTCTGTCGCACCAATATTACCATAGACAAGGCCAGCTTGCATACTGCTTACGGTATCTTTCGCTAAGATGGAGTCTGGCTTTAGAATCTCAATTTCAGGAAGTTTCGCTGTATCACTCCATAAGGCATTGGCACTCATTCGAATTCCCGGGCTTGTAATACCGGCTGTAAATTTTCCGTCTTCCGTCACCAGATCATAAGTGGTTGCTGTACCAAAATCGATGACGAAGACTGGCCCGCCATATTCCTCGTAAGCAGCTACAAGATCTACAATTCGGTCTGCCCCTACTTCTTTCGCATTTGCGGTTAGAACTTTAATTCCTGTTTTTGTACCAGCTCCAACAATTAATGGCGTTATACCAAGGTACTTTATAATAGCACTTGTTAACGAGTACATAATAGCAGGAACTACGGATGCTATGATAACCGAATCGATACAGGTTCTATCAATCTCTTTTACATGCAATAAATCACAAAATAAAAGACCAAACTCATCTGAAGTTCGTGGGATTTTGGTTGTTATTCGGTAAGTACCTACTATCTTTTCCTTATCAAATACTCCTAAAGTTATATTGGTGTTTCCAACATCTATTACGAGTAGCATGTAGTAATCCTCCTTTAGATAGTTTCATCATAATTTACATTGAATAAATCCTAGCTGAAAATTATTTCCCGCATAAAAGCCTAACTTTACCTATGAAACTTACTTTTTCATACAATTGTTATTTTTCCATTGGGATCATAATCTTCATTATATCTCCTCATGTAAAAAGAAGACTTTATAATACGTCTCAAGTGATTCTAACAAATCACGTTTGGAATGTTGGAGCTCTTTAATCTTTAAGACACTCCCTATCTCATCAAACAGATAATCACATTCATCATTGGTTACTTGGAATATTAGTGTTCCATCTTCTTCGAATTCTAAAGTCAGAATACCACCAACATCCTCTGTATATAATACACACATAATTTTAAGTTCATCTTTTATTTGCTGGGGAAGTCCTGCAAAATTCTCGTCTAAATAGTACTTCCTATCATAAGAATTACTGCCACATAAGATGACATTTCCCATTCCTGTACCTACCTTTCTATCATTGTTTACAAGTAAAACAAAAATTCTTATTCTATCTATAAGTTGTTTACCAAAAAATCAGGGCTGTTAACTAACACGCTTGGAATCTGTGTCACTTAACAGCCCTGTATCATTTTAGTGTTATCATGTACTATTTTACATCGATACCGCCTAAAACACAAGTTGCATTCAAATAGATTGTAATCGTTTGTTCATTTGCCCCCAATGGTGTAATGGTCTTATTATCAACACCACCAAGAATTGGATTACAATTTACTACGACTCTAACATAACTTGGAACATAGATATCAATTCCACCGAGAACCGTCTTACACTCAATAACAACATTCTCTCTGATAATAGCATTTCTTAAGTCAAGCTCAATGCCACCTAATAAAGCGGATAACATTGCACCTTGGAACACTTCATTATCAAAGCGTAAATCCCTACCGCTTAAGATAGCGGAGCATGCGAATTGTCCGGTTTGCCTGGCACCTTGGTAGGTATTTTGGTACCCACTTTTTGTATCGTTTGCTCCATCTGCATTTTGTGTAAAGCCGTTACCAGCTGATGTCTGCTGACCACTTTCTGTACCATCAAAATTTTGTTCATACGTATAAGTTCTATCGTATGTCTGATCAGTGCTTCCATTTCCTTGATAAGTCTTATAATTTTGACTATTATAGTTTTGGTCTTTATTTTTTTTTGGTAGAATCATACTTAACCCGACAAATACTAAGATTGCTGCTAAACATAACGGTCCAAACATTCTCCATGTAATAAATTCTTGTGCCGATAACAACATAAAGATACCAATTGCCAAACCTATCATATAAGCAGTTTTATCACCACCATGATTAAATAAACCTATAAAACATGGTATAATTAAGAATAATGTCCACCATCCATCAAAAAAGATATCAAATGTAAAAATATTTAGTGCTTTCCCTGCTAATAATACTCCAAATAACACGAGTAAGCCGCCCCATACGAAACTAGAATGATTCTTTTTCATAAGCCAACTCTCCTTTCATTTCTTACTTCTCTCCTACTATAAATTTTACTCTTTATAGTATGTCTCGTGATGCTTTGCATTCACCTTGCGAGGTATTAGCGATAAGTCTTTCTCATTTCTCATCGCTTTGTATGCTTCTATCATACCTTCTTAGTGAGAGAATTTCAAATTAATATTTCATTAGAGTTAGTCTATAAAAAACTAATCTTTTTAATATAGTAATAGCTGTTATTTACTCATTTCCAAGGGTCGCAACCATTACTGCTTTTATTGTATGCATACGATTTTCTGCTTCATCAAATACGATGTCTGCAAACTGTTCAAATACTTCTTCTGTAACCTCGTTTCCTTTTACCGCAGGGAGACAGTGGAGGAAAACTGTACTATCTTTTCCTGACTTCTTCATTAACTCTGTATTTACTTGATATGGTTTTAATAAAGCAATACGTTCTGCTGCCTTATCTTCTTCTCCCATGGAACACCATACATCAGTGTAAATCGCATCTGCGCCAGAAACTGCCTCTAAATCCTCTGTAATTGTTATGATACTACCTGATGTCTTTGCATAACCAAGACATAAAGATACTAAATCTTCTTTTGGCCATAAGCTCTTAGGAGCTAAGATTGTAAAATGAATCCCCATCTTACTAGCACCTATCATTAAGCTATTCGCCATATTATTTCTTCCGTCTCCGACAAACACTAGCTTTAGACCCTTCAAGGTATGAAACTGCTCTTTTAACGTTAAGAAATCAGCCAAAATCTGGGTAGGATGATATTCGTCGGTTAGACCATTCCATACCGGAACTTTGCTGTATTTTGCCAACTTCTCAACAGTGTCTTGAGAGAATCCACGAAACTCGATTCCATCAAACATGCGTCCTAATACTCTTGCCGTGTCTTCCACACTCTCTTTATATCCAAGTTGGATATCATCTTTTCCGAGATACTCTGGATGACCACCCTCATCAATACATCCAATGGTGAATGCACATCTGGTACGGGTCGATGGCTTCTCAAAAATCAACGCTATGTTTTTTCCTTTTAATCTATTTCCAGTGATTCCTTGTTTCTTTTGTTCTTTCAGTTTGGCTGCTAAATCTAATAGATACATAATTTCTTCAGGTGTAAAATCTTTTAATGTAAGAAAAGAGCGTCCTTTTAAATTCATATTCCCTCCAATTCTCCCCTGATGGATAAAACATCTCATCAGTATGGGTTGTATAATTATACATATATAGTTCCTTTTTATACATTATACGTTATGAATTGGAAAAGTCAAGAAATAATTTAAATATTTACTACTTTTTTCCTAATAAATATACTTATCTAAATGTTATTCTCGTATTGTTATAAATCCGAGTGCTAGTTGCACAAATGTCGGTATCTCTTTGGAATCACGCCTTTTCTTTCGAAGTTCATATTTCACTCTTATCTTATCCACCAGTTCCTGTTCTGTATAAATATAATATTTTTGAACATGCATATATTTAGCACATAGTTCTAGTAAGGCAAGATATAAATCTAGATAGCTCCATTCCTTCGATAACTTTAATTCCTCAGCAACCAAAGGTAAGATTATCTCTAACATTCCTCTAGTAAAAAGTTCTTCTTTTAAGTAGTCGAGTTTATAATATTCATGATACGCCATTGCAACACTTTTATTACATTCTAAAAATAGTTCTAAGCATTCTCTTTCATTAAGCCTTGAATCCACATAATAGATTTTTCCCTTTAGGGATTTAAACACTCTCATCGCATCATAGTAGCCGATGGTAATATTACGCCCAGTCTTTTTTCCATCAAATTCTAAAATACTACCAAGCTCCACCCTCGGAGCAATTGTTGTTACAGAAACATCCTCTGGAATCTTTACTCGTTTTTCTATCCCAAGCCCATAGATACGAACTACAATGATATCTTTATAACCATTTTTAATTAGTGTATCAATAGGTACATTATTCATAACTCCGCCATCAACATAACTAAGCCCATGAAGTTTTTCATTCTTAAATGCCGGAAAATAAGCACTTGCTAAAAGATAATCCTTTAACCTCTCTGGTTCTGCTTCCTTAGCACAGATTTCTAATTGCTTCATATCACTAATGCAAAACGTTCCTAAATAAAATTCTATGTCAGAATTACGGATTCTATCTTCTTCTACAACCTCTTCTATCATACTTTTTAATGGTGTAACATTAAAACCACGTGAAGCAAGAACTTTCATTCCAGTCTTCGTTAAATCAACCAGTTTTAATTGCTTTAATTCTCGCTTCATGATATGTTCCATCTGTTCATTATCTACTTCCATAACTCTGTCGTAAGTTATGCTCTCCCAAAGCTTTATAGCCTTATCAATATCTCCCATGCAGATGAGGGCACCATTTAATGCTCCAACAGAAACTCCGCTGATTCCCTTGATTTTGATACCAAGCTCCCTCATGGCTTTCCAAACCCCAATTTGATAAGCTCCTTTGGCTCCTCCACCCTCCAGCACGATTCCATATTCTTTTGAGAAATCGAATCCTTCCATCAATAAAATCCCTTCCTTTATGTATACTTCCTTATGAGTATCGTATTTATATTATAAATTTGTTTTATATTGAATATTCGCAATTCCTAGTTAGAAAAGGAAAGCGTATCTAACGCTATAGTATTTACCAATAATGTTATTTCACTCGTAATAGCTTATTATACAGGATTAAATTACTTTTGTATATTCCACTTCCCCATAAATATCCAAATCAATTCTTCTGTTACACCTAGAAGGATATTAATAAAATATAGACTATTGCAATAACAAGAGTAATTATCAAACTATTTATCTACCGAAAAGAATATACAAATTTTTATATAATAGAAAGAGACTGTTCAATCAAACAGCCTCTCAAATGCAACCTACAATCTTTTATTTATTAAACAGTAATTTCACAAATTCAATCTTACTGTAATCTCTCTTGCAGTCTCTTACTTAATTCTTCAAAACCTGGTTTTCCAAGTAACGCAAACATGTTCTTCTTATAGCTTTCAACCCCCGGTTGATCGAAAGGATTTACACCAAGGATATATCCGCTTACTCCACAAGCAAATTCGAAGAAGTAGAATAACTCACCTAAGCAAAACTCAGACTGTTCGGCAATATTAACAATAAGATTCGGTACATCACCATCTGTATGTGCTAGCAAGGTTCCCTTCATAGCACTCTTGTTAATAAAATCAACACTCTTTCCTGCGAGGTAATTAAGTCCGTCTAAGTCAACGTCTTCTTCCTCAAGTATCACTTCACAAGTAGATTTTTCAAGATTCATAACAGTTTCAAACATGGTTCTTTGTCCATCCTGAATAAACTGCCCCATAGAATGTAAATCCGTAGTTAAATCAACACTTGCTGGGAAGATACCTTTCTTGTCTTTTCCTTCACTCTCGCCATATAACTGCTTCCACCACTCGCCAACATAATGGAGTGCTGGCTCATAATTTGCAAGGATTTCAATACTCTTTCCTTTTCTTAATAAGATGTTTCGAATACTAGCATAGAGTAGAGAATCATTATCTTCAAAATTATTATTTAAACAGCGTTCTCTCATACTAGCGGCGCCATCCATCAATTGCTTGATATCTGCACCTGATACAGCAATTGGTAATAAACCTACCGCAGTTAATACAGAAAAACGTCCTCCCACATCATCTGGTACAACGAAACTTTCATAGCCTTCTTCCGTAGCTAGATTCTTTAATGCACCTTTTGATTGATCCGTAGTAGCATAGATCCTCTTTGCTGCTTCTTCTTTACCATACTTCTTCATTAAAAGTTTCTTAAAGATACGAAAAGCTATCGCTGGTTCCGTAGTAGTCCCTGATTTACTAATGATATTAACAGAAAAATCACGTTCTCCAATTACTTCAATCAAATGAGTTAAGTAAGTACTGCTAATATTATTACCAACATAATAAATCTCTGGGGTTTTACGTACTTCTTTCGATACAGAGTTATAAAAACTATGGCGCAAAAATTCAATAGCAGCTCTAGCACCAAGATAAGAACCACCAATTCCAATTACAAGTAATACCTCAGAATCTGATTGAATCTTTTTCGCTGCTGCTAAGATTCTCTCAAACTCTTCTTTATCATAATCCACAGGGAGGTCAATCCAACCTAAGAAATCGTTACCTGCACCTGTTTTCTCTAATAAAACCTGTTTTGCAGCTTCTGCTGTTGTCTTCATGTATCTTAATTCTTCGTTACTAAAAAACTGTTTTGCAATAGAATAGTCAAAGGTTACTTTAGCCATAATGAACAACACTCCTTACTTATGTAATTACAGAATCAACTTCTTTTACCATCAATTGACCTCTGCGAAGCATTCATATCTTACAAGATTTTCTATGCCCCATGAAACCTGTATTTATATCAATGCTCTAGTATAAACATGACTATTCTACCATTCCTATAGCACGTTTTCAAGGTTTTCGTTAATTTTCACAAATAATTTCTAAATATTTGCTTACATGAAAAACTCTCTTAAAACTTCCTCTATTAACTCGTCATCTTCTTTGCTTGTTGCTAAACATTCACTGACTTCCTTATCGATTTCGTTTGCTTTCTCTATTACATGAAAAAGCTTCGAGTTTTCTTCTTTCTTTTGCTTTACAATCTCATCAATGATATCCTGCGCAGCTTCATAAGAATTAGTTTCCTCTAAGTTTATATTATTTTCTCTATTAAGAGTTTTTATTCTTCTTTCTTCTTCCAGTCGTTTCAAGTTTTTTTGTTTTTCTTCCTTTAACCTCATCTTTTCTATATAAGCTTTTTGAGAAACCTTCGGAGCATTCGATTTTTCTTCATTTTTCATGTCTACTACATTCCAATTTGTAGCTCTCGCTATTTTTTCTTGGAGTTTAGATTCTTTTTGCTTTATCTTCTCTTGTTTATGAACATATTTTGAAATTTTAGCATCCTCTTTTGCCTTAACTCTAGCAAGGCGATTTGCTTCTTTATCATCAATTTTTTTCTGCTTTAGAGCAGCCTTGTTATCTATTTTTGCTTGCTTTTTCTCTTCTTTTTCTTGCTGTTTTTCTAGCAGAGCTTGCTTTTTTAACGCTTTTTTCTGATCCTTTTGCTCTTTGTTAGCAGCAATTGCATCGACCTTTGCTTGCTTTTTTCTTAGCTTATTTTGATTCTGCTCTTCCTTTTTGGAAAGCTTATCTTGCCTTTCTTCCTCAAATGCCTGCAATTTTGCCTGTTCTAGTTCCTCTTTTTTTAGAAGCTTTTCCTGTTTAAAAGATTCTTTGGCTGCTAATTTAACGTTTTTATAATCAATTTTAGCAGCTTTTTTATCTTCCTTCTTCTTTTCCTTAGAGGACTCTTTCGACAAAGCATCTAATCTTTTCTTTTCTTCGCGAAGTTCTTTTTCTCTTTCAGCCTCCATAGTTTTTAAGAGCTTCAATTGCTTTTTTTGATCTTTATTTTCAATTTTGTTCTCGATTTGATTCTCAGCTTTTAATGGTACACTTTTAGAAAGAGCTTGTTTTACCACCACTGGTTTTGGATTTATAAACTTAACTGGTGTCACTTGTAAAGCTTCTTCAACTTCTTTTTTAGCTTCTTCTAAACGTTTTACTAACTCAGTGTCTTCTAAGGCAGCTGCGGTTTGTGTTGTAGCACTATTCGTTATCTCATAGAGATATTCTCGTCTCGTTTGTTTGCGCATTTCAGTATTTAGATGTTCTTGTTCCATACGAGTCTTTAGATAGTTTTCAAAATAATCCTTCAGATTTATCCTTAACAATTGCCTATGAGCAGGGATATTCACAACGTTATCCACAATATTCACAATAATTGCTGTCCAAGCGCCAACAAAGAATGTGAATAAAACACGTCCTGTTCCACAGTTATAGACAAGTCCTGAAACGCCAGCAAACGTGCCAATCGCTAGACATAACGTGATAGTTTGTCCACTTAAATTCTCCCATGTGGATAATAATATTCCACAGAATTTACTTCTATTCACATGCTTGTCCACAAAAATATCCACGTTATTCACACCTATTTTTAGTTGGTATGATGTTTCAAATCGTTGTTTCATGTTCTTCATCCAATTAGTATTCGTCGTTGCCATCGACTCCGAGGCTCGAATTAACTTTACGTACCCATAAAGCAGGCAGCATTTCATCAGTACTCCAATGCAACATATCCCGCCCATGATATACAAGAACGTATAATTATCGTAAAAACTCATGATGATCTTCATGGTGGTTTGTCCTTTCCATTATTTTACATTTATTATATCGAAAAATTCGCTCTTTGAAAAGGTAAACCGCTAGTCACAGTTTGACAAAACGTGACTACTCCATTATCCTAAGTACAAATTATAAGTGAAAGATTCATAAAATAGGACCATCTGCCATAGTTTCAACAGGCTATTTGTTAAAATAAAAATAGCCCCACCTCAAGTAATGGAGCATAATTGATAACAATTATCCCCCAAAACTTGACATAGAACCTGAAAAAGGAGCATTCCTCTATAGATAATTCCATATCTATAGAGGAAGCGCTCCTTCTAAATCTGTAACAAATAAGTATTCATACATTTCTACCATAGGTAATACTAAAACTTTATCCGTTTCGAATTTGTCGATAAGATTCATACATCAATACAGCGGCTGCAATTGCTGCGTTTAGGGACTCTACATTCCCCTCCATTGGTATTTTAATTCTTTGCGTAGAAAGTGAGGTTGCTGTTTCGCTTAGTCCATTCGCCTCATTACCAATAAGAATTGCAGACTTTCCTTGGAATGAAACTTTATCATACCATACTGCACCTTGCAGGTGAGCTGCATAAACTTCTATTCCCTCGTTTTTAATTCGATTAAGACATGCAAAAAAATCTTCTGCATAAAGGAAAGGTACTCGAAATATTGCCCCCATGGTAGAACGAATTACCTTTGGGTTAAACATATCAACACTATCTTTACTAAGTACAATACCAGACATTCCAACACCTTCTGCTGTTCTTACCATCGTTCCTAAATTTCCTGGATCTCTGATATCTTCTAGTAAAAGTAATCTGATGGAATCTCCAGAAATCATATCGCTAAGAGTATAGGTTGGCTGTTTTACTATCGCTAATATTCCTTGGGGTGTAATAGTCTCTGATGCTTCCTTCATCACTTGATCTGATACCACTTCAAAATCCAGATCCTTTAAGTATGCTGGATCTTGTTTCGCATATTGATGATAACAACTCTCTACTAGGTACACCTTCTGAATAAGATTACGCCTTTGGCTAGCAACTTCTTCAAACATTTTCTTTCCCTCACAAACAAATACCTCCTGCTCGTTCCTGGCCTTACTCTGTTTTTGAAGTTTCATTAGGTTTTTGATTTGACTATTGGATGAACTAGTAATCATATATTCCTCATTTCTACACTGTTTTAGCGCCTTTTTAGCGCTAGTAACTTTGTGTAATGGCACAAAGTTCTGTTTGAAAGCTGTATTTTTACATCCTAACTAAAAAGAAAGTTTTGTATATTTACTGATTCGCTAATTTATTTAATATCTCATTCTTAGCTATAATAACTAGAACATCGTTTCTTTCTAGCGGCATATCTGCATCTGGATTGATGTTAAGCTGATCATCTCTTTTAATTCCGATAACATTTATCTTATTTTTAGCACGTAAATTCAACTCACGCAAGGAGTGTCCTATCCACTCCTGTAGGATATCAAGTTCCATCATACTAAACGTAGAAGATAACTCAATTGCATCAAAGAAGTTGCCCATCATTAAATTGTTTGCGATACGAATTCCAGTTTCTTTTTCTGGAAATACCACCATATCAGCTCCAACCTTCTTTAGTACTTTCGCATGCAACTCATTTTGAGCTTTAGCAAGTACATATGGTACACCTAACTCTTTTACAAGAATCGTTACCATAACGCTTGCCTCTAAATTTTCTCCAATAGCAATAACTGCACCATCAAAATTACTTAAGCCAAGACTTTCTAGCGCTTCAGCTTCTGTAACATCTGCACGCACCGCATAGGTTACGTAATCAGCTATTTCATGAATTTTATCCTCATCATTATCTACAACCATTACTTCACATCCGCCTTCTGCAAGTGTAGTTGCTACACTTTTACCAAAGCGACCTAATCCAAATACAACAAATTCTTTTCTTGCCATAACTTCCTCCTAATAAAACCTCGTTAACACCTACCGCAGTACTCATCCATTCCTTGGTGCAAGTTGCTCCTACAGTACTGCCACAGCATGGCCTAAAGTGTGATATTTTTCACACTACCCTACCAAGACTTTACCTTCTGGTAAAGATTTCTCACCGTGATGTTTACTTGCATTAATTGCTAACGCCATCGTAATAGGACCGATTCGTCCTAGGTACATTGTTATCATAACTATAATTTTACCTGCGGTCATAAGACTTCCTGTCATATTTCTGGTAAGACCGACTGTTCCAATGGCTGAGGTTGTCTCATAGAGCGTGTCTAAAAAGCTACTATTTTGTATTGCAGATAAAGAAATGGTTGTTACAACAAGTACCAAAAAGCTAACCATAACTACTGCAAGACCTTTCTTTAAATACTGATCCGAAATTCTTCTCTGAAAGATTTCAATGTCCTTCTTGCCACGTACGATTGATATCGTAGAAAGTAAGATAACTGCCACCGTGGACGTTTTTATACCACCTGCTGTACCAGAAGGTGATCCACCTATAAACATCCAAACTAAGTATAAAATACTCGTGGTGTCTTTAAAATTTTGCTGTGGAATTGTTGCAAATCCTGCTGTTCTGGTTGTAACCGATTGAAAGAGTGAGCTTAAAACCTTCTTTCCAAAGGATAATTCACCGATAGTTGCTGGATTATTAAACTCTAAAATTAAAGTTAAAACCGCCCCCAGCATAATCATACCAGCTGTGAAGGTAATAACAATTTTAGAATGCAGGGATAACCTACGAAACATAGAACGAACCTTAATTTCTTTCTTTACTGCCTGCTTTGATATATGAAGTACATCCCACCAAACCGGAAAACCAATACCTCCAAGGACGATTAGTCCCATGGTCACTAAATTAATCCATAGATTATCTCGATATGGAACAAAGCTGCTATCACCTATTAAATCAATTCCGGCATTGCAAAATGCCGATACTGAGTGAAAGATGGAATACCATACACCATCCACCAGCCCATACTCAGGAACGAACTGAAAGAGATAGCAAAACGCTCCCAGCCCTTCCACAATGAGGGCAAACTTGATTATTTTCTTCGTAAGTTTTACCAGACCAGACAAGGTATCAATGTTATACGCATTCTGAATTACTAGTCTGTCCGACAATTTTACTCTCTTCCCGAGAAGTAAAAATATAGTTGTAGTGAAGGTTACAACCCCCAACCCTCCAAACTGTATTAAAAACAGGATTACAAACTGGCCAAAGAAACTCCAATGTTCTCCTGTTGTTACTGTTGTCAGTCCGGTCACACAGATGGATGTTGTCGCTGTGAAGAAAGAATCTTCAAGCGGTGTTACAATTCCAGCCTTCGTGGCAATCGGTAAAGATAGCAACAAGGTTCCTAGCACAATTCCTGCTAAGAAACCAAAAGCAATCATTCTAGTTGTTGAAAACCTTCTTTTTTTCTGAAACATAGCTGTCTCCTATTACAATTAACCTCTTTTGAGTTTAATATTCTCCTTGCATATTGGAAAGCTTCGCAGCTTGATCTGCTGCAATTAAACTATCGATGACTTCTTGCAAATCACCATTCATAATATCATCCAAACGATGGCTAGTAAGTTTAATTCTATGATCGGTACAACGTCCCTGTGGGAAATTATACGTACGTATCTTTTCGGAACGGTCTCCTGTTCCTACCTGGCTTTTTCTTGCCGCTGCTTCTGCATCATGAGCTTTTTCAAGTTCCAATTCGTATAATCTAGCACGCAATACCTTTAATGCCTTATCACGATTCTTTAACTGAGACTTTTCATCCTGACAAGAAATTACAATACCTGTAGGCATATGAGTTAAGCGCACTGCAGAGTCGGTTGTATTGACGCACTGACCACCATTACCAGAAGAACGAAACACATCAAATCGACAATCATTCATATTAAGTTCTACGTCTACTTCTTCTGCTTCAGGCATAATAGCAACGGTTACTGTTGAAGTATGAATTCTTCCACCGGATTCTGTTACTGGAATTCTTTGTACACGATGAACTCCACTTTCATACTTAAGCTTTGAGTAGGCACCTTGGCCATTAATCATAAAGATCACTTCCTTAAAACCACCAATACCATTTTCATTTAGGTTCATCATATCAATTTTCCAACGCATTGTTTCTGCATATTTGGAATACATACGGAAAAGTTCTGCTGCAAATAAAGCAGCCTCATCACCACCAGCTCCTCCTCTGATTTCAACAATAACATTCTTGGAATCGTTCGGATCCTTTGGCAATAATAAAATCTTAAGTTGATCTTCGATTACTACTAGATTTGCCTTGCTTGTTGACAACTCTTCTTTCGCAAGTTCACGCATTTCTTCGTCGCTCTCTTCTTCTAATAGCTCCAAGCTTTCTTCAATATTTTTCTTCGTTTGCTTATATTCAAGATATTTATCTACAATTTCACCAAGATCATTTTGCTCTTTCATTAATTTACGAAATCTTGCTTGGTCGTTCGTTACGGTAGGTTCATTTAATTCATTCTGGATTTCTTGAAATCTTGTTAATAGATCTTCTAATTTATCAAACATGTTAACCTCTATTCTAGCGCTCTGCGCTTTTTATTAACGCTGGTATATTATGTGTCTGCACACAGTACCAGTTCATAATATTCCATAGTCATAATATTATAGCTTATCAGAAGATGCAAAGCAGATTCTGATAAAAGGTGCGTTTTTAGCACCGCAAATCCGATTATTGAAACACGTTCTTTGTTTCAATAATATTACTTATGAGAAATTGCAAAGCAAATACTCATAAAAGATGCGGATTTTACACCGTCAATTGGATGCTTGAAACAAGGCTTTAGTTCCGCTCATATAGACTTCTTCAGTTTTATAGTATAAATATGATTCTTCAGTAAGGTTTTTGATATATTAGCTTTCGCAGCTAGAGAAAAACCATCTCTATACACCTAATATTTTTCACTAACATCTTTTAACTCCTTTTATTAGATTTCACCCTCATACACTGCGCTTACCACTCGGTCCAAACCTGCATAGTCTTTTACCACGTTTATTTGGGTAAATCCATTCTGAATTAGTAATTCTCTTACAGCTGCTGCTTGATTACAGCCAATTTCTAGGTATATTCTTCCATTTTTATTTAGTAATCTTCCAGATTCTTTAGCTAAAACTCGATAGAACTTTAATCCATCTGTATCACCATCAAGGGCAATTCGTGGTTCATGATCTTTCACTTCTGGCATTAACCCATCGATAACTTCTGATTCTATATACGGAGGATTTGAAACTATCACATCATAAGTTCCAAAAACATTAGTGAACATATCGCTCTGAAGGTAGGTAACCGAAACATCGTTAGCTACCGCGTTTTCTTTCGCTATTTTAATTGCTTCTTCGGAAATGTCAACAGCTACTGCATTTTTTACCTCTCCAAGCTTAGCAAGGCTTATAATAATACACCCAGAGCCAGTACATAATTCTAAGATATCCTTATCCTTACTTACTTTTAATACCTCTTCCACTAATCGCTCGGTATCTTGCCTCGGAATTAATACCGATTCATTGACATGAAAAGAAAGCCCCATAAATTCCTGGCTACCAGTAAGATACTGTAGTGGAATATGCAAGGCTCTCTTTTTCAGAAGTTGCTGATAGTTTTCATACAAATCTACCGGCATATCTTCTCTAGCCCGAATCATATAATCAACTCGTCTAAGCCCAGTCACATGCTCAAGCAAATACCAGGCATCTAATTCTGCATCACTGATGCTTTCTGCCTGAAGGAGGTTACTTGCCTCCCTCAAAGCATTCTCATAGGTTATTTTCGACATTCTCATTCCTTAATATTATCTATCCTTAATACTATGCATCTTTCCCACTAGAAAAATATTTATCAAGAGCACGTAAAATTTCGTCCTCTTCCTCCTCAGTAGGCTCAAGCGAAGCTGCAATTTCTGTTGAACTTAACACTGCCTGTTCTGGTATACGTGCACGTTCTTTTAACTTGCTTTGCTTTTCTTCCACTGCTACTTCAGATCTTTCATATAACAGTTTATCCAAATTTGTTAATTCTTCGATTGAAGTGTCTTTCGCAGTAAATATTTCGTTTTGAGCGCTCATATCAACTTGACTATCCTGATTGCTTGCCATTGTATGAGTAACTTCCTCTTCTTTAATTTCATTCTTTACTGCCTGACTATTTCCATTGGACTTATTCTTTGAAACCTTATTCGTGTTTGAAGCACCTTGCTTTTTACTCTCACTCTTTTTCGTTGCTTGATTGCTCTTATTTATTTCAGTTTCACTTTCTGTGTCAACTTTTGCAGCAATCACTTCAGCTTCGATATCCTCTGTGTCATTTTTTACTTTTTCTTCTGGTTTTCCTTGCTTTTTTCCTTTTTTATTGGAATGTTTTCGTTTGGAACCTTTTTGCTTTATTCCGTCTAAATATCCTTGCCAGTCAAATACTGCATCTACTGAGGCAATCGCTACCTCTATCATGCCATCGTCTGGTTCTTTCGTCGTAAGACGTTGCATTAACATACCTGGTGCACTGATTATAGTAACGAAGGCATTGTCATGACTTCCTGCATATCGTATTAATTCGTAGGAAATACCAGCCACCACTGGGATTAACAATACTCTTAGAATGACACGTAACCAAATTTGGTCCACTCTGATAAATAAAAATACAATAATACTGACAAATGCTACAAATAAGATAAAGCTGGTTCCACATCTTTTATGTTTTCTTGACTGCTTTCTAACGTTTGATACCGTTAAGTCATAACCACGTTCAATGCAGTTAATCGTCTTATGCTCTGCTCCATGATACATAAAGGTACGATTAATATCCTTCATGAAGGAGATTGCTACAATATACCCTACTAATAATAATACTCGAATAATACCTTCTATAACTCCAAGAAGAATAGTAGATGATATAAATTTTGAAAATAATTCAGATAAAAACATTGGAAGTGCTACAAATAGGCCTATCGCAATACAGATGGAAAATAGCACAACGAAGAAAGAAAGTAATCCTTCCTTTTTCTTAGATTCGTTTTTAGTTTCCTCTTCTTCCTCATAAAAGGAAGCAGAATATGTTAAAGCTCTAACGCCAAGAATCATAGAGTCCGCAAATGCAATAACACCTCTGATAATTGGAGCCTTAATTATCTTATTTCCATTTCCGATTCCTTGGTATTCCTTAATCTCAACAGCGATTTCATTGTCGGGTTTACGAACTGCTACGGCGTATTGCTCTTTATTTTTCATCATAACGCCTTCTAAAACAGCCTGACCACCAATACCTGATGATTTCATTCACATCCCTCTTTCCTGCCATGTTTTTACCTGAGTTTGGCATCCCATATATTTACAATTTAAAAATAGGTTGAGATTATACAACCTCAACCTGATTTTATGCATTATTATCTCTAAAACTAGTTGTTTAAACCGTACTTACGATTGAACTTGTCAATTGCACCACGAGCAGCAGCAGCTTTCTGCTGGCCTGTGTAAAAAGAATGGCACTTTGAACAAACTTCCACGTGGATCTCTGGCTTAGTAGATCCAGTTACGAACTCATTACCGCAGTTACATGTAACCTTTGCCTGATAGTACTTTGGTTGAATAGCTTCTTGCATTATTTTCACCTCTCTATATCCGATTCCTATGATAGTTCCTCTTCAACAAAGAGGAAACTTGTTCATTCAAATAAACAGCTTTCTTATTATAGCATACGCATATTAAGATTGCAATACCTATTCTGTATTTTATTGTCTACTGAACAAACTTCATATACTTAATAAAACTATCTTGCTTATATTTTCGTCTTCTTAATCATTTCGACAAATTCTGCATTATTATTTGTATTGACAAACATTTGAATAATTCGTTCTACTGCATCTTCTGATTTAAGACCATTTAGCGCTTTCCTCATAAGATAATTAGCCTCCATCTCAGCTGGATTTAGTAAAAGATCATCACGACGGGTACTTGACTTTGGTAAATCGATTGCTGGGAAGATTCTTTTCTCAGATAAGCTACGATCTAACACAAGTTCCATATTACCAGTTCCCTTAAACTCTTCAAATACAACGTCATCCATACGGCTACCGGTTTCAACTAATGCTGTTGCCAAAATGGTGAGACTTCCACCCTCTCTCATATTTCTTGCTGCTCCGAAGAACTTCTTAGGCATATGAAGCGCTGCTGGATCAAGTCCACCGGATAAGGTACGTCCACTAGCTTGTACCGTTAAGTTATAGGCTCTTGCAAGTCTTGTAATACTATCTAATAAGATAACAACATCTTTCTTATGCTCTACCAGACGCTTTGCACGTTCTATTACCATTTCAGACACTCGTTTATGGTTTTCTGGCAATTCATCAAAGGTTGAATAGATTACTTCGACATTACCACCTTCAATAGACTCCTTAATATCCGTTACTTCTTCTGGTCGCTCATCAATTAATAAAATAATTAAATGCATCTCCGGATGATTTCTTGTGATAGCCTTTGCAACCTGCTTTAATAAGGTAGTCTTACCTGCTTTCGGCTGGGATACAATCATACCTCTTTGTCCCTTACCAATTGGTGAAATTAAGTCAACCATACGCATAGCTACCTGACAACCTGGAGTTTCTAGATGGATTCTTTCGTTCGGAAAGATCGGTGTTAAATCTTCGAATTTCTTCCGTTTTACTGCATCGGAAGGATGTAACCCGTTAATGTACTTGATGTAGAGAAGAGCACTGAATTTTTCGTTCTGATTACGTATTCTAGTATTACCTACAATAATGTCACCTGTTTTTAAATTAAATCTTCTAATCTGTGCGGGAGAAACGTAGACATCATTTTCACCAGGCAAGAAATTATCACATCGGATAAAACCATATCCATCTGACAATACCTCTAAAATTCCTTCTTTCGTTTCACCAGAGTCCAATTGTTCCATATCAATAGGTAACTTTTCTTCCTGCTGATTTGCCTGAGAAAGAAAACGATCAGAAGAAGACGTATTATATCCCATCTCTGCAGTTTGGTTTCCAACATTCTCTACTGATGGGTTTATTCTAACTACGCGATCTGATTCGGTATATCCGCGATTTTCATTAAATCTGCGATTTTCCATTGGCCTACGATTTTCCATCGGTCGACGGTTATCATAATTTCTTAGCATCTCATTGTTACGATTGTCATTATTTCTATTATCATTGCTTCTATTTTCATTATTTCTGTTTTCATTATTTCTGTTTTCATTGTTTCTATTATCATAGCTTCTGTTTTCATTGCTTCTGTTTTCGTTACTTCTATTTTCATTACTTCTATTTTCTGAATTACGGTTATCCATACTTCGACCTTCGTTGTTTCGATAGCTCTCACTCATTCGGCCATTATCATTTCCCTTAGATTGTTCCGACACTTTTGTCAATTCTTGTTGACGACTCTGTTCTAAACGATTTTGCTCAGGAACTCTACGAATCCCTTTAGTTCGATTTTCTTGCATACGAGAGGACTCCATGCTACGATTCTCACCATTGTGCTTTGACTCTTCTGTTGCCTTTTTATTTTCTTCCGGTCCAGTTTTTTTAGGTTTATCATCCGTGCTTTTATTTATGGAGGATTCTGATTCTTGTCCGTTCTCCAATGTATTCAATGCATCAATCAATTCCTGTTTGCGTAATGCGGTAATACTTTTCATTCCTTTTTCCTTCGCAATATCACGCAATTCAGAAAGCGACTTTGTTTCATACAAATTACTCATTCATTTTGCTCCTTTTATTAAACTAATCTATCTTAGGATTGGTAGAGAAATGATATAGAAAAAATGATGTGTCCTAGAGACATTTCTTATGATAGCTTTATTATACACTATTTGTTAAAAAAGAAAAGTATTATTTTACAACAGCCTTTACCTACACAAGATTGTGCTATTCTCATTCCTTAGCTTTCAACTTGATTTAACCAGTACTAAGTGTTATTATTATGAAAGTATAGCCCCATAGATTTGGGAGTATGATAGGCTTATAACCTATCACTCATAAGAATGAATTTCATAAAGTCTGGAGGAAGTGTTATGACGCTTAACGAAAAAGCACTTAAATTGCACGAAGAATGGAACGGGAAATTGTCGACTACTGCTAAATGTCAGGTTAAATCTAGAGAAGATTTAGCACTTGCCTATACTCCTGGGGTTGCAGAACCTTGCAAAGTTATCGCAAACGATACAGAGGCTGCTTATAAATACACGATCAAAGCAAATACTGTTGCAGTAGTTAGTGATGGTAGTGCCGTTCTTGGTCTTGGTAATATTGGTGCTCACGCAGCAATGCCTGTGATGGAAGGAAAATGTGTCCTTTTTAAAGAGTTTGGTGGCGTTAACGCATTTCCTATTTGTTTAGATACACAAGATACCGAAGAAATTATTAAAACTATCGTTCACATCGCTCCTGCTTTTGGCGGTATTAATCTTGAGGATATTTCTGCACCAAGATGTTTTGAAATTGAATCCAGATTAAAAGAACTGCTCCAGATTCCTGTCTTTCATGATGATCAGCATGGTACCGCAATCGTTGTGCTTGCTGGAATTATCAATGCCTTAAAAGTTACAAATAAAATAAAAGAAGATTGTAAGGTTGTAGTAAATGGTGCGGGTAGTGCAGGAATTGCTATTGCGAAACTTTTATTAAATTATGGCTTTTGCCATCTCACTCTATGTGATAAAGTTGGAATTTTATCAAAGCAAACAGAAAATCTAAATTGGATGCAAAAAGAGATGATGGAGGTAACCAATCTAGAAAACGCTACAGGGACACTCGCTGATGCCCTAAAGGGTGCTGATATCTTTATTGGAGTTTCTGCTCCTAATATCGTCACACCAGAAATGGTTTCTAATATGAATAAAGATTCCATTCTTTTTGCTATGGCAAATCCAGTTCCTGAAATCATGCCAGACTTAGCCAAAGAAGCTGGTGCAAAAGTCGTTGGAACCGGAAGAAGTGATTTTCCTAACCAAGTTAATAACGTAATCGCTTTCCCTGGTATCTTTAAAGGAGCTTTGGAAGGACGTGCGACACAGATTACCGAAGAGATGAAACTTGCTGCTGCTAATGCGATTGCTGGCTTAGTAAGCGAGGAAGATTTAAATGAAGATTTTATTATGCCAGAAGCATTTGACGAACGAGTTTGTGAAGCAGTAAGTAATGCTGTGAAGGCTCATATTAAGAAGTAATTATATAATAGGAGCAAAAAAGCATGTCCTATCTCGGATTTTTATTTATTAAATTTGTTCCCTTTACAGAAAACCTAACTAAGTATGTTCCATTAATATAAAGGATGATGTTATGAATTTATGGCAGGATAAGCGTTATTATTCCTTAGATACCTATTATAAAGAACAATTTGGTGATAAGGTATACAAGCTTTCATTAAATGGTAATATGACCTGTCCGAATCGAGATGGGACTTTAGGGACTGGCGGCTGTATCTTTTGTAGTTCTGGTGGATCTGGTGATTTCGCCGCTTGTAATAAACTATCCATTACCGAACAAATTGAGGAAGCAAAAGAACGGGTGGCAAAAAAGGTAAAAAGTAACCGTTATGTTGCTTACTTTCAGGCATATACCAATACCTATGCTCCAGTTTCTTACCTACGTTCTATTTTTACAGAAGCGATAGAGCATAAAGAGGTTGTTGCTTTATCCATTGCAACCAGACCAGACTGTTTGCCTGAGGAGGTCTTAAATCTCCTTGCTGAATTAAATAAGAGAAAGCCTGTCTATATTGAACTTGGTCTCCAAACCATTCATGAAAACAGTGCCAGGTTAATACGACGTGGCTATTCCCTTCCTATTTTTGAAGAAGCCTTAAATCGTTTGTCTGGCATTAATATTCCGGTTATTGTTCATGTAATCCTTGGTTTACCTGGTGAAAATAGAAAAATGATGGTAGCTACCATAGATTATTTAGCAAAGCTACCAATACACGGAATCAAGTTACAACTCATGCATGTTTTAAAAAATACCGAATTGGAAACGCTTTATTTATCAGACTCAAAGCTATTTTCACTCTTACAACTTGAAGATTATATTGAACTTCTTATAGAATGTTTGGAGCACCTGCCACCAAGAATCGTGATCCACAGATTAACTGGGGATGGTCCAAAAAATCTATTAGTAGCACCAATATGGAGCGGTAATAAGCGACTCGTTCTAAATACGATTCAACAAGAATTAAAGAAACGTGATTCTTACCAAGGAAAATACATTCGAACCAATCTCGAATAGAAGGGAGAACAACAATGCAAGCGGAAACACTGATGCTTTACAAATTAATTGTACTATATATCTTAGACAAAGTGGATTTCCCACTAACCAATGGTCAATTAACCAATTTTATATTAGAAAAAGAATATACAAATTACTTCAACATTCAGCAGACTATCTCCGAGCTAATTGACGATCAATACATTAGTGCTGAAACAATCCGAAACAGCTCTCTTTATCAGATTACAGATTCCGGTAAGGAAACGCTTTCCTTCTTTTGCAATACTATTGCGCAAGCGATCCGCGACGACATTGATATTTATCTCAAAGAACACAAGTACAGTTTGCGTGAAGAGGTATCCACTCTCGCTGATTATTATGAAGTAAAAAAAGATGAGTTTATTGCACACCTTCGTGTTATGGAAGGATCCAGTGCAATTATCGATTTAAAATTGTCTGTTCCAACGGAGAGAGAGGCAAACCTCATTTGTAATAACTGGAAGCAAAAAAGCTCCGATATCTATACCTATGTTATCTCCTCGCTTCTTGCAGATTAAATTTGGCAGTACATCCTATGTTTGCAGAAACGTATCCAAAGGTTATGAAACAAGAAAAATCACGCTTCACAACTTATCCTTAACAGGAATGAAACAAAGAGCCTAATTTTCCATTGCCCTTTGTTCACATATATATTATTAGGAGGACCCACTATGTTTGACCCAAATTGTTCTTACTGTGCCGAAGGCGAATTAGTAGCTAAATTCGGTATCAAAATCTGTGAATTACCTGCATCCAAGGTTTATCTTTTCAAAGAGCAAAGCCATAAGGGAAGATGTATTGTTGCAAGTAAATTTCATGTAAGTGAAATGATTGAATTATCAGAGGAAGAGCGTAATGCATTTTTTGCAGATGTAAATAAGGTAGCTAACGCTATCCATCATGCTTTTCATCCAGATAAGGTAAATTACGGTGCATACGGTGATACCGGACATCATCTTCATTTTCATCTTGTTCCTAAATATAAGGATGAGTTTGAATGGGGTGGCACATTTGCCATGGACCCTAAACAAAAAACTCTTACCGATCAAGAATATGAGGAATTAATTGAAGCTATAAAAGCGAGCCTTTCCTAACTCCCCCTCAGAAAGATAGAAAATCAGGTCATCATCAAGAAAAATGCGCTTCGTACTTTTTTCTTGATAAAAGATAAAAAGTGCATCAAGATGATTAGAATACATTTCTACTCCTCTTTGATACACTTTTTTAAATTTTAATAAATGTTATTTTAACCTATAATAAGACAAATGCATTCTAGTTCTTCTTTCTTCGGCTATTTACTAAACATTCTCATAAATCTCTCCAACATAATCTGAAATACTCCACTCTACCTTGAACGATATTTTAAGAAGTATAGTTTTCATTCTCTCGATAGTACTGTGCTTGCTTATTATATAACATGGCATAAAGACCATCTTCCCGTACTATTAGCTCTTTATGATTACCAGACTCAGCAATACTCCCTTCCGATAATACGATAATTCGATCACAGAATTTACAAGACGACAGTCGGTGAGAAATATAGATTGCTGTTTTTCCACCAACCAATTCATGAAAATGTTCATATATTTCACTTTCTGCAATCGGATCTAGTGCTGCGGTAGGTTCGTCTAAAATCACAATTTTTGCATCTTTATATAATGCTCTTGCTATTGCTATTCTTTGCTGCTCTCCACCAGAAGGTTCAAACCCATCTTCTTCAAAATAGTGATAGATTGCTGTGGTTACGCCTTTTGTCAATTCTTCCATCCGCTCTTTCAAATTCACTTTTAAAATGGCATCCAATAACTTCGTTTCATTTCTTTCCTCTTGATTTAAGGTGATGTTCTCACCAACAGAGAAGGCAAGAAGCTTAAAATCCTGAAACACAACGGATAATAATTTCATATAATCTTCGTACCGATAGTTCTTAATATTAATTCCTTGCACTAGGATTTCACCATCAGTAACCTCATAGAGACGGCATAAGAGTTTAATCATTGTTGTTTTTCCTGCTCCGTTTACTCCGACAATAGCAACATGCTCTCCAGGTTTAATTTGAAATGAAATATCCTGTAAAATCAACTGATCACTTCCTGGATAAGCAAATGATACATTCTTAAATTCAATGGTAGGTATTTCTGTTAAGTCACACTCGATATCACCTAGATATAAGTGTTCCCTTATTGACATAAACGTCACGAATTCAAGCATAAAGAAACTCTTTTTTATCAGTTCCTGCCACTGAGATAACAAGGTATCTGCAGAACTTCCAAAGGTGTCGCAAGCATTTAAATACATGGTAAAGTCACCAATACTGATGTTTTTTTTAATCGCAAGGTATCCAAGATAAAGATAAGTGATACTGTTTCTAAACGTTGTAACCATACGAATGCCAAGGTTATACTTTAAGCCTTCCTCCGCTTGGTTTTTCCAAACCTTTGTCATACTTTGATTATACTGATCTGCATTACAAACCATCATCTCTTCTGCTTGATAGAGACGAATATCCTTCCCATAACGAAAGTCAGATAGCTTATAAAAGATATATGAAAACGCACGGTTTAAATTCGAAAATTGACCGAAATACTTTCTTTGCAGCGCATTTTTTTTCGCATTCCACAAGGTATTTAAACTGGTGTTAATAACAATAATCAGTAAAAGAAGCGGTGAACCAAACGCTAGGATTCCTACCACACCTATAAGCGTCAGAAAAGAAGATATCATAAGCGCCAAAGTTTCTGTAATACCTCCGATTCCTCCTGCCCATGACATTCCTGTCTTCGCTTTTTCAGCACGCTCTAGCATCTCTTTATTTTCAGTGTTCTCATAATCCATCTTCATGATCTTACGACCAAGTAAAGCATCAAAATGCTTGGTAAAATCATCTTGATAGGTTTTTGTTAATGTCTCAGATGTCATTGATTTGATAATGGATATTAAGAAATTAAAACCAACCATCAAAGAAACTATTAAAATTAAGTTTGAGATTCGTCTCTCATTTAGTAATTCATCAATCAGATGTTTAGGAAATACTATCATAAGAAACGGTTGAACGGCACGACATATAATATCGATAAGATAAAGGAAAAAGTATGACTTCCGGTATTTCCATATCTCTCTATATAGGTACCCTATCGTAACTTTCGCTGCTTTTCCTGCAGAGATTGGTTTATCCGAATTCATATGCTTCCCCCTCCTCTGCTGTTTCTTTATAATACTTTGCTTGAGCATCAAATAGCTTCGCATAATCCCCTTTTTGCCTTATCAATTCTTCATGAGTCCCGTATTCCGTTAGTCTTCCATCAAAAAACAATGCAATACGATCACAAAATCTTGTAGAAGCCAATCGATGAGAGATATAGACTGCTGTTTTACCTCCAATCAAAGAATCAAAGTCTTGATATAGCTGATACTCTGCTAACGCATCAAGGGCAGCAGTCGGCTCATCTAATAAAACCACCGGAGCATCTTTATACAAGGCACGCGCCAGCGCAAGTTTTTGCCTTTCTCCACCTGATAAATCAGTTCCATTCTCTTGAATAATTTTTAGAAGCTGTGTATGTACTCCTTCTGGCAATTCATCTAGCTTTTTCGTTAAGCCTGCTCTTTTAAGCATTTCCTCTGCCCTTAACGAATCTGTCTCCTCTGGTGTCTTCATCGAAACATTCTCTGCCATCGGAAATGCATATAATTCCACATTCTGAAATACCGGTGAAAACAGAGTAAAATAATCCTCTTTATCAAATTCCCTGATGTCAATCCCGTTTAATAAAATCCGTCCTTCACTCGGTTCATACAGACGGCATAATAATTTAATCAGAGTTGACTTTCCAGCACCGTTAACTCCGACAACAGCTAGTCTTTCACCGCTCTTAATCGTGAAGCTTACCTCCCGCAAAGCATACGTTTCTTGTCCTTCATAATGAAACGAAACCTTATCAAATGTAAATTCGAGCTGTTTTCCTGCCTGAGAAGAAAGCACTTGTGCTACAGTTCGTAGAGCTTTCCTGCTTTCTTCCTCATACTCAAGGAATTCTCTAAAATCATTTACTTCTGCTGACTGATTTTTGATAACTGCTACCTTCCAGAAGAACTCTTCCACCGCCATGGTAAAGCTCTTAACCGAGGCAAGATATAAAGTAAAATTAGCTATGGAAAGATTTCCATATAAGACACTATAGATTAACCAAGTATATAAAATGCCTTCTTGAATCATTTTAAGAATCTGAAGGATAGAATGGCATCTAATCCAAAGATTGCGGGAGTATCGCAGTATCCTTTGCATTGACTTATTCACATCGCACCAACGTTCATAAATCCAATCAGCCATTTGATAGATACGAATGTCTTTTGCATACTCGAAATCTTTTGTCATCGTGTTAAAATAGTGGAGTTTTCTAAAATATGGTGATAGAGCGTCCCATACTTCTTTCTTATCTTTCTTCTTTGTTCGGTCAATCGGGAGAAATTGAAGCAAAACAATTCCAAACATAATTAGGACAAGTAGGGGATTTAAGGTTGATAATATAATTGCTGCTACCAGTGCCTGAAGAAAAAGAATCCCTAGTTTTAAAAAACTATGTATCATTCCTTCTATCCCTTTATTTTCATCATTCACAGCATTCATCGCCCGGTAATAGCCATTTAATACGTTTGGATTCTCAAGCTTTTGATAGTCCATTGTTAATGTCTTTCTCATAATTTTAGTTAAGAAGCGCATACGACAATGAATAATTCTCCACCATCCCTGACTTTGTAATACCCCGTTGATAAACTCGAGAAATAAGGTGACACCGGTATAGAGTAAAATCATGATGAGTAAGTTCCAAATCCCACGGCTTAATTCGATTTGTTCAATCACAAGTTTAATCAATATCGGTACGAAGAAGATGCTGATTGCACTAAATAGCATATGAAACAATAGCATAGGAATCAAGGGTCTCTGCCACTGCTTCATACCTCGATACAAAAATAAGATATTCTGATCTACACGGTAATTCTTTCGTTCCCTCATCTTAACCTCCATGTACTGCCTCTCCTAACATAAGTTACCTGGTTATGCAAACTTACCATCAAGTCTATATTCTTAAGCCTGCTGATATGTCTATATTCTTCAACCTACTGATATGTCTATATATAAAATCTCATCTTCTTACCTACTAATTATTTATTTCCAGCAATCTTGTTACACTATCTTCTATTTCTGCAATCGTTTCATAGGCATCATAGGATAGGGCTTCCTCTCCTAAACTAATCCCAAACTCTTCTTCCAGACGCACTATAATTGTTACATAGCCAAAGGAATCAATTCCGTATTCCTCTATTGGTGTCATTTTTGAATACTGCGTTGCAGGCTGTTCCATAACGTCTTGAAATATATGTATAATTTTGGTGAGCGTACTTACAGCTTCGTTCTCCTCTTTTGTAGCTGCAGCTTCCTCTTTTTCCACCAATCTATACCATTCTAGCATCTTAGAGCGGTCTTTTTTACCGCTGTCATTATACTTAAGCTCAGATACCTGCACTATGATTTTGGGTACCATATAGCTTGGAATATAATCCTCTAGGGACAGCTTTAGTTCTTCTATATTTAGCTCAGAATCCGAGATTAGAAACGTAATCAGCTCTCCGCCATTTTCCTTTGGTTGGTAACAAGTCATTGCATTACGAACCGCCGGAAGGGAAAGTAGTGCATTATCGACCTCCTCAAGTTCAATACGATGTCCCCGTACCTTCACTTGATTATCTTTCCGTCCCAAGTAAACAATGCGCCCATTGTCTAAGTACCTTCCGATATCACCGGTACAATAAGCCCTCTCACTCATTCCAAAAGGTAAGGTAATAAACCTTTCGTTCGTAAGCTCCTGTGCATTTCGATAACCGTTTGCCAATCCCTGTCCAGTAATAGCAATCTCTCCACTTCCTGATGTAACTTCGTAATGCTTTTCATCCAGAAGATAAAGCTTCGTAAAATCCAGAGGAAGCCCTATATTTATTATGGATTCCTCCGTAAGATCAGCGACCGAGGACCATATTGTAGTCTCTGTTGGACCATACATATTGTAAATCTTTGCTCTGGTGTTATCTCTAAGTGCTTGCAGCAATGCTTGCGGAAAATCCTCACCACCAACCATAACCGTATGAACCTTTGATAAAAAGCTAAGATTTCGATCAGCCAACCAAAGCATTTGTAATGCAGAGGGTGTCATCTGTATTACATTCACATCCTTTTTTATAATCAAATCTATCATAAGCTTTGGGTTTGTTCTCTCTTTTTCTGCCGCTAGAACTACGGTAAATCCACTATATAAAGCCAATACGGATTCTAAAAAGAAAATATCAAATGTCATCTTGGTAAAACATGCTATTCTAACATCCTTCGGAAATTGAATCTGTTTTGGTATGGAACATAAGAAATTCTCCAATCCACTTCGTAACACTTCTACTGCCTTTGGTTTTCCCGTAGAACCAGAAGTATATAATAAATATGCAAGATCTTTCTCGATATCCCCCTGCCGGTTCCCATCTTCTGAAGATCGGAAGTTTTGTCCGGAAGATATTGAAGAATGGAATTTTTTTTGCTCCGTTAAAGAATCTGTTCTTTCTGTGATTTCTTCTTTAGAGCTAAGAAGCAGGGGAATCATAATGTATTCCAGCTCTGTTTCGTGGTGGCTCCATGGCTCATCAAGAATAACTTTTCTTATATTGGCATTGACAAGCATATACTCCAAACGTTCCTTTGCCTGATTACCATCGACTGGAAAAAAAGGAATTCGTAATTGCAGTAAAGCAAAAATTGTACACACCATAAGTGGTGTTCTTGAGAGAGAAAGAGCAATTACCTCATCTTCCACAACCTCATAATTACTTAACAGATTGACAATCTTTTGCACAGTCTGATTTAAGTACTCCGTATCGTAAAAATCATCAAGAAATATTATATTCCCCTGTATTCTTATATCCATCGTTACACCTATTCCTTCACTCTGATACGTATTCTAGCATTGGTCTGTCAAAGCGGATATTCGCAATCCGCTTCTCTACCAACTCTACTTCATAGTATATAAGTCCCTTTCAACGAATTGTTCCAGCACAGTTTGAGTAATACTTCAACTGGTCTTGATCACTCGTAATTAAAACAACATATTCTGTCTTTTTTCCAACAGCTCTACGAGAAACTCATGCTGGCTTGGTGCGCGATTGGTTAAATCATTCAGGTAGATTAATGCTCTTCTAATGACATGCTGCTCTACCTCGCATATAATTTCATCCGGTTTATAAATTGATTCATTAACCAAACAGGAGTTATGATAACAATCACCACCGCATAAATATCTCGCCCAACAATTCGAACAAGGATCATTCGTTTGAATTGTTAATTTAAGAAATGGATTTTCTTTCTTTAATTCCCCATTGATATTACCAAGCTTATATTCTTCCATACCAACAAAGCTATCACAAGGATATAAATCACCATTGGCAGCGATACTAACCTTACTTTTCCCTGCCTGGCATCGATTTTGTACGACATAACGGAGTAACAGTCGGCGGACTATTTTTCCAGCAAAATCATTGTCATTTAATATCATTCGAATATACTTCACCGAGTTAGTATTAAGTTCTTCATGGAAGAAATCAAACAATTCATCATACTTTTGCTTTAACTCCGGTAAATTCTCTTTTGTAATTGCATACTCGGAGTCTTTCTCTAACCGAACAATTTTCATCTGAACATTCTTTAGTCCAATGGATTCATGATGCTTTAAAATCTCAACCAAACTTTTTGTTTTGCTCGTAATAACCACTAGTCCCCAGATGTCTTTTGTGTGACGTGTCAGCTCCTTGTTATTTTTGATTCTGGCAATGTTATTTACTATCTTTTGATAGGTACCCTGACCAGTAACATCCCGCCTGATTAAATCATGCTGTGATTCATCCCCATCCAGACTGATTCCTATATTAATATTGTTTTCATCCAAATACTTAATAATCTCGTCGGTAAGCAAGGTTCCATTGGTACATAACCATAATTCCATTGGTTTTTTGGACTCTTCATAAAGTTTGTCGCTGACTTGCTTTACATGACGAATCACATCAAAATTCAGTAAAGGTTCTCCGCCACTCACAAAATCAATACGATACTTCTTATAATCTTTCATGTAGTTATAATAAATAAATCGTAAAGTCTTTTCTACTTGCTCCAAGGTAAAGCTTCTTTCTTCCCCGTGAAATACCTTTCCTTGGTCAGCAAAGCAATAGGAACATTGCAGATTGCACTGATGTACTGGTGGTAGGGAGATAAGACCTTTATTGTAATCCTCTAAAAATTGGTAATTCACTTCGTCTTTACTAAAATAATATCCTTCTTCAAATAATTCCTCTAACGAAGTGGTTGCTTCTTTTATTTCATCCTCAGACCATTTTTTCAACAAGTTATCATAGGAAGTTGTTTCTTCATAATAATCAAAGCAGTCATTGTACAATTCATCCAACTCTGCCAATGCCAGATGTGCATAATCAAACGCATAAACAGAATCCTTTTCCTTAAATCTTTTCGTATAATTAAATGGATATTTCATCACAGTCTCCTTTCCTGCTTTCATACAATTCCATTAAGCTCTTCCCATAACCTTCTTCCTTCTTTCTGATAGAATCAAGGCTGAAAGTTATATTCGATACATTTTCCTTGGACCACTTCACGCTATTTTTCATGATAAGAAACAATACTTTCTCATAATCAGATAATAGTAATGTTAGGTAGGTTAACAGGTTTGACTTTTCTATATTTTCTATCTTAAGCTTTTCTTCTTCCCCTTTCCTATCTTCCTCTAAATATTGATGAAAATAGAAGGCTTGAAGCTTTCTCGTAATATACAAGATAAAGATATCGTTATGTAATTTCCGGCACTGCTCCCTTCCCGCAGGACTATCGGTAAGTAGGTCAGGTACCATTTTCTCTAATTCTTTGAAGGCATCCAAACCGTAAAAGACATTACTCTTTGTAAAGCTAACTCTTTTTTTATAAAAAGTTTGATATATCTGCATTATTCCATATAAAAAAACCTGTTCCCTATCATATTCTTTTAAGAAGGGATGCAAGAGGTAGGTTGCTCTCTTTATCTCCTGGCCGCTAAAGGGATTGTTATCCCATTGATTTTTTGAGCCCCTTGCCTTTCTCAGAAGCTCCTCCGCTAAAAGGCCTTTATAAAAATGAGGCTCATACCAATCGATTAGCTGATATTGATTGTCTATAAAATCCGTTAGGATTATGGCATGAGAGCCATGATACTTTTGATAAGTGCTGCGATAAGGCAGAAAAAAAGAATCTACCGCCACGATGACAGGTCGTCCTTTTTCAAGCAGCTTCCTAACATAGGACACAGATTCTTCTTCGTCTTCAAAACAATTTCTCTCTAGATATTTGCGAAATGGCTCCCAAAGATTTTGATAAGGTGCACTCATCTGTGTCTCGTATTTTGTTAAACCCACTTTGTGAAGGAGGAGGTCACAAGAAACATCAATATAAAGAAATGCATCCCTCACTTGATTGTACTCCAACAACTGCCTTAAGCAGTTTTTTAAACAATGATAATGAAAAGCCTTATCATAACTAATCTCTTGATTTATAATTTTTTCCATTCGAACACCCATAGTATCCTTAATTTCCTTAAGTACACGTCAAATTCTATCTAATATATATGTAAATACTTCCTCTATACTTTCATATGGGATCGGTTTTATGTTTAAGTCCTGAAAGAAAGTAAAGTTATCAAAATACGTTTTATCTAAAGCCTTTGCCTCAGTAAATAATCGATATGGATTTAAGTAATGTAATTCAGGGAACTCCTGCAGCGGAAATTTCCTGACCTCTTCTTCTAAACTATAATAACCCGTTGAAAATACAGTATTCCAAAGGTTTTGATCAGACAGATACTCAAAATCCATCAATCCATTGATAAAATACAATTGATTGCAATTGATATTCTGAGAAACTATCGCTGCCAATGTACAGCTTGTTAATCCATTCATACTGATAAATGATAAATCTCTTAAGTAATTTGATTTCACAAGATATTGACAGCATAACTTCATCGCTACCATATTCGGTATCCAATAAGCGATACCTAAATTGTGAAATCCGTTTTCCTCCTCTGTGTCATAGTAACTATGTTTTGCCAATATAACCCTAGTACCTAGTTTTAACAGTTTTTGAATAAAAGTATCTTCCTCGCTGCCAAATCCCAATTCGTTTTGAAAGTTCAACACAACAATAGGAGCCGGACGATAAGCAAATCTTTTTAGTATAAGATCTCTTATTACTATTTGATCTTTCCCGGATTTATAATACACTTCATTCACTCTAACATCCTCTTCAGTTTTCTCTTCTTCTTTAAAAAAACTCACCTGACTCAATTCTTCCTTAATATAGCTTTCATAAAAAGTTGTCATACGTTTCTCCTTATAATGGTATATGATTATGCATAAAATTTTTAAAGCATCAGAAACAAGTAAAAGCTAACTCTCTAACACCCAACTACTGTGTAGGTATTACAACAACTTGGTATATAAGTATTGCAGCAAAAATTTCTTTCCCCAGCTTTCGCCTTTGCTAACCTTATCACTTTCATGCTAATTCCTCTTAGCATCCTGTTGTTGTATATGTATTACAGCAAGCACCTGTAAAAGTGTTACAGCAGAAATTCTTTTCCCCAGCTTTTGCCTTTGCTAATCTCGTTACCTTCATGCAAACACCTCCTATTCTTAATTAGCAGTACCAAAATGCAGATTGCATTCGGTAACTATTTGCTAATAATCTTCAAATTTTAGCATCCTGTTGTAGAATATGTATTACAGCAACCACCAGTAAATGTATTACAGCAATAATTTTTCTCACCAGCTTTTGCCTTAGCAAGTCTCATAACCTTCATGTCAATTCACCTCCTAATACATAACCACATACCATTCTTTCAAGAATATTGCTATTCTAAAAAGCATTATGAACCATATCGAGCCAAGAAGTAGTTTTTTGCCATCGCAGAGTGTGTTAATTTAAGACAATATTGCTCTCCTAACTGGTGAACTGTTTTGGTAAAGAAGCATCCTCCAGCACAGACACCAACCAGACTACAAGAGTAGCATTTATCCGGTATGTCATGCATGCCAGGCCGTTCCTTATAAAAACCGCCAGCATTGACATCACCTACTTCATATCCTTTCAGTCCAGCAAAGGATGGGCAATTATATAACTTACCATCCGGGCAAAGTACAAAAAAATCCCTGGTACCATGACCACAGAATGTTTCCCACAAACGAAAATTAAACTTCTTTTTCTTAAGCTTCTTATAGATTGGTTCTAGATATTTCATTGTGTGAGCAGTATGTCCGGATATCGCTTCGTTTGTGATTGGAGGATCCACCGGTGCGATTCCCAGTACCGCACTTTTTTGAAACCCTTTCTCTTCTAAAAAATCAAGCAGCTCACAAATATAAGGTGCATTCTCTTGATCTATATTAATACGAATAATTAATTCAACCTCTTTCTCTTTTAATATCGATATATTTTCAATAATCTGGTCAAAGGAACCTTCTCCATTTGCTAATATTCTACGTTTATCATGAATTTCTTTTGGCCCGTCTATGGTACACTGAATACTCTTTAGACCATACTGAGCCAATTCTTCTATCTTTTTTTCCGTAAGTAGATAGCAATTGGAAATCATATGTATCGTTAGCTCTATTCCTTCCTCTTTTAGCGTACTTAGTTCTTTTAGAAAAATTAAGTTTTGCTCATGACCTACCATCGGCTCTCCACCAAATAATTCAATCGTAAGCTTTTTTAATCCTCTTTCTAATACATATTCCTTAAGCCAAACAGCCATGGTTACGACATCATCCGCAGAGGCTATCTCAGAATGACACTCTGCTTCGTGTTCCGTGGACTCAACAATACAGTAAGGACACCTGAAATTACAGCTAAAGGTAGGAATAAAGTATACTAAACACTCACCGCTTGCATCTCTGCCTTCTCTGACTTTTCGGAATTCCTCCTCTTCCTTTTCTTCCTTTAGTACGATAAATTTATCTACATAGAGTTCTGATATAATATTTTTTGTATCTACATCCGTAATTCCATCCCGAAGATAAGCATTGATTTTCTCTAAATCTTTCGTCATTATTTTATTTACAGCACGATTTACACTATGAAACAGAATCACGTCATCGTTGCTGTTATAAAAGTTCACATACTTGGACCATCGTATTTTCATATAATCCCCCGTTCTGCCGTCGCATATTGAATTGTTTCATTTTTCCTAACCTTCTGGTTCATACTTTAATTTTAATAATTCCATGAGATACTGTTTTCTACAAACCTTTTTGGGCTGTCCTTGTGCTTCTTGAATTTTATCTCGATTTGGACATCCGCCACTGCACAAACCAGCTAGTTCACAAGACAGACAAGTATCCCAAGGTTTTAAAGAGATCTGCCTTTGATACTCCTTATTAAACTCTGCATCTCTTATGGAACCCACTGCATATTCTTTCTCACCAACAAGGGACGGACACTTATAGATAAGACCATCTTGATTAATCATGAACCATGCTTCACTCATCATCCAACAATGATTTAACTCTCCATAAGCAATTTGAAAACCCAGTTCCTTTGCCAACCTTAGAATATGAATCACTTCCTTTAATATAAAACTGTTTTGACCTGAATCCTTTAAGATCGTATCATTAATACAAAGCGCCGCGAATCGGTGGAATTCCATACGGTGTAACAAACGAAGTAAAATTGGTATGTTCTTATAATTTTGCATATCTATGTTCATCCGTATCACCAGACTTACGTTCTCATCCATTGTTACAAGGCTTTCTATATTTTTCAGTATTACATCAAAAGTGCCTTCTCCATCAGCGAAACAGCGTCTGGAATCATGTAGATTTCTCGTTCCATCTAATGTAATTTGATAGGAATGAAGATTTATCTCCATACATTCCTCAATGACGTTAGGAGTTAGGAGAACACCGTTTGTAATAATGTCATAGCTAACCTTTGGTATCTTTTGATTTAGTTGCTGTGCTATCTGCTTTATTACTTCCATGTTTAATAAAGGTTCTCCGCCCATAAAGGTTAACGATAACTCTTTTGCTGCACTCTTAACGATACGGTGTATCAACCAATCAACTGTTTTCCTTGCATTTTCCATTGACATATTAGTTTCTTTTTTTAACAGCCCTCCCTGTTCCCAACAATACGGACAGGTTAGATTACAATCATTACTCACGAATACCCAACAAGACAGACTATTGGTATCTTGATTCCTAAATTCGAGTGACTCTTTTAAAAGCTTTACTTCATCAAGCTGATCCTTAACCAGAAAACCATCAAGACAAAGCTGTTCCACACTTTTGATTGACCTATAATCTTCTTTTAATCCCTGCAATATTTTATGATTTAGAGAATTATAAGTCACTATAGTATCTTGATCACTCTCCCACTGCATATTATATCTTGACCACTTCATCCTATTCACCAAATAACCTTTGACTAGCTGCTTCTATTTCAAGCTCTCTTTCTCTTTGTATCATAAGTTCTTTTTTAATAAATTCTACAATGTCTCTCATCTGTATAAACTTCATTACCTCTTCATTGGTAACTGCAATTTTATAATGTTCTTCCAGCATGATAATAAATTCCACAAGCTCTAATGAAGATAGTCCGATAAATTGTTCTGAAGCATTTTTTTGATCACCACGTACATAAAAAGATTCTTCTAACATAGTTTGCTCTTCTGTTATTTCACCCACTAACTCTGAACACACTTTTAGTATCTCTTTTTCTTCCATACTCTCATCCTTTCATAAAAAAAGTTCTAGTTATTTCCATAATTTTACTATTTCGTAAATTATATCATAACCAGAACTTTTTGTTATAAAATTTGCATATTTTGCATTGTTTTTGACATATTTTGTATATTCTTACATAATACTCTCGCAAACTGTAATACTTTCCAATTCTTTTTTACGACCACGGCTGACGGGTATGATATCACCATTCTTCATTACAATCTGCTTATTTCCATACTCTTTTATATACTTACAATTGATTAGAAAAGAATTGTGAGCCCATATAAATGCATATTTACTTATCTTTGGATAAATATTAGAGAGTTTTTCATAGAATATTTCCATTCTAATTTCCATTCCTACGAAATCCTGCGAATTAGGGCGACAGCACAAATTCGTGTGTGAAAAATCTTGATATTTCACACTATCTTCATATAAAAATAATTTAACTCGATGGCCATAAGATTCAAAATATAAGATATCATTTAGATTTACAAACTTTATCGTATTCCCACTCTTATAGCGAAATACTTCTTCTACAATTCCCTTTATCCTAATTGCTCGCTTTAAATCAGTGATAATTTTACGGGAATCTATTGGTTTTAATCTAAAATTTAATGGTCTTAATTCAAATAAACTCATACAGAATTCTTTTTTATTTGACATATATACAATCTGGATTACTTCATTCTTTAATTTATATCGTATCCAATGACCAATCACTATTCCATTCATTGTATCTCCCTTAAATTCAATGTTTAAGAATATCAAATCAAATTGTAATCCTTCTTTATTCTTCAATTCTTGATATAGATCTCTACAATGAAAGAACAGAACCGGTTGAATATCCAAATAATTCGTACTTGCAAACTCATTAATAATCTCAGAAAGCTGATTGCATATAGTTTTATCATCATCACAAATTGCGATTCGATACATAATATTATCCCCTTTATTAACTTCATTCCCCCCAGAATGAGTTAGATTGCTTTCTTACTTGTAAGATTGATTTTGCAACTTTTTAACTACTTTCTCCATCACCTCTCTTTCATTTTTCATTTTATAAACTTATCTTCTTATATTTTATAAAATACCTCCTTTCTGCTCTTATAAGAACATATCTTATCTCTTATTTTATCATAATTTGTAATAAATTTACAATCGTGGTTTTTATTCTTATTTATCCTATATTTTTTTACATAAAACACCTACCCAGTATAAAACTCACCACAAAAACCTTGATCTAAATAAAAAAAGCATGTTTCGCATACTTTTCCTTGTCATAAATAAAAGAATCCTATCAATAATGGGCAAAATTCCCTTTATGATAGGATTCCTAGATCTTCATTGAAAAAATTGAGAAATTCACTGTATGCAGGTTTGGCTGATTTAGGATGTTCTTCTTGTTTATTTTTTCACACCCTTTATTTCTTAGTTCCTAATTCGACTAGCTTAATATAATGTGGTATATCCTCAATTTTAGGCTGCTGAAAACATATAGCAGGATCGCAGCAAGCACAACGCCAGTATATTTGTCCGTCCATTACATAACTAACACCATGTTTACAGGTACCATCTTTTCGTCTTTGACACCCGCTATCACTTTTATCGATAAAAAATCGTTTCACTGAATCAGGACAGCTTTGTAAATATTCCATACATTTATAAATATTTCTTATTCTCAATCCAAGCTCCAATTTTTCAGACTTTATTTCAGAATGCCAAGGATTATATGTATTTATATTAACTAACCTAAATAAACAAGGTGTTTTTTGCTTTAATGCTTTCTCATTTGCGTAATAATACCCCAAATCACCACGCACCATTCCTAAAGAAAGGAGTGTTTCGTCCACCCTACCTACGTAAGATGCCTTTCTAGTCTTATTCCTCTTGAATACTTTGGTAGTGAACTTTATTACTGCTTCTGTTTTAACTTACAGATACTTTGTGTCATAGTACCCATAGGACAATAGACACACCAAGATCTTGGCTTATAGAGTAGCATTGTCACAAGCCCCAAGATAGTGGAAGTGAGCATAATACTGTAGAATCCAAATCCAAATTGCACGATCCATGGTGATGCATAAGTATACTGTGCAAAATTCCAAGGCAGTTTAAACGTCCAAAGGATCTTAATCACTTGCTTTAAACTCTCTGCTCCCTTCATTACGAGATAAGTGTTCATAAGCATATTGATAAACATAGTTAGAAAGAATATTAAAAAACCATACCGAAAATAATTGGAGCGCATCCACTTCGGTGTAGGTTTATTTCTCGATAATTTCAAACGATCGCCTAACAAGGTGAGTAATTGACCTCTTCCACAATAACGATTACAATATGCTTTATTTCCTTTCAACATTGAAATTAAGAGGGGGATAAAAAAACATAATAATCCTAACCATGCGAATAGAATGTTAAATGGTGATAATATAAGATAAATTATGGATGCAATCCAAAGTTTTTCATACCATCTTGCTTTTTGTTTTGTTTTCAATTTGTTTCCTCCCACTCCATCATCTGAATCGTTCCTGCTGGACAAGCCTTACTACATTTGCTGCATCCAATACAAAGTTCTTCACTTACTATTGCATGGATTCCATGATAAATTGTTATCGCAGCTCTCGGGCAAACGTTTACACACACTCCACAAGCAACACAATGAGTTTTCTCTACCTCTGCCTTTTTCTTTTTTTTGGGTACCATGATCCCTGCTCCTTCCTTATCAATCGCTTGATTGCATAGTTGTATTAGGATGATACCAAAGAAAAACGTTTCAGTATGTAACTAGGTCACAGGAGTCTCACTTCCGTTATATTCATATCACTAGTGATAAAGGTTGATTTGTCCTGGTGTAACATCATTTCTAAAAAGAACAACCCGAATAACATTCGAAAGCATGTACTCTCAAAATGATATTCGGGTTGTTCTTGTTTCCTATGTAATATTAGTTTTAATTTTTCACCTTTTAACTCAAGTAATAAAATTAGTACCTCACATCTGGCTACATCTTGCTTCATAACTCTCTCTTCTCTTTCTCCTTGCTGTTATGATTGCAGCACCTAAAACTCCAATCTCATACAATAACGTTAGAGGTAATCCAAGCATAATCTGAGAAACAACATCTGGTGGTGTTAGAATTGCTGCAAGGACAAATAAAAAGAAAATTACATACTTCTGACACTTCATTAACTGAGATAAATTGACTATCTTAAGTTTCGTCAATATTAGGATTACCAGTGGTAACTCAAATGTAATGCCAAAAGGAATCATAAAACGAATCATAAATCCAACATAACTTTGTATTGATATCATTGGCGTCGCAAGCTCACCACTTGAAAATACAAAGAAATTGATTGCCATGTGAAATACCACCAGATAAGCAAATAAAATACCAATAAAAAATAAAAATAATGCCAGTAAAAACACTCCACCATAAACCAACTTTTCTCTACGGTAAAGTGAGGGAGCAATAAACATCCATAGTTTTCCTAACACCAGTGGAAAGGTCAAAATGACAGCAAATAAAAATGATACCTTCATCTGTGCTGTGAAAGATTCTGCAAGTGCTGTGTATACGATAGTAATATTTCGATCCGTTAGTGGTTGTGCTATCACATTAAGTAGCCACTCCGAACAGCTAAGCCATATCACAAGAAAACATACCGTAATCACTACTACACTAAAGATGAGAACCTTCCGAAAGTCTAATAGATGTTCCAAAAGCGTTTTTGGTTTTCCAAGTTCCTTCGAATTGATGTAATTCTGCATTCGCTTTTTCATCCTATTCGTTTTCATTGGATGAGCTTCCTTTCGCTTTCGATATGGAATCTTCGCTATGTACCTCCTTTTTAAACTCTTTTATACTTGTTCCAAGCGCTTTCCCTACTCCTGCTAATTTACCTCCACCAAAGATTACTAACGCAAGTGCTAAGATTAATAGTATTTCTGTTGTACCAAGTCTCATAATAATCCTCCTTTTATCTAAAAGATTCCTTCTTTGTTACTCCACTAATGTTTTCACATCCCCTAGGGTGCTTTCCACGTCCTTAAGGTCTTTTTTAGCCTCATTCATTACTTCAGCAATATCCTTACTCGATTGTCTTGCTTCTTTTGTAATGTCTTTTAGTTCCTCACAATCTTTTTTCGCTGTCTCTATTTCTTCCTCAAGGTTAAGAATTTCTCCGAACTCATTTTTCAAGTTTCCTAAATATTTCACGCCTTTCCCAAACGCCCTTGCTATTTTGGGAAGATCTTTCGGTCCTACCACAAGAAACGCAATAAATAACAGTAATATGAATTCACTCATTCCAATATTAAACATGGTTACCTCCTAACCGTTTCCTTCCTAGTCCGTTAGGTATAATGAGTTGCGGAACCTGCTGCCGCTATTCCACCGAGCGAAGTTTCCTTAAACTCTTTAGGCATTCCCTTTCCAACTTGATACATCGCTTCGATAACTTCGTCTGGCGGAATCAAACTTCTTGCTCCTGATAATGCTAAATCTGCACTAAGCAAAGCATTGATTGCACCAGATGCATTTCGAAAAGCACAAGGCACCTGAACCATACCAGCTACTGGGTCACAGATTAAGCCCATAATATGAATGAAAGCAAACGCTGCAGCATGTACCATTGCCTCATTTGAACCAGAACGCATATGAACTAAGGCTGCAGCTGCCATAGCTGCGGCTGAACCACATTCCGCCTGACAACCACCTTCTGCTCCTGATACCGTTGCATTCCTCGTGATAATTGCTCCAATGCCGGAAGCTATTAAAAGTCCTTCTAATGTCGTCTGAAGCGTAAGCCCATATTCTTGTGAGATTCCAATCAGGGTAGCCGGTAATATGCCGCAGGAACCAGCGGTAGGAGCAGCGCATATCTTTCCCATTGTCGCATTCACTTCACTACAAGAAAATGCCATTGACATAATCTTATTTAGCCTCTCGCCACATAAGGTATCCTGCTTACTGTATTGATACTGTTGATATGCTAGTCCATCGATCAGGCTCTCTTTGCTTTGCTTCTCCTTCTTCATATATCTCTCTGCGGATTCCTTCATAATTTGGTATCGCCTGGATAGCTCTGCAAAGATTTCTTCTTCTGTTTTTTGAGTTAGCTCCTGTTCCTGAGTTAAGATAACCCGCCATAGTGGTTCCTTCCTATCCTCTGCTGCTTGTAACAACTCCTTGATATTATGATACATCTTCGTTTCCTTTCTAGTAGCTGCCCTCATTAAGTGTTAACGATTTTGCACGGATAATATGATCTAACTTCCCTAGTTCCGTGTCAACCATACTAGGGATTGCCTCATCTGTCTCAATGATGCAGAAGGCAGCTCCACCTTTCGTACTCCGAGACACTTTCATGGTGGCGATATTGATCTCATATCTCGCTAGAACTTCACTGATGTCTCTTATCACACCTTTTTTATCCCAATGGTAGATAACGATAGTTGGTGAAGAGAAGGTAATATCCGTAGAGAATCCATTTACTTCAAAGATTTTTATTAATCCTCCCCCTAAGGAAGAACCAATCACTGTTTGTTTTGTACCATCTTTTTTAAGAAATTCTATTTTGACAGAATTCTCATGAACATTTCCTAAGTCAGCTTCCCTATAATAAAAATTGATTCCTTTTTCTTTTGCGATGGAAAAGGAGTTTCGTAATGCCTCATCATCCTCTCGTAATCCTAATACCCCAGCTGCTAAGGCATAGTCTGTCCGATGCCCATGATATGTTTTAGCAAATGAGCCATGAAGAAAGAAGGTTACCTCATCAAACTCCTCCCCTACGATAAAAGACGCCATTCTTGCTAATTTTGCAGCTCCTGCCGTATGGGAACTGGAAGGCCCAATCATTACTGGTCCTAATACATCAAATATGCTAAGTTCCATTCTTACCTCCATTCAGTTACAATCCTGCGGACTTTTGGGATAGCATGTGTAAAAATTCTTGATTTTTCACACTAATTATCATCTTTCGCCTGACAATAATTAAGATACCTATTTCAAGTTAGCAAGCATCTAAAATCGATAAGTAGAGTGGTAACGGAAACCACTTACGAATCTCATTTGATTTTTCTTCTACTTGCAATGCAGAAAGTGGCGAAAGCAATAATTGCATCGCTTCCTTGTAGGTGTATGCTGGGAGATTTTTTAACTGATCCTCTCGTGGCACTCTCTCTTTCTTTACTGTTTGGCATCCTCCTTTCACACAGATTCTATATAGTTCGTCCTCAATATAGAAGCTTGTTTCCCCATCCACTATTCCTTCTGTTTTCTCCAATAGATTAAGATAAGCACGAATTACTGCTTCAAAATCGAAGATGTGAAACGAATGGTTACACGCTATCTCATAGGTTTCACAAAGATTTTGCAAGTCCCTAAGTCCTTTCATCTCAGGTATGGAAAAGACAAATTCTAGCGTTTCAACTTCGCAGCAATCAATACAAAGATGGCAAATTTCTGTGAGCGAAATGGAATTATCCTTCCTATATAGCTCTCGTACACGTCCAGTTCTTCCGTCTATACTAATGCTAAGGTATCCTTTAAACTCGCCCTCTTTATAAATCACATAGGGGGTGCTTCTCCAAGACTGTAACAGCTCATAAAAGGAATCTTCCTCCCGTAATGTCCTTACTGGTAAGGACGAAAATAGTGTAAATGCTTGTTTTTCTTCCGTTGTCCCTTTTCTTAGCAAATCAATTGATATGCCACTATCCTCTGGCTTTGTTAAAAAGCAATGCTTTAAATTTGTTTTGTTAACGATGCAACGAAATTCCAATCCTCCAGGTTCGTACCCAAAGTATTCATAACGTTGGCGCTGTCCGCCGAGAATACTAAGCACCGTCTTCTCTTCTTTCATTTCTTTCATCGCCTGTTCCAGTAATAAAGTCATATAACCTTTTCCTCTGGCACTTTCATGAACTGCGACAAGACCTATGTACCGTATCGATAACATTTGATCATAGATTTTTAGGTGAAGTGGCAGGGAGAGTAACATTGCCTTTAACTCCCCCTCCTCCTCTATGACACGGAAGTGCTCGGGTAAACTCCTAACCTTCGTTAACTTTGGAAGTAAACAGTCAAATCCTCCAGGTAAAACCTCATCACCAAATACTATATTGCCAAATTCAATGAATCTCTCAATAGGGTAACCGCTTCCTGTTTTATATTCCATGACTTCTCCTACTTCTTTACCGTTCTGAATTTCTTTTCATAATCCGAAATCTCAATCGTTTCCCCTTGAAGTCTTGATTCTTCTGCAGCAAATGCCATGATATGGCTATGAACGGACTGTGAAATTGTATTGGTGTTCTTTCTCACTCCTTTTAGAATCGAAACAAACTCCTCCATAATACCTTCATCACCACCACTATGACCAGTGTCTCCTGGAATCAACGTGTAGACATTTGTAGTTCCTGTCATAATTCCTTGACCAAACTCCGTCACTTCTATCGTATTCTTATCCATGCTGGCGCGAATCTCACCCTTTGTTCCCATAAACTTTATAGTTCTATCGCAGGCATTAGAGAATGCACACATCGTAAATGCCACGGTAACTCCATTTTCAAATAAAATAGAGGCAACCTGATGATCCACAACATCATTATCATTATGAAATACACAAACGCCATAAGGTCCTTCCTGTAAAGCTTTCTTTCTAGCCTCATAGCTGGTATCTGTTCCAAGACAGGAGGTTGGCCATTTCGTATCCTCTGTTAAGTAAATCTTTGGTGCATAATATGGACAGGTAGAACTATGCGGACAACCATCCGTACAACGTTTTGGAGAACCAGCCGGAGCATTCTCTTCTTTAAAATATGTTAAGTCTCCATAGGAAGAAATACTTTTACAGCGGCTGTTTAATAACCATGCCAAGATATCCATATCATGGCAGCATTTTGCAAGTATCATTGGAGAAGAATCTTCTCTTTTATGCCAGTTTCCTCTGACATAACTATGTGCATAATGCCAATAAGCCACATTTTCCGTATGGGTAATTGATACGACATTCCCTATCACACCAGATTCTATAATTTCTTTTATTTTTTTATAGAATTTGGTATAACGCATAACATGGCAGACTACAATTGTCGTCTGATGTTTTATTGCTAGCTCCTCCAATTGGATACATTCCAGAGGATCTGGTGATATTGGTTTTTCCAGTAAGATATCATACCCCAATCGAATTGCTGTACAGGCATAATCAAAATGATCTTTATCTTGAGTACAAATAAGAACTGCATCTGCAATCTTACCTTGGGAAAAGAAGTCCTCAGCATTCTTGTAAGCATGTTCCTTTGAAACGCCATAATCCTTACAGAACTGCTCTCTTCTCCCAAGATCCGGCTCCGCTACTGCAACGAATTCTACCTCATAACCATGCAATTTTGCATAAGGTGCATAGCTATTCTGACCACGCTCTCCTGCTCCCACTAATGCTAGTTTTATTTTTTCCATCTTTTATCCTTTTCCTATTCAGAATCTTCTATATAGCCATAGCTTCCTAAGTAAGAAGCAAACTGAATAGTTTGTTTCCTTTCTTTTATATTACTGTTATCAATCCAGCCGATTTCTAATACATTGACATCTTCGCAGCATACGAAGCGCTTATCTCACAGATGAGAGGTTTATCCTCTAAAAAATTATGAATATCTGCAATCACACATGACGTTACAGATAATCTACGGTCGATGGTTGGTCCTCCCATATGTGGAAGTAATAAAGCATTTTCACACGCTAACAACGGATGATTTGGAGGCAATGGCTCTGTCTCATAGACATCAAGAGCAGCATAAATTTCCTTCTTATTCAAAACCTTAATCAATGCCTCTTCGTCAATAATAGCGCCTCTGGCTGTATTAATTAATAAAGATCCCGGTTTCATGCAGTTAAGCAGCTCTTCTGTTATCAAATGATGATTTTCTGGTGTCATGCCACTATGGATAGAGATAATATCACAAGTACTAAAAATCTCTTTTAAAGTTGCCTTTTCCATCTGATGCTGCTCTAACTCTTCGTTGGCAATATGACGGGAAAATACTTTTATTCCACAATGAAATGGCTTTAACATCGAAACTACATAACGTGCAATCATTCCATATCCAACAATACCAACCTCTCGTTCTAATAACCCACGATTATAAAACTGTGCTGGCCATATTCCCTGCTTTAGCTCAAGAGAAAACTTAGGAATATCTCTTAATGAGGCAAGTGCATAAGCTATCACACCTTCTGCCACACTTTCTGCAAAAACCGAATTACCGCTAACCACACGAATTCCTCTCTCATAGCAGGCATCCGTGACATAAGGCTTTACGGAACCACCCGTATGAGCAATAAATCGAAGACGATTCGCAGAGGCTAATACTTCTTCGTCCATCACAGGAGTTCCCCAGCCAGTTACACAAATATCAATATCGTTCAATTTTTCCGCGAATTCTTCTTTTGTAAATTGCTTGTCAGAATCATTCCAGATAACATTACCAATGCTTTCAAGTTCTTTTCTTCGTTTATCGTCAAAAAATGTTGGGAATACTGCACTTAATTTAGGGATTGTAACTAATATATTTAACATATGGGTACCTATCTACGCGTTGCGACGCGCTAACAAAACTGAAACAACTCTAGTCTCAATTTCTATGAAATGTTGAAACGCTTTTTATTCAACATTCCTTTCCTTCTTTGTCTATTGTATTTATGATGTTCACTTTATTGTTAACCGCTGCTTCACCTGTCGTTGTAATTTCAACACCTTCCATAAAATAACTGTTTTCAATCACAACAGGACGTTTGGAACGATTGGAACGCTGTGTAAGGATTAACCGATCCGCCTCACACCCTCTCACCTGAAGACCATCTGCATTTAATAGAAGATTTCCACATTCCTCATACTTTTCTGTCTTTCGTATCACTACATCCTGTAAGGTTAAATCGCTGACCTTTGCAAAGGCAAGCCCCCAACAGCCCACATGGCGTATTACTGTAATTCTCTTTGCGCTGGAACCCCAGGTTGGTCCACTATTGGCAAAAGAAAGAAGTCCGGAATTTCCAATATAGGTAAGGTCGTGCTCAAATTGCCCATGAGTGACAAAAGCACCATGGAAATCACCGTCACCGTGACAGTTCTCCACCATACAATATGCACTGCCGGTAAAGTCATTTAAGTGTCTTGCATTGCTTGCTTCACAATCTCTGACCTTTCCATAAAGACAATGTATTTGTTGTGTCAGATAACCAGTACCTCCAACTACTACCTCGATAGGATTATGTAAGGAGCACTTCTCAGTAACATAGCCTGTGTTATGCCGGCGCAATATTACTGGCCAATAGGTAAACTTTGCATGAATGTTATTCGCATTGCAATTGACTGCATATTCAAAAGCTAGTGGTTCTACGCCAGTTTCTTCTCCATCCTGATTTCCATGAAATCTCATATTACTAACTGAAACATCAACGATGGGCTTTACTTTTTGGTAGGTTAACGTTCTACCAGTTTCAAGGGGCCATCCCATCTTATAATTAAAGCGGACATGAGTCTTATCAATGATTTCTGTTACTTGTAGCATTTTATCAATTTCTTTTTCTTCTCTGCCGATTAAGGCATTACAAGTAACAATCCACCAAGAATCTAGTTCAAACTGGCTAGAATCATCCACTTCAAAAATATCATAAAGCTCCTTAAGCGGATGAGATAAACTGACACTTCGTATTTCACTAAGCCTCTCACCGGCAACATGAAATAACGCAGAAAATGGGTCGTTATGTTTTGCATGCTCGATTCCAATTGCGGTTACCATATTTCCATGAAAATCAAAGGTAATATTATCACGTTTTATATGATGTCTTTTCGTAAAATTAAGTGGCGTATACGCATGAATTACTCGAATTTTCTCATCTGCAAGCATCTGTTCCAATGCGCTATCTGCCGGGACAGATGCATCTAGTATTCCGTATCTACTAAAGTCTGTCTCAAAGGCTGTCATTTCTTTCTGCATATTCTATCCCTCATAAAGTTATTTCTTGGACTACATCGGTAACTACTGTGACTCATTTCGATTGGTCAAAGCGGATATCGAATAAAAAGGCTACTGAAAAATGAATATCCTTACGTACTATTTCATCTCACAGCAGCCTTATCTTAAATTTTTACTTCATAGCCTCATTCCATCTTGCTAAAGCTGCTCTCTTGATTTCTAATAGCTCTGGAAGACCTGTCTTATTTAATGTATCAATGTATTCATCAAACTTATCGATGCTTACTTCACCAATGATAAACTTAGTAGTCATCATTGTTACATAGGTATATAAATCATTTTCAATTACATTACCTCGCTCGGATTCCTCTGCTGTAAATCTAGCATTAATAGGGTAAGCAGTAGTATAATAAGGTTTCTGCATCTTGTTTACTTGTTCTACCTTCATCTCCATCAATGGATTTCCAGCAGGGCCAGCAGTAAAGTTTAAGTATCCTGGTAATTCCATATTGACTGAGATGGATTTATTGATATCACCAAATCCAGTGATTGGATCAATCCATTGATAATGCTCTTTCGTGTCGTCAGTGTATTTCCAATGTTCACCTTCCCATCCAAGGAATAAAGTCTGACCGGAAAAGCCTTCTACAGCATTTTCTGGAGTTGCGTAGAACATATCAAGTAAGCGGATTGCTGCTACTGGGTCTTTACATTTATCTGTGATAAATCCTCTGGCTGGATATAAGTTATCTGGCTGAATAGCTACCTTCTTATCATTCGAACTGCTTGTTAATGGAGGAAGCGATAACTGCTGTGTAGTTGTCACTTCTGGATCCAATAAAGTTGGAGAAGCGGAGTATATTCCACACATATCTGCTTTTACCTTAGCCTGCCACTGTTGGCTTGTTTGTGTTGAAAACTCTGGATCAAGTAATCCTTTGCTATAAAGCTTGTTTGCATAGATTAAAAACTCTTTATACTCTGGTAGAGCTGGTGCATATACAACTTCACCATCTTTGATATCAAATCCTAAACCTTCTGCAGTACCCGTAAATGCTGGTATTAAAAGACGACGAATTGTTGTATTTAAACCGGAACAGCTAAATGGAATCTCATCATTAGGATCACCATTTCCATTCGCATCCATTTCTTTAAACTTCACTAACATATCATATAATTCATCTGTAGTTTCTGGAACCTTTGTGATCCCTACGTTCTCCATCCACTTAGAATCAAAGAATCCAGTGTGTGCTTGTGTTGTTGCCGTCTGGAATGCATATGGTAATCCATAAATCTTACCATCCATAGAAGTAATCGCTGCTTTAATGTCAGGACGCTCCTCTAATAATGCTTTGATATTTGGAGCATACTTATCAATTAAATCCGTTAAGTCTAGGAATACCCCTTGTGGTCCATAAGTTTCTTCGTCCGTGATAGAAGAAGTATCTGCACGTAAAATTAAATCTGGATATTCACCACCCACTAATGCGATATTCTTTTGTTCTACGAAGGTATCACCTTCTGATAATTCAAACTCAAAATTAATGTTAGTGATTTTTGTTAAGCGTTTGAATACCTCAAGTTCACCCCAATCCGTAGCTCCTGGATCCTTACGTCCCATAATCGTAAGTGTGATTGGCTCTTTTACAATTGGATAAACACCTACCGCATTCACATTTTCTGGCATATCATCTTTTCCAGTGTCACCACCAGATGGATTACTTTGCCCCTCTGTTGGAGCCACCGTACCATTATTATTTGCTTGATCATCATTCTTCTTACCGCATCCAGCTAGCATAGATACCGCCAGACATGTGCAAAGCCCCATTGCTACAAGTTTCTTAAACTTCATAATGAATCCTCCTCTTATAATAATTTCACTTGGCTAAATTATATCACGATTTGTGTAGTTTTGGTTAAAATATCACCCTTTTACTGCACCTACCGTTACGCCCTTTACAAAATACTTCTGAATAAATGGATAAATTGCCATTACTGGGAGTGAAGCAACTACGATTAATGCATATTTAATCTGCTCTGCTGCTTTTAGCTCCTCTTGTAATAATCCTGCAGAATCACCACCTTGTTGTAACATCTCCGCGTTAAACTGACTCCTCATTAAAACTTCTCTCATTATAATTTGAAGTGGCTTATATCGATCATCACGAATGTAAATTAATGCTGTAAAATAACCGTTCCAGTGATTTACTGCAAAAAACAGAGCCATTACAGCGCAGATTGCAGTGGATATTGGTAACACGACCTGTAGAAAGAGCCTTACGTTTCCGCAGCCATCAATTTGAGCTGCTTCATGTAACTCATTTGGAATATTCGTCATAAAAAACGTTCGGCTAATAATAATATTCGTCATGGACGTTGCACCGAGTATTACCATAACCCATGGATTGTTGTATAAACCAAGGTTTTTTACTGTCATAAAGGTTGGAATCAACCCACCAGAGAAAAACATGGTAAATAGAAACATCAGTGTAAAAAACTTTCTTCCTACAAAATCTTTTCTAGACAGTGCATAAGCCGCTGGTAATGTAACCGCTAGATTTAACAAAGTGCCTCCACCTGTATAAATTAAGGTATTGATATAACCTCTAATAATACTTTTGTCATTAAATAGGTTTTTGTAACCAGTAAAACTAATTTCTTTTGGAAGCAACCATACCTTTCCTGAATTTACTAGGTCTGGATTACTAACTGATGAAATAATAACAAACCATAGAGGGTAGAGACATAACAGTAATATTACAGTTAAGAGAGTATAATTGATGATAACAAAGATCTTGTCTCCTCTGGATTGTTTCATTCTATTCTTTCGCTTCATGTATCCCCCTCCTTTCTACCATAATGAGTTTTCGCTGACTTTTCTTGATATTTTATTGACAGTTACTAATAAGATTAAGTTAATTACATTATTAAATAATCCGACAGCAGAAGATAAACTGTACTGTGCCCTTTGAATACCTAATTTATATACATAGGTAGAGATTACTTCCGACACCATCATGTTTCCATCCTTTTGCATCAGTAACACTTTTTCAAAGGAAAGGTTCATGATACCACCGACCGTCATTATCAACATTACTACAATGGTTGGCATAATCGCCGGTAAATTGATATGTCGGATTCGCTGCATTCGCCCTGCACCATCCATAATAGCTGCTTCATGAAGTTCAGGCGAAACACCACTCAATGCGGCAATGTAAATTACTGCACCATATCCGGTAACCTGCCATACACCACTCCACACATAAATATCATTGAACAAGCTGTCCTTCATCAAAAACATCGTTGGTTCCGAGTTAAATAATGCTCCTCCGATTTGATTGAATAATCCATTTCTTGAAAGAAAAAGATCAATCATACCAACAAGTACTACAGTTGAGATAAAGTAAGGCATGTATGTAATGTTTTGTACTGTCTTCTTAAAATACTTATTCCAAACTTCATTAATCATTAAGGCTAAGATAATTGGTGTTACAAAACTAACTGCCATATAATATAAGGAAAGGGTGATCGTATTCATAAATATCTGTGAAAAGTTAACCGAACTAAAAAACGTTAGAAAATGTTTAAAAATCGGATCTGCCCAAGGGCTTCCCCCAAATCCTTTTGTAGCAATAAAGTCTTTAAAGGCAATCTGTACTCCATACATAGGTACATAAGCAAATATTAGAAAATACAGGAACGCAGGTAATATAAATAAGTACAGCGCCCAGTTTCTTTTAATTAGTACTTGGTTTCGATGCCTTATTCGCGCTCTTACCTCTTTACTGGGTCTGGCTCTCCCTTCTTTTCTTTTATCCTTTTTCATCCCCATAAGGATATACCTCCTTCTTATTTCGTTTCAAACCCTAAACTTTTTGTTCTGTCTTCTTATGTATTGTTGAGAACGTATGTCCTTAGGCTTGCTTTGTAATTTTATTATATCTGCTGTAGCCGCAACTTAAAATTGCCACTACTTAATCTAACACTCACAAAAATTAATCTAGGCATAATACATGTCCAACATTTAGAACTAACATTTTTAAGGATTTCCTATCAAAGTTTAAACTTTATACTTTGTTACCTTAGGCTTAAATACTGGCAATTTACTATATTTTTATGGTCTTTTATACTGAAACTACACAAAAGGCAGTAGAACTTCTATCTGCGGTTTTCACTGTCGTGAATTAAGAAAATTCCAAGGAGGAGTACCTATGTGGACTGAAGAAAGATTAGATACGTTATTGACCAACCCGTCAAATGCGCTGATCGAAGATATGAAAAAGATTACTGGTGATATTATGATTCTCGGTGCTGGTGGAAAGATGGGGCCAACGCTTAGCTTACTTGCAAAGCGTGCCTGTGAGATGGCAGGTGTAAATAAGCGAATAATCGCTGTATCGCGTTTTAGCGATCCGATTGTAAAAAAGCTCCTTAGTGATCATAAGATAGAGATGATTTCTGCTGATTTATTGGAGGCCGGAGCAGTTGCTTCCCTTCCAAAAGTAGAGAATATTATCTATATGGCAGGCAAAAAGTTTGGTACAAACGGAAATGAGTATCAAACCTGGGCTATGAATGCAACCGTTCCTTCTCTTGTTATGGAGCACTTTAAAGAAAGCCGTATCGTTGCATTTTCCACCGGAAACATTTATCCAAAGGTTGCTATTTATAGTGGAGGTGCTACGGAAGAAACCCATCCGGAACCGGTTGGAGAATATGCAATGTCAAGCCTTTCTAGAGAACGTATCTTTGAGTATGGCGCAAAAACTTATGGAACCAAACTTGCGATTTATCGATTAAACTATGCCGTTGACCTTCGTTATGGCGTGCTCTACGACATTGCAGAGAATATCATGAATCATCGTCCGATTTCCTTAGAGAGCCCTTGCTTTAATTGCATCTGGCAGGGAGATGCAAATGAAGTGGCAATTAGACTTCTACTCCATGCTGACAACTCTATCTTCCGTTTAAACGTTACCGGACCAGAAACCATTGGTGTCAGAGAGACCGCTCTAAAATTAGCAAAGAAACTTGGGAAAGAGGTAAGTTTCGTAGGAGAAGAGTCTTCTACTGCTTACTTAAACAATGCTAGTAAGATGGCAGAACTCTTTGGCTATCCAACCGTTTCTATCAACACCTTAATTGATTGGCAGGCAGAATGGATTCTATCAGGAGGACGTTCTCTAGGAAAGCCAACACATTTTGAAGAAAGAAAGGGGAATTTCTAATGAATCGACACGAAACCGCTCTCTATAATTTAAAGGAGGGTACTGTAATTCCTGCTATCCCACTTGCACTCCATAGTGACCGTAGCTTTCATGAGGAAGGTCAACGAAAACTAGTGAAGTATTATCTTCATGCAGGTGTTGGTGGTGTAGCAGTTGCAGTACATACCACTCAGTTTGAAATCAGAAAGCCTGAAATTAATTTATTGGAACCAGTACTTACGGTAGCAGCAGAAGAAATCACAAAATATGAACAGGAGACTGGAAAGACAATTATCCGGGTTGCGGGTGCTTGCGGAAGGACAGAACAAGCAGTCAGCGAAGCAAAACTTGCAAAATCACTTGGCTATGATGCTGTTTTACTAAGTCCTGGAGGGTTATTAGAAGAAAGTGAAGACTACCTTGTTGAAAGAACAAAAGCTGTAGCAGAAATTATTCCTGTCATCGGCTTTTATCTACAAACAGCCTGTGGTGGAAGACGTCTCTCTTATGAATATTGGAGGGCTGTTGCAGATACCCCGAATGTGGTTGCCATCAAATGTGCTTCCTTTAACCGTTATCAAACCATAGATCTTGTCCGTGGTGTTGCTGCATCAAAAAGAAGTGAAGAAGTGGCTCTTTATACTGGAAATGACGATAATATTGTTGTAGATTTACTAACACCATTTCGTTTTACAATCGATGGAAAGCAGATAGAAAAGCGATTTGTCGGAGGTTTACTCGGTCACTGGTCCCTTTGGACGAATACCGTAGTAAAACTGTTTTCTGATCTTAAGAAATATCAACGCGAGTCTATGATACCAAGCGATTTACTCTCCCTAGCAATTGAAGTAACGGATTGTAATGGAGCCTTCTTTGATGTAGCAAATAACTTTGCAGGCTGTATTCCTGGTGTTCATGAAATTTTAATGGAACAGGGACTTATGGATGGTATCTGGTGTTTAAATGAGGAAGAAGTATTGTCCGTAAATCAATTAGAAGAAATTAAACGTGTTGAAAAGATGTATCCTCATTTAACTGATAATGACTTTGTAAAAAACTTTCTCACTCAATTTTAAGATAATAAAAGAAAGTATACGATTAGCTAGCGAGCTGAGGTAAGCCTGCTTATTCCAAGCCTTGTTACCTACTCATAAATTGGAATAATTTTAATTCTATTTCAATGCATTGTGTTTGAAAATATAGTTAAGTATAGAAACAAGAAAAAGCACGCTTCGCGTACTTTTCCTTGTTATAATTTAGAAGAACCCGCAATACGGGTTCTTCTGGAGCACAAATGGAGGTAAACATGAATCTATTAAAAATTAAAGCACTAGATGCTATTACCAAACAACGCAATGGGATTATCTCCATAGGTGAGGAGATTTTTCGTCACCCAGAACTTGGTTATAAGGAGCATAACACTAGTACCCTTGTAAAACAGGTATGGGAGAATTTAGGTTTAGAAAATATCACAGGTGTTGGTTTTACCGGATGGAAAGGATATCTGAAAGAGAAAGAAAGCAAAACAAACACCAAAACTGATAAAAATTATGAAGATGCAAAAAATTTAAAAAATAATACAAACTCTCCGATTACCATTGCCATTATGGGAGAACTAGATGCTGTTATCTCACCAAAACATCCTTTTGCAGACAAAGACACCGGTGCTGCACATGCTTGTGGGCATCACGCTCAAATTGCCGCTATGATTGGCTGTGCCATCGGCTTATCTGCAGTCAAAGATGCACTAGATGGGAATGTATGCTTTCTTGCTACTCCTGCAGAAGAATACATTGAGCTTGGTTACCGCAGTCAGTTAAAGAAAGATGGACATATCACCTACTATGGAGGTAAGCAGCAAATGATTGCAGAAGGTGTCTTTGATGATATCGATATGGCTCTTATGGTACATAGTGAAACAAATCAAAGTAGTCCCCATATCTCCATCAACAGTCACTCTACTGGATTCATAGGCAAGAACATTCGATTCCTTGGAAAAGAAGCACATGCAGGTGGCGCACCTTGGGATGGAGTCAATGCACTAAATGCGGCGACTCTAGCTATCTCTGCAATCCATGCACAAAGAGAAACCTTTCGAGATTGTGACTCTGTCAGAGTTCACCCAATCATTACAAAGGGTGGAGATTTGGTAAATACCGTTCCAAGTGAAGTTATCATGGAGAGCTACGTAAGAGCTGCATCGATTGAAGCAATGAAAGCTGCGAATACTAAAGTAAATCGTGCTATCAAAGGAGCTTCTTATGCCATCGGCACTAACGTTCAAATTATAGATTCTGCTGGTTATCTTCCACTGATGCAAAATCCTGGTCTTAGTAAACTCTTTTCAGATAACGCTGCCGGGCTGCTTCCGAATGTTACTGTGGAAGAGAATCTTCCTTTCTGTGGAAGCACGGATGCAGGAGACCTGTCGTACCTGATTCCAGTGATTCAACCTACCATCAGCGGATTTTCAGGGGATTTACATAGCTGTGATTTTCAGGTAGACGACGAAGAACTAGCCTACCTTGTTCCTGCCAAACTAATGGCAATGACCGTCATTGATCTCCTTACCAATAATGCTATCATTGCAAAAGAAATTAGGAAAACATCCCCCAGACGGGAAAAAGAAGATTATATCTTATTATGGGATACGTTATTACAGGAGTAATACCAAATAAATTTCCCAAAAAACATACTTTTAAACAATGCGCTAACACCTTATAAATGCGCTAGAAATGAGGTTTCAATGACAACCCTACTTTTGATTTTAAGCATCACATTCTTTATCCTCCAATCCGTATCAATGAAATTTATTAAAGCGGAAACGTTACCCGAAAAGATGCTGATTCACGGATCTTTTACTCTAGTTGCAGGGATTGGTATGTGCTTATTTTTATTCTTATCGAAAGAACCATTCACATTTAGTAAAAATACCGTACTCTTCGGCATTCTTTTCGGATTTTTATTTGCCTTTACCATACTGTTTTATAATCTAGCTATCAACAGCGGTCCTCTATCCTATACTGCCTTTTATTTTTCTTCCAGTATGCTGCTTCCAACCCTTTTCGGTCTCCTCTTTTTAAAAGAAGAACTTCGTTGGACACTTATAGTAGCAATTATGCTATTCCTAATAGCATTCTATTTTCTTAACGTAACAAAAGAATCGAAGGATGAATCTGCTTCTTCCACTCAAAGAAAACAAAAAAGGCAATGGCTCCTCTATTGCATTTTAACTTTCATAGGGAATGGCTGCCTTGCTATTATACAAAAGCTTCATCAGCATCTCCAACATGGTACTGAAGCCTCTGGGCTCATGTTACTTGGCTTTGCCTTTGCATCTCTTTGCTACTTTATTGCCTATCCTGTTGTGAAACAAAGTTCTTCAAATAAGGGGAGCATTATCTTAAGCCCGAAAAAGAAAGCGAAAGAGAACTTAACTCCAATTCTTTTTTTAGCAGCAGGCTCTCTTCTTGGTAACCTGTTATTAACAAGTTTAGCAGGAAAAATCCCTAGCAGCTATTTGTTTCCACTCGTACAAGGCAGTATTATCCTCGGAATTACAATAATTTCTACGTTATTCTTTCATGAGAAGTTGTCTACACGTGGAAAAATAGGTATCTTGTTAGGTGTTCTTGCAATTGTATTTATTAATATTTAGCTAATTGCTTTTCATTTTTATCAAGATAAATGCTTATCTATATATGAAATGTAACTGATTTTAAATATCAGTAAAACAAATACTTGAAACAGATTTTATTTTAATGAATCATTAAACTCTGAGAAGAAATTGCACCCTCAGCTACGTGATATGGTTCTTATAAAGTTTAATCTATTATGGAAAGGAAGTTAACATAATGATACGTATTGGCATAATAGGCTCTGATAACTCTCATGCATTAGCATTTTCTAAGCTAGCAAACCTGCCAGAGGAAGATGGAAATTACTTATATGATGATGTTCGAGTCACCTCTATCTATGGACTTGATAAGGAAAGGACAATCGAGGTAGCAAAAGAAGGAAAGATTGAAACGATTGTTAATCATCCAAAAGAAATGCTTTCTACCGTAGATGCAGTTATGGTTGTATTTCGTCATGGTAATCTCCATTATGAGTACGCACTGCCATTTGTGGAAGCTGGTATTCCAACCTGGATTGATAAACCCTTTACCATACAACCAGACGAAACAAGGAAGTTAATTGAAGCAGCGAAGAAAACTCATACTCTACTCGCTGGTGGTTCCACCTGCAAATACTGCCCAGACGTACTTTTATTACAGAAGGAATTTAATTTTTTACACCAACAGCATTCCGTTATTTCAGCTAATTTTAACTTTCCAGGTGAATTGACAAGCCCATATGGTGGAATTTATTTTTATGGAGGTCATGCGATTGAAATAATGACTACGGTTTTTGGAAAGAATCCAATCAGCGTGAAAACAGATGTACACTGTGGTAATTTAATTGCTCTTTTTAAATATGAGGATTTTGCTGTAACGATACATTTTGCAGAAGTTTCTGATTTCTTTGCAACAATTTATGCTAAGAATAAGGTTATTACTCATCCTATTAGTATTGCAACGGTCTATCGTCAGGGCTTTCAAAAATATGTTGACGCCCTAAAAAGAGGACAAATGCCTGAGGATTTTGATAGCCTCCTTCGCCCAGTACTATTGTTAAATGCACTTGAAGAAGCAATCCGCACTAAAAATGAAGTTCCTTTCTCTAATCTCTCTGTGAAATAAAGTTCCAACAGTTTTTTACTTCTTATCATTAGAACCTAGCTATTTTAAAATATAGGTTTACCTCACCTAATTATCCATTCTATAGTAAAATGTCACCAGAGAAGATTTTATTCTTCCCTGGTGACATTTTCTTTCATTTTATTTTTTTTGTTTTTCTCTTGCTTCTTCTCTTTCTCTCTTGTCCTTTTCTAATAATTTGTTATCCTATATAGTATTGTTCTTTCACAGTATTATCTACCTATTTCTCGTTTAATCCCTTGGTACGATATGGAGAAGTAATGCTTCCTTTCCCCTCAGATAAAATACAATCCTTATCCAGATATAATGCAGGGATTACACCAACACTTCCATCATAAGCATCTTTTGCTAGGATATAATCCTTTCCATATACTACTCGTACACTCGCACCATCCGGTTTTGCTGAGATTCCTCCATACTTTGGATCAGCACTCTCTTCTGCATAACTTGCCCTAGGAGTTCTTAACCAATAAGGAGAGAATGATAATTTATTTTTAGCTTCATTCTTTTCTTTTGCATTCTTCGTTGGCTCTTTCACTACTGGAAATCCAGCCTGATAGATAAGAGTATAAAACTCTTTTATATCTAGTAAAAATACCTTCTCTTCCGTAACTAAATATCTAGCTTCCTCATAGTTTGTAAGACAATCCTTCATAGCACTTTCATAGCGGTGTAGTTTGGCATCTTTATTTACAACTGAGGAAGAGGTACTATTTACCTCATCAATCAATTGTTTATGCTTGGTTAAAACAATTGCGTCTCGCTCCTCATTCGTGAACTCCGTTAAAAATCCTTGCTCCTCCTCGTATGCATTCCAACCGTCCTTTGTCGTTCCGGATTTTGGAGCACCAGAAGCATCATATGCAATCTCATCACCAACACCATTTAACCACGCACGTAAGTCACTCGATGCCCAGTAATTATTTCCGTAATTTTTTGCAGTATTTGCTACCCATAACTGATCATCAAACGCTTTATAGGTTAAGATATTCTCTGCATAGAGTAATGGATTTCCTTCCTTATCTATGTCGATCACTCTCCATAGAATTGGCTCTTTCTCGTATGTTCCAAATGTAATGTATTGGCCAATCTTGATATCCTTTGCTGTTGTTACTTTGGCTGCTAAGGCTTGATTACCAAACAGCCCTGTTATAATACAAAACATTGCAAATAAGGCAACAACTCGATATATTACGTGTGATTTGTTTGATTTACTATTCATTGAAACCTCCATTCCTGTCCACGAATTTTATACATGTAGAGTTTGTATCATATTGCTCAGAGACAAACTTTACGTGCGATTAGTTTATTTCGTACCTTTTACAGAACCAAATTATTCATAACCAAGGAGAGACTTGTACTTGGCAAATCAAGTTTACTATTTTTTAATATACAAGACTGAACCATGATATAGGAACCCTTCCCTAAGGAGGATTCTTTAATACTTAATTCTGCATTCTTAAGTGTGGTTCCTTGCATCTGTAAGCTTAATGTACCCGTAGAAGTTGTTCCATCCTCGGGAGTATGCGATATCATCTTCATCTTATGCCCAGGAGCAAATACCGCTTGCGAAAAGTCTAACATTACATGAGCATTATTTTTTATATCAATTAAAGCACCACTCGCATTATTTCCTTCCATTACCGCTCCACCACAGATAGTCAAACTCTGATCACCTACCGCTTCTGTCGTCGTTCCACCTTTATCAAAAGCTAAGCAAACATTGTGGAAGCCACCGCCAGATATTACCACATGTTTTGATTCTATATTTAACCTGCTGGTTGGTGCATTAGGATCAGCATAGAAATGGCAATCGTAAAAACGCATTGTCTCACCTTTTACAATAAAGTTTTGGCCAATATTCTTAAAGATGCAATTTTTAAAAGTGATATCTCTTTCTACTTCATAGGTACTGCCACGATGTCTGGTAAGGTAATGCCCATCCAACATATGAATCGTACATCCTTCAATTATTGTCGGGCGATGAGACAAAGAAGAGTCCTCTCCTAATGCTAACGGCCCCATTAATACACAGTTTCTCATAATAAGACCATCAACATTTGCCCACACAGAACCACCATTGCCACCATAACGCTCTGTATTACGATACACATAGCAATCCTCTAATGTCATATCAATAATACGATTCATTTTATTCTCAAAAACCACCCTTGGAGCCTGGTGTTTTTTTACTACAATTCTCTTGTGAAATCCCCCCCAGGTATGGGATGCCTTAGCATTTAGGGCACTATTGGCAAAGCTTAAGAACCCTGAATTTCCTATGTAAGTTAAATCATGATCATATTGCCCATGTGTTACAAAAGCTCCATTCTCATCCCCAGTACAATGGCAGTTTTCTACAAGTGAATACGCACATCCTGTAAAATCATTTAGATGTCTTACATTATGAGCCCTACAATTAATTACACTTCCATAAAGGCATCCTATTTGTTGTATTAAATATCCTGTTCCACCAACGGTGACTTCTTCTGGATTCATTAGCAGGCAATCTCTGACCTCATATTGAGTACAATATCTGCGAAGGTTCAGTGGCCAGAATACTTTCGTAGCTTGAATATTTGTGATATTACAGTCTACACAGAATTCGTGAGCTACCGGACTAGTTCCTGTAGTATCAGAATGCCCTTGTCCTTCAAACTTAAGGTTTTTCACATTGACATGGCATACAGGTTCAATCTTTTGATAGGTAATCTTTCGTTTGCTCTTTAGCGGCCATGCATTTAGGTAGTTAAATGCTACATATTCGGTATCATTAACGCTCTTTCCAACTTTGGTTACCCGAAGAAGTTTTTGTATCTCTTTATCACTGCTTCCACCACCGATTGGTAGTCGCCCTGGCACTTCTTCCATTGGGCGTACATCTGTCTCAACATAATACCATTCATTTTCAGCAAATTTTTTGTTATTACCAACATAGAGATAGTCCGAATCCTCGCTAAATTCTGTTTCCACTAACGTACCTTTCTCGTTTTTTACAAACGGTAATGTAACTGTGATTGGACTGCCAACCTTTACTCCTTGGAAAAACATCATTGCTGCAAATGGATTATCTCTGTTTGCATTTTCAGCTCCATAGGTAAACATCGTGTGATTTTGAAAATCAAGTTCTAAATTACTTCGATGGAAAATATGTCTCTTGATTAATAATAAATCACTGCTTGCCTCAATTCGATGAAATGACTCATCACCTACCAGTGATTCTAATGCATTGTCTGCTGGTATACTCTCGTCAAAGATACCAAACCATCGAAAATAGCCAATACCATCGTGCATGACATGCCATGCCCCCACTCCATCGTTTGGCCGATGAACGGTTCCACCATTATCCTTTTCCTTGCTTTCTGAAAGGTAGACTAAGGTTTTTTGACCAGCATCGCCTGCCTTATAGTACCCTAGTAGATTGACTATCATTCCATCCTTTCGTTCTGACTTAGAAAGTTTTTTTAGGGACTCAACATCCGTCAAAGAAAGAACATCCTGTTCTTGCGCCTGCTTCTTGTCCTTTCCTGTAGCAGCAGATGCTGTTTTTCCAAACAAAAGAGGTGCACAGGCAATTAAAAGTCCCCCTGCACCAATGGCTTTCATCGCTTGCCTTCGGGTGACTTCCTTGGTTAGTGCGCTCTCTGTTTGGACAACTTCCCCTTGGTTTTCCATGCTTTGTTTTCGCATACCTAATACCTCCTTAATTTTGATAACAAATTAATTGTAACTTGGAGATTGTTCAGCGTAAACTTCCAGTGTTTAAAGATGATATTCGATACTTAAACTGCGATTATCAATTTTTAAGGTTTTATTATCAAAATATAATATTAGAATTGTATGTTAAAACAACAGCACGTCAACCCAAACACTAACTAAAAAAGGCCAAGAAATACCTTTGTAAAATTAATGCTTTACAATTGGTGCGGTATTTCTTGGTCCCTGTTTTAATACATATTCTTTAACTTCCTGCATGCACCTGATTACGGTAATCTCCTGGTGTAATTCCCTCATACTTCTTAAATAAACGTATTACACCAATCTCACCAACATAGCCTAATTGATTTGCAATTTCTTTAATCGGAAGTTCCGTGTCTCTAAGCAATTCTTTTGCCTTTGCTAACCGAAGTTTCGAGATATAGTCCTTAATATTCTCATCCTTATACTTCTTAAAGATATTGGATATATATTGTGGAGTAACTCCAAACTCTGAAGAAAGTCCATTTAAATCAAGCCAGTTCTCTCCAATATTTTGCTCAATACACTCAGCAATGGAATCCACCAAGCGTTTTGTCTTATTACTAACCGGAACTTCCGCACGCTCCTTCTGATACCAATCAATCAAAGAACAAAAATCTTGGAATGCAACCTGAAGATTTGGCGCTTTCATATAATTATCAAGGTCCAGAAGGTTACTCGACTCCTTCCCACTTGATATCATGGCGCCATCAAACAACTTCTTTAAGCTGATTGAGATTTCAAATAACAGACCTCTCGCTGCACCTGTCGATATTTTTTTCTTTCGTGCATTAATATCAAGGATACTTTGTAATAATTGCTTCGCCTTATCACTCTCACCTGTCTTGATATAGCGTAATAATTGATATTCCATCTCGCTTGGGTAATAATAATCCGCTTCCAAATTCTCTAACTCTGAAAAGCAATAAGGCTCAAATCCACCGTATAGTTTGTGTTGTTCCAGTGCTTTTCTGGCTTCATCAAAGCAAAGCTGAATACCCTTTAACGTATGATGCTGCTTACTAATACCAGTGTAAATATATAAGGAATAATACTTCTTAAGAAATTGATTTAACTCGAAAACCTTCTGGTATACGATTTCTTCTACTACCTCAAGTTCTTCTTCCTTAAGTGGATTTAATAAAAGAACTGCTGTATTTTGTCCCATATCAAGGTAGTAATAGTTAAACTTTTCTTGAAACAAATCCAAACCAACATTCTCCAGGATGAACTTTGCCAGTATCATACTTTGATCATTCTCTGTATTTTCTATTCGAAAGAAATCACATCCTTCTGAAACCTCGAGAGCTACTGTATAAAACTGATTCGTTGTAAAAGTGATTCCAAGCGGGACAAAACGTTCTTTCAAGCTGTTGTAATCGGTCACCATCCCACGTAGCAATTTCCCAAGTACCTCACGTTTTACAATTGGCTTTTGACTTTCTAATAGCCCAGAAAGTTCTCTACCATTTGTGATTTGTTCTTTGAGAGTAGTTTTAATAACTTCAAATTCATTCTTTACTATACCATCAACCTTAGTGTGTTTATCAATGTACTTTCGAATCTCACGAATTGGCTTAAAGCTATATTCTGCTAGGAAAGATACTATTACGATACCAATAATCAGGTATACAACTGTGACTCCTATCATTCGGAGCAAAAAATCATAGTTTTCAGAATAGAATAAATCCTTTGGTGTGGAGATGATAAACTTCCAGCCCAGTGTATCGGATAACTGTCGAAAAACAATACTATCCTTGGTATTATTTCCTACTGATTTATCAGTTACAAGTTCTTCCGGTAACAAAGGAGCATCTGAACTCGATAGGATGCAAACATTGTTTTCATTATAAATATAGATATCAGATTCTGTTGCAACATGAAACTGCTCAACCATAGAAAATAGTTCCTCAGCATTAATAAAAATTATGACTTGGCCAAGAGGTTTCTGCTTTGTTCCAACAGGAAAGGTTTGAAGTAAAGGCAATATATCAACTGGATTTTTATCATATTGATTGACCTTAATAATCGGTAAATAATTCTGAAAATGATTTCCCTTTAATTGATCTCTAAATTTTTCATACTCTGAAGCCTCAAAGGAATACATAACATCAAAAAATTTATCTGCCTTCATTCGTATGTTTGGTGTGATAATCTCATCTGTCTTTTTTATGTATAGAAAGTAGTCGAATAGAAGGTCGCCTGGTTTTTGTCTCAGCGTTAATTCCTGCATTGCCTCATGTAGTGTCACAGAAGGTAATCCTTTTGCAAATTGCTCTAACTTCGTATTAAATGTGAATTCATTGCATAGTTCCTCAATGTATTTTGTACTTGATTCAACACTGGTACGAAGTTCTGTTAATAATAACTGTTTCGTATTCTCAGTTTGCTTAGTAATTTTCCTCGTTATCTGTGCATAATAAGCAAAGCCACTACTTAAAGCTACAATCAATATTAAGATATACGAAAAGAAAAAAACCATATAAACACTTGATTTTTTTAGAATCTTAAAATTACGAAATAACATGTAACCAAACCCCTCTCATTCCTTCCATTTAAGTAACTATGAAATCCTACCTTAGATGATACTATAGATTTCACTTTTTGTTAATACTTTCGGTACATTTTAGTCCTTTTTTACTGAGTATGTTTCAAAATTTATTGATATGGTTGGGGAAGTGCATATGGATTTAATTCTAAGCAGGCTATTGCTTTAACAGAAAATATGGTATGATAAATAATAGTAATCGAACCTTTCGTAAAGGAGTATTCAATGAAAAATTTTAATAAAGTAAGTAAGATTGCCTTCGGTAGTACGATCGCTATCTTACTCGCAAATGCTCTTTCACTAGACTATAGTATATCCGCTGGGATCATAACTCTTTTAACAATACAGGATACAAAAAAAGAGACGATCTATATTTCTCTTAAGCGCATCGTTGCATTTTTATTTGCTATGATACTTGCCCTCATACTTTTTCCGAACTTCGGATTTCGTACCATTCCATTTGGTGTATTTCTTTTTTTGTTTGTTGGTGGTTGCTCCATTGTTAAGTTGCAAGATGGAATAGCGATGAATTCAGTCCTTGCTACTCATTATATACTCTCTGAGAGTATTAGTATCACCATGATAACAAATGAAGCTCTCCTTCTTTTTATTGGGGCAGGAATAGGTACCCTCATTAATTTATTTATGCCAAGTAACGTAAAACAAATTCGAGAAGTACAAGAACAAATTGAATCTGATTTACGCAAAATCTTATTTCGTATGGCTTATTTTCTAAGAGAGTCCGATAAGAGTAAGTATAAAGATCACTGTTTTACACCCTTACAAGAAGATATTAATCTAGGTCTTACGTATGCTTATACCAATATGAACAATACCTTATTTCAAGAATCTCAATACTTTATTCGATATATGGAGATGCGTAAACAACAGTTACAGGTACTAACAGAAATTTATGAAAAAATCATATCTCTTCATTCTGTGCCAAATCAGGTTTTACCGATTTCACAGTTTATTGAAAGAATCGCAAATTCCCTTGCAGAATCAAATAATGCAAAGGCGCTATTACAGCTTGAACTAAGCTTAGAAGAAGAATACCGTAAAAGCTCACTACCTCTTACTAGAGAAGAGTTTGAAGACCGTGCTGTATTATATATGATTTTAAAAGAGTTTAAGATATTTCTTATGATGAAGGAGCAATTTTCTGATACATTAACAAAGGATCAGATACAGAAGTACTGGTCCTAGGGTTGTTATTGATATAAGCCTTGTCTCCTACATTGTAATTTACTTAATAAGAGGAAAGCGAAATAGTCTTTTGATTATTGCTTAAGTATTACAAAATATTATTTTTGACATATGCAGTGAATAATTATCCCATCCTCTGGTTTTAAATCTCTCCACATTGGCAATTGCGAACGTTAAGTCTAACATTTTCCGCATATACCTCAATCACGTTCAGTAAATACCAAAAAATAAGATCAGTTTCCTTTACTCGGTTTGTATTTTACCATCACCCATACGGACTATAACATCAGCTTCGTCAGCGATAGTTAAATCATGGGTTACAACGATAACACAGTAGTTATCTACATGAGCTAATTGTTTTAAAATTCCTATTATATTTTTTCCGTTCTCGGAATCTAAATTGCCGGTTGGTTCATCAGCTAAAATCACATCAGCCTTGCTTGCCAATGCTCTTGCGATTGCTACCCGCTGTTGTTCTCCGCCAGAAAGCATAGATGGTAGCCTTTTAAAATACTGTTCATCCAAACCAACTGATTTCAACTTGCTTATGGCTACTCCCGCTGCTACTTTTTTCGATACCTTATTAAGACGTAACGGGTACATGACATTTTCCAATATCGTAAGAAGAGGAAATAAATTATAGCTTTGATAGATAACAGCTACCTTGTCTCTTCGATATAAGTCACAATCCATTTCTTTTGTAGGTGCATTATCATATAATACTTCACCTTGTGTCGGTAAATCTAATCCAGCCAGTAAAGACAACAGTGTTGTTTTACCACTACCACTTTTTCCTACAATAGCATACATTTTCCCTGGTACAAAGCTATAGGTAACATTATTAACTGCATTAACTGTCTGATATTTATTATGGTAGGTATAGACCACGTGCTGTAAGCTTATCATATCCATCTTTCTACTCCTTTTCTTTCAAAATTGCCATAACCTTTACATTCACAATCCAAAATATAACAACACCAGAGCCTAACAGATAACATAGTAAAAATGCAACAATGTTATCCCAAGGAGGTCTTATTTCAAAATGATATGACATGTAATATACAATTAATCCAAGTGCGGTGCCAATAATGCCTAAAAAAAACTGCTCAAAAAAGGCTTCTCCAAATACCATCCCTTTTTTAGTCCCTAAAGAACGCATGACAGCAAACTCAGGCTTTCGGTTTCTGACAAATAGAAAACTTGATAGAAAACCAATAAAGAAGGACATCATAATGATAACCGGTTGTAATATCTCTAAAACCTTTATATTATCCTTGATACTAGATACCGTCTTGTTTAAAGTACCATCATATACTGTAATAGCATATTCATAATAAGTCAGCACATTAGAAGCTTCATAATCTGTCAAGGTACCTGTAATGTCTACGTTTGTAAAATATCTTGCAAGAAGTTCCTTAAAGATATCAATCTGTCGGTTGTTTTTTATACTAAAACTTAGACTATCTGTATGAATCATTCCAGTAATTTTTATGGAGAGTGCCTTAATAATTTCCCAAGGACAATAGATATTACGATTATCTCCTTCATAAGTTCCGACTACCTTAAATCGTTGTTCAGCAAATATATCTTCACTATATGCGGAGTCACCCACTGCCAAACGCACATAGCAGTTTCCTTCTTTGTCTTTCGACAAAGTCTGAAATATGTCAGCGGATACAATACAAACCGATTCATCAGATAAAAATAACGATTCCGAATAATTTTCAAAATATGTTATCGCATTACTTTCTTGCGCAATCAAGCTGTCGGTAGAAAGATGAGTCAGCCCAATCAAGTCATCTGCATCTCTTAGATTAGAAATAAAGACTTCCTGTCCTTCAACAAGATACTGATACTTTAAGTTAAGCTTAAACTTCAAGTTTTTCACATAAGAGGAAAAGGGGATAACATCTTTTTTTCCAAGAAAGGTACTCTCATCCGAAAGAAATAAAGATACGATGTAGTCTTTTATATAAAGATTATCAGTTTGTGTTCCCCGCAGATTAGATACCACACATTCCACATCAAGGTTTTGGTAAATGTCATCCAACTGATGCTCTTTTTTTTCCAGCGTATTATTGAGTATACAAAGATACAGCACGAAAGAAAAGGTTAACATCATTAGTGCGATACAGCCCTTCCTCCCACGTTTCATTCTGTTTATAGCATATTCTACGATAAACATGTCAGTTCTCCTTGTTCCTCATTAGTTTTAGCGGCCTTTTTTTCATAATAGAATGCCCATAAATCCATATAACAAAAGTAAATACCAGTATCTGCACCACAGCTACGAAAACCGCAATCTGCGGCAACTTCTGTACGGTCAAGTCTCTCACCAGATTGGTATCTGAGGTAATAGCAGCACTGAAGGTTGTATTGATGCTTTCATGTGTTGAAGCATTACTATAGACATAATCTATGATACTTCCCAGCATTGAATATCCTAGTATTCCACTGATTGCTGAAGCAAATATCACAAGTGACAAGGTACTGGTAAGGATATGTATGAGAGTATTTTTTCTACCTGAACCAAGGGAAAGCATCATACCTGCTGTCTGCTTCAATTTTGTCACATACAAGACATGGAATAAAACCAGTACAGCAATCCAGGTTGTAATACCGATAATCAGCATTACACGTGTAGTTGACAGGTAGTCCGTCAAGGTATCCTCAATTTGGGAATACCCCTGGTCATAAAAGTAGAAAATATCTTGATAGCCCAGAGTCTCTTGATATGTTTTCATCTTATCTATACTGCCATTTTTAAGAATTATGGTATAAAAGATACCTGTGTTATCCGTATATGCTTCACAGGTTATGGATTTATTTGGAACAAAAATAGTGTTTGGAGTAAATGTATAGCTGGTGTCTGCCCATAAATTAGATTGGCGATAGATACCTATAATCTCGAAGGACTCACTCTCCGTGCTAAAACCTACTACAGAGCTGTATTGATCCGCTGGTGGATTATAGTTTTTCTCCAGATATGAATCATATCCCTGATAGAAAGCTAGGGGTATTACATCGCCAACCTTCAAGTCATTCGCTAAGGCTAGTGATTCTGAAATAAGGCAAACTCTGTTTCCACTTTTATATTCGTCTTTCGTAAAACTTCTACCGCTCGTGATTATAGCTCTGTTTTGATGAAATTCAAACATACTTTCTAGCAGATCAGTTCCAAGTACAGGGACTGACTGGTTGGTAATCTCGTACTGTTTAAACGCATCTCTCCACAATTTTCCTTCTTCTGAACTAAGGAAAGTATCTACATCTGTCATCAATCTAGCAATCGTTGGAAGTGTAACAGCATTAATTTCTCCATCGGTTGCAGCAACAGTTTCTACTGTTCCATCGGAATGGATAACAGTATGTCCTCCCATCAAAAAACTCGCAGGGTTTTGCACAGACATCCTAGCTGATCTAATAGATTCTAGATCGGTAATACTGAGAGTGGAAGATTTCTCATTATATTCATATAAAGCAGCAACATTACCTATATCAAAATCGTGTTCTTTTAAATCGGTAACGAAGTCTTCAATATCATAGTTGATGTTGTTCCAGTCAACTTCATTCATTGATATTTTAAAACGTTCCGCTATATCTTGTCTAAGCGCAAGATCACTATCTACATAGTTTTGTCCAAACACTAGGTAAGTTCCGTCTATTTCTAAACTTGCGTCGTTCCATTCATTTTCAGAAAAATATCGATATGTAAAGTGTAAAGATCCCTCAGGTGGCATATAGCCTTCATGTAATAATAGAGATTCCTTAATCTTCGCTGCAACATCAACTGTTTGAGATGTCTTATCATGATCCAAGCTTTCAATTGTGACCACAAAAGCAGCATCTCTATAAGGTTCATCTTTCGAGTGAGAATAATTACTCTCTTCCATCGCTGATACCAAAGTGTGAAGTCCCTTAGAATAGGCAGATATGAATTGTTGCTGGTATGCACCTTTAACTTCGGGGTTTGTATCAGTCAGACTGTTCATCCATTCACGAATCTCACTGGTTATAACACTTTGTTCAGATTCGAACACTCTATCACCAACCATCTCTTGTGTTTTTACTGTACGGTTGGTGGGTAAGGCAATGGTTGTATAGACAGAACCTGCTTCCTTTATGGTCACATTAGCAGAATAATATAAGCCGATACTCATGCACAGAACTGTGCCAGATAAAACCAGCATAATAATACAAATCATAGATTGTGTTGGTTGTCTTAATAACTGTTTTAAACTATTCATGGTTAATTTTCTTTTCCTTTAGGGTAAATAGAATTTAATATTCTATAAAGCTATATGGAATTACACATGGAGGTCCACTACAGCTTACTGTAGAAGTATAGGAATCTCTATGCGAGCAGTAACTACAATAGCGTGCATATTCAAAAGTGTGTTTTGTGCCTGAATGATAATTATATCCAGTATAGGAATACGAAGTAAATACATGTGAAATATTGGTGGAATGGCTGACTGTTCGAATTGAATCACCACAAGAACATTTCTAAATATCATAAGTTATTTTTTCGTGTTCATTATGATCACCGTTGTCAACATAAGCAAAACTAACTCCATCCTTAATATTATAGTAACAAATGTGTGCAGATACAATTTTAGGTGCAGACAAAGACAGTATGATTAATAATAAAACAACGATTCTCTTTAAGGTGTTCAATAATATGAGAAATAATTGGTATAACAATTTATAATTTCATTTTATAATAAACGGGATAATATGTCAACTTATTCCATATATACCTATATTTAGTAATTAACGCTATGATCTTTAGGATTAAAATCAATATAAAAATGTCTGTACTAGCCTTTAAATAAGGCTTTTTTATTGCAGATAAGTATTAGTAGTGCTATATTCGATGAGGTATCTATATGGCTTGTTTTTTGAAGAAAAGCACTTTGAAAAACTTTGAAAAACAAAACTTTTCTTTCGATTAAAATCAACCAAAACGCCATTGACAAGGATTTGCGAGTTTCAGGTTACAACCTGCTTATAACTTCTGAAACAGAAATGGCTGATAGAGATATCAATAACACATACCATAACCTTTGACGGATCGAAGAATCCTTTAAGATAATGAAGTCTGATCTTGATGCACGTCCAGTCTATCTTCAAAAGGACGAAACGATGAAAGGACATTTCCTCATCTGTTATCTAACTGTATTGGTAGAGAGACTATTTCAGTTCAAATAACTTTAAGAGAAGAGCATGTGAACTTATAGCACTTAATTTCATTGTGATTTACCAATTCCATGTTATAATTAGAAAAAAAGGAAGTAAATTATTATGTATGAATGGAAAAATAGTAAAATTAAAAGTCAGTTTGAAATGCAAAAAATGGTTGCCAAAAATAATGGTGTTTCTTCTTTTACCGAGGAGGATCTGTCTACTACAAACTTAAAGTCGAAAAACTTTACTTCAATACACGATCCACAAGTGAAGAGATTAGTCGAACTTGCTTATATTCGTGGAACTTTAAATGGTCTTCAACTTGCAGATACACAAGCAGAAGCAGTATCTGAAGATAAGAAATCAGCTGTCGTTATTACGAAACAAGTAGAAGTTCAAAAAGCAGTGAATGAAGAAAGACTTTACTTTGTTGCTTGTAAAATAAGAAATAAGCAAGATAAAGTAGTCTATACCAATCTTATGTTAAAGGCTAGAGCAGATGCCGAAATAGAATCCATGGCTTCCTATGAATGCAGAATAAAAAATCAAACCTTAATTCAATGCAAAATTGTGAAATCCTATGGCACTGATACGATGCAATTTCAGTTTGGTATTGGGACTAAGGATCAGACGACTCTTGCAGCACTTGGGAAGAAGATGTTACAGTAGTGGCTTCTAAAATTTTTGTGAATGTTATTAGAGGTAGTCGTTTTATCAATATTATATTTAACTATATAAAAAGAAGATTAGCCTTATTAAGATAGCTAATCTTCTTTTTAATACCTCATCGCATAGCACCTATTATCACTCTCAATTACAATACAGCTCTAAAATCTATTCATCTGATCCAACTATTAAAAATCTCCATAGGGTATGACCGCTACTTCGGCCAACCTATGGAGTATAAAAGTTATCTACTTATTTTTTATTACGAATTTGATGCAGAGTATCCAATACCGCATCATGTAACTTTGAATTTTCCGATGGTACTTTTGCTAATAACAGTTGAAGCGTTGAGGTAACATGATCAGTTCCTATTTTTCCAAGTGCAGAAAGCGCAGCAAGCTTTACGTCCTCCTCATCACCTTCTAAGATTGCCAATACTATATTGACTGATTCATCCGAATTATCCTCTGAGCAGGCTTTCGCCAAAGATATTCGTGTATTAGCATCCGAATACAAATATTTTTTCTTTAGTTTATCCCATTCTTTTTTCTGAACCAAATGTTCCATTTTTTCTTCAGTGCTTCCACCAAAACCAAACATACTTAAGCCCTCTTTCCTTGTACTTTCATACTATTTGGTTATCAAATAAGCGTTTCACTCATTTAGTAGCCACTTTTAAGTATAGCACTTCTTAAGTAAAATGCAACCGCTAGGAGATGACTTGCCTTTTCCAAATCCCCATCTTGTAAATAATCCACAGAATTGCTGCTGATATTCCATTACTTACAACAACAGCATACCAGATACTTTCCACACCCATATGAAGGATACGTTCGCATACAAATAATGTAGCTAGTCTAAAGACCCATAGTCTCGTAGCATCAATTGTCATATTAATCATGGTATGACCAGAACCTTGATGCAAGCCGTTGGTTGTATTATAAATACCGTTCGTAAAGCACCAAAAAGCCATCAATTGTAGAAAGTCCGTGCCTAAGCGTATTACCTCAGGATCATCACTAAAAATACGCACAATCGGTTCTGAAACAGCATTTCGTGATAATATCAATCCACCAACAAATAAGAAAATTACTGCTATTCTTCTTGCCAATAAATAAGCTTTTTGAGCTCTAACCTGATCTTTAGCACCGACACATTGTCCAACAATGGTTGCAACTGCAGAACCCATAGCATTTGCAGGCATTGATATTAATCCATTCACACGGTTTCCTATTCCGTATGCACTTACCGCAGTGGAACCATATTTAATTACATTGGAAGTCATCAAGAGAAATCCTAGTTGCATGGTACTTCCACCAATCGCAGTAGGCAAACCTATTTTTGCAATTGACTTTAGCTTATCCTTTTGAATTTTTAAACTTTCTTTGGTTATATAAAGAGATTTTTTATTATTACATAGACTATATAATGCAATTAACGCACAAGGAACCTTCGCTAATAATGTAGCTAATGCTGCACCTGCGATGCCCCAATCAAATCCTATCATAAATAGAGGATCTAAAATCATATTTAATATAATTCCAAAAAGATTTAAAAACATTGGCTTTACAGTATCTCCCTGCGATTGATTTACGGCAGTAAAGATATTAATGGTAAATAAAAATGGCATATCCAATATTACAATTCTTAAATATGTAACCGCCATGGAATAAAACGATTCACCACCTGCTAGCCATCCAACCAAAGCTGGAGTTAATAAAAAGCATATGGCTGAACAAGCGACCGAAAATATCATACAAGAAGCAAATAACTGTCCTACCATTGTTTTTGCATTCTTTTCATCCTTGGCTCCTAAGTACTGTGATATTAAAATTGCACCAGCTACAGTAATACCAGAACCAAAATTAACAATGATATTCTGAATCGGAGTCACTACCGTAATGGCTGATTGTGGGTCCGTACCAATTTTACCAAGCCAGTAGGAATCTGTAAGATTATACATCGTTTGAATAAAATTGTTCACGACGATTGGTATGGCTAACATTAATATTGTTTTCCATAAGGTTCCCTTAAGTAAATAGTCTCTGTTTTCCTTCATTCGCATAGCTCACATCTCTTTTCACACACTTTTTGTACGTTATAGTACGTCTTCTTCCTATAAGACATTGTAATCACTTACATCAATTATAGCAATGGTAAAAGTCTAATAAACGAAATCTCAATAAAAAAACTAAGAAGCAGTAGCAAAAAATCTGTATTTTTTGTAATCGCTTACATTTGTATAAAAAGAAGGATAACGTATCACCTTTGTGCTACGATATCCTCCCTACCTAATCATTCGACATTAGTTAAGACCTACATCGATTATAACTCACTTACTGTCTCTGGGACTTCTAAATACTGTTCAATGCATCTCCAGATATCATCCCTTCCCTCTTTGGAGAGAGAGGAAAAAGGCATGATTTTAGTATTAGCCCCTGCGCACAGCCCAGTTCGTACCATCTTTATATGCTTGTCTCGTTGGCTACGATTGATTTTATCTAGTTTTGTTGCTATAATCACTGGTTCAAATCCATTATGAACAATCCATTCATACATATCTTTATCATTTGCAGAAGGCTCATGCCGAATATCAATTAAAAGAAATATCACTTTTAACTGTGTTGACGTTCTAAGATATTTCTCAATCATTTTACCCCATTTTGCTTTTAACTCCGCAGATACTTTTGCATAACCATAACCCGGGAGATCTACAAAATATAACTTATCATTGATGTGATAAAAATTAATTGTCTGCGTCTTTCCTGGTTGTGAAGATGTTCTTGCAAAAGATTTTCTATTCATCAACGAGTTAATTAACGAAGATTTCCCCACATTAGATTTTCCAGCAAAAGCAAATTCTGGCTGTGTATTCACCGGTAAAATACTGGTTACTCCACATACCGTTTCCAAATCTACTTGGTTTACATTCATAATTTGCCTCATTTCCTGGCTACTTGTTGTGTGACTTAACATATTGACAAATCATTGATCTATCGTTAGAACAAAAGCACTATTCTTACCTTATCGTTTATGCTAACTTTTCGATATCTGGGTAATAGCATGAACTTATCATGAAATTCACTTACAAGCAGCCTTATAACTATATTTATTTTTCTATCTTAAATTAACTCTTTATAAAAACAACTATGAAAGTCATATTTTAAGGTTTTACACAAGCGCATGTTTTAATACTTCTTCCATCGAAGTAACACAGATTACTTCCATACCATCTGTTATTTCTTTCTCTAATTCTTCAAAATCCAGTCTATTTTTTTCAGGTATTATAACTTTCTTAATTCCCGCATTCTTTGCAGCCAATAGCTTTTCTTTTAGTCCGCCAATTGGTAATACACGACCACGAAGTGTTATTTCTCCAGTCATTGCAACCTTGGAATGTACCTTTTTCCCAGTAATCGCAGATAGCACTGCTGTAGCCATCGTTATACCTGCACTCGGACCGTCTTTTGGAGTAGCACCTTCTGGAATATGAAGATGAATATCATTCTTCCCAAAATAATCCTCTGCGATCTGATATTCCTTACCAATAGATCGAATATAGCTGATTCCAAGCTGGGCAGATTCTTTCATCACATCCCCCATCTGGCCTGTCAATATAATAGCACCTTTTCCTGGTAACGAATTTACTTCTATCTGTAAGGTAGTTCCACCTACGCTCGTCCAAGCAAGACCGCATACAATTCCAACTTCGTCCTTTTGATTCGCCATTTCATTTCGATACTTTGGCTTTCCAAGGTAAGTGGTGATATTCTTTTCTGTCACCTTAATCTTTGATGGCTTTGTTATTACACTAACCTCACCCATCTCTAAAGTAGCTGCGACTTCATTAAGACTCTGATTCTTCGTACGTGGATTTCCTTTTGCCCTCTTTTTAAGACCACGATTCTGCTCTGACTCTTGCTCTAATAATTCTCTGGCACATTTCCTACAAACTTCCGATATCTTACGCTCTAAACTACGAACTCCAGCTTCTTTTGTATAATCGCTAATTATCTTTCTAAGCGCCTTCTCTGAGAAACTAATCTGGCTCTTTTTCAAACCATTCTTTTCTATTTGCTTGGTAAGTAAATGATTCTTAGCAATATGGAATTTTTCATTTTCTGTATAAGAACTCACCTCGATTATTTCCATACGATCTAAGAGAGGTTTCGGTATTGTTTGTGTTGAATTTGCGGTTGCAAGGAACAACACTTCCGATAGGTCAACCGGGATTTCCACGTAGTGGTCTACAAAATGGCAATTCTGTTCGGAATCAAGTACCTCTAACATAGCTGACGCTGTATCACCTTTATAATCAGAGCTCATCTTATCAATTTCATCAAGAAGCATTAGAGGATTTTTCACCTTCGCTTGCTTAAGCCCTGTAATAATACGTCCAGGAAGAGCACCTACATAGGTTCTACGATGTCCTCTTATTTCAGCTTCATCTCTGACACCACCAAGACTTATACGGACATACTCTTTATTAAGAGCTTTGGCAATCGAACGAGCAATCGAAGTTTTTCCGGTTCCTGGAGGACCAACAAGACAGATAATCGGACTATCACCCTTTTTCGTCAACTGACGTACGGCTAAGAACTCAAGAACACGTTCCTTTACCTTTTTTAACCCATAGTGCTCTGTTTCTAGTACTTCTTTTGCATAGGCTAGGTCTTTAAAATCTTCACTAACCTTGTCCCAAGGTAACGCAAGTAAAGTCTCAACATATCCTCTTGCAACAGCACTTTCTGAGTTACTTCCAGCAACATTTTGAAATCGTTCGATTTCTTTCTTTATCTTCTCTTTCACTTCATCACTTGCGGTTAATTGTTCTAATTGCTCTTGATACTGCATAACATCGGAAACAGAACTCGTTTCACCAAGTTCCTCTTTAATGACCTTTAGTTGTTCCCTCATTATGTAGTCTTTCTGATTTTTGTCAACTTTATCCTTAACCTTATTCTGAAGCTCCTTTTTTATTCGCATGACTTCTATCTCATCCGCTAAGATTACACATAGGCGTTCATACTGTTCCATCAAATCGCTTGCCGCTAACAAAAGTTGCTTATCCTCTAACGTCATAGGAATATGAATCGAAAGTTGTTCCACCATTTTTTCTATTTCTCTGGATGCTTCCACTTGACGAATGATATCCTTATTTAACTTATTGTTTTCAGCGATATATACTTCAAATAGATCTCTAAGCGCACGAACCATTGCTTCTTCTTCTGCCTCAGTTAAGTTAAGAAGCTCTGCTTCCATGGATGTAGATTGCGCTTTTAGATATGGTTGCTCCGATACTAGGGAATCTAAGGTTGCTCGTTCCAATCCGGTAACTAAAACACGTATTACATTTCCAGGAAGTTTTATCATTTGTTTGATTTCTGCTATTGTCCCTACACGGTACAAGTCCTCTATCGTAGGGTTTTCGGTTTCTGCATCAATCTGCGAAACAAGTAGTACCTGCTGATTTATTAGCATTGCTGCCTCAATTGCTTCAATACTGGTTTTTCTATTAACATCAAAATGAATCAACATTCCGGGCATGACTGCCATATTTCTTAGAGCCACCACGGGCAGTTGTCTCGTATATTCACTCATTAATACCTCCAAAACTATGAATTAAAACAAACTGTAAAATTTTCAATCATTTTCACTTGATAACATGCCTCTTAGTAAACTGTGAAAGATTAAAAATCTTTCACTCTAGTCATGTTGCCTTAGAATTTCTTTTCACACTTCTGTTAACAAAAGTCTGCCAGCTATCTGATTAGAATTCGCCGACAGACTTCTTCATGTTAGTTATATTATCGGATTTACGGTGCAAAAGGTGCACCTTTTATCAGAATCTGCTTTGCATCTTCTGATAAGTTATACGATCTCATAACTAAGCTATTTCATTATTGCTTTTTTTTGCTACCTTTTTTTGAGCAATCTTACGTTGCTGTCCATTCTCGGCAGTTACCAACTTAGGCTCTTCTTTCCCTTGAGCAGCCTCCTTAGTGATAATGCATTTAAGAACACTGGTATCCGTTGGTACTTTAAACATAGAATCCATCATGACAGATTCCATAATTGCACGTAATCCTCTTGCACCTGTTTTACGTTCAAAGGAACGCTTCGCAATCTCTTTCAGCGCATCCTCTTCAAAAGCAAGTTCGACACCATCTAACTCAAACAACTTGCGATATTGTTTCGTGATAGCATTCTTTGGCTCCGTTAGAATTCGTACTAAAGCCTGTTCATCTAATAAATCAAGAGCAGTAGTCACTGGCACACGCCCTACAAACTCTGGAATCATTCCAAACTTAATCAAGTCTTGTGGCAACACCTGACGGAATAACTCACCGATGTTTGCCTTTTGACCATGTGCAATTTCAGCATTAAATCCAATGGACTTCTGCCCGATTCTGGCTTCCACGATTTTCTCTAATCCATCAAATGCACCACCACAGATAAACAATATATTCGTAGTATCAATCTGAATAAATTCCTGATGAGGGTGCTTTCTCCCACCTTGTGGTGGAACGGAAGCCACGGATCCTTCCAAAATCTTTAAAAGTGCTTGCTGAACTCCTTCGCCAGATACATCTCTTGTAATCGATGTATTCTCTGACTTACGTGTTATCTTATCAATCTCGTCGATATAGATAATACCATACTGTGCTCGTTCAATATCGTAATCTGCTGCTTGAATAATCTTGAGCAGAATATTTTCCACATCTTCTCCAACATAACCTGCCTCTGTCAATGCAGTTGCATCTGCAATGGCGAAAGGTACATTAAGGATTTTTGCTAAAGTCTGTGCAACATAGGTTTTACCTGAACCAGTCGGTCCAATCATCAGAATATTACTCTTCTGCAGTTCAACATCTAAATCTTTCTCTGATAATACACGCTTATAATGATTATAAACGGATACAGACAGAACCTTTTTCGCTTCTTCCTGTCCAATCACATATTGATCTAAAAATTCTTTAATTTCCTTCGGTTTTAAGAGGTTAATACCGGATGCAGACTCCGCTACATCATCATCGAATTCTTCCTCTACTATCTCATAGCAGAGCTCAATACATTCATCGCAGATATAGACATCACCAGGTCCTGCAAGAAGTTTTCGCACCTGTTCTTGAGACTTTCCGCAGAAGGAGCATCTAACCTGTTTTCTATCTTCTGTTCTATTTGCCAATCTGTTCACCTCTCTTCGTACACATGCTATACCAACATGTTAGGTTTTACATGAATCCAATAAATTTATCTGTTTGCAATCACACTATCAATAATACCGTAGCTTTGCGCTTCTTCTGCAGACATATAGTGATCTCTCTCAGTATCCACTTCAATTATTTCCAGTGGCTTACCTGTATTTTGCGCTAAAATTGTATTTAATTTCTTCTTAATCTTTAAGATATTCTCCGCAACAATCTGAATATCAGTTGCCTGACCTTTCGCACCGCCAGATGGTTGATGAATCATAACCTCTGCATTTGGAAGTGCAAATCTCTTACCCTTAGCACCGCCTGCTAATAAGAAAGCTCCCATACTAGCTGCCATACCAATACAAATGGTGGAAACATCACATTTAATGTAATTCATCGTATCGTAAATAGCCATGCCTGCTGTTACAGAACCACCAGGGCTATTAATATACAAACTAATATCCTTGCCAGGATCCTCTGCCTCTAAGAATAACAACTGAGCCACAATAACACTTGCACTAACATCAGTAACTTCTTCTCCAAGGAAAATAATTCTTTCCTTTAACAGTCTGGAATAAATATCGTAGGAGCGCTCTCCCCTGCTTGTCTGCTCGATTACATAAGGTACTAAACTCATATCCGTCACCTTTCCTTTCATGAACAACAGGCTGCTGCTTTAGCAACACGCTTTCAGCAACAGCCCATATGAATTGCAAAGAGTGAAATCGCCTTGATTAAACTTCCTTTGCCTCACTTGCTACAAGATCAATGGCTTTTTGAACTGCCATATCCATAACGATCTGTTCTTTTTCCTTCTCGCCAATTAACTCTTTTAATTTATCAACTTCCATCTGGTAAGCGGAAGCCATCTCTGCAAGTTCTTTATCAATTTCTTCTTCTGATACTGTAATATTCTCAGCCTTAACAACTGCTTCTAATACAAGTCTGCTCTGAATACGTTTAAGAGCTTGTGGTCCGAGGTTCTCCATAAATGTATTTGGATTTAATCCTGTGAACTGGAAGTACTGCTCTAAAGTAAGACCTTGCATCTTTAGTCTCTGAGCAAAATCCTCAGCCATCTGACGCTTCTGAGAATCTACCATTGCATCTGGAATATCCATAGTTGCATTCTCTACTACCTTATCAACTACCGCATCTTCCTTCGCAGTTTTGGCTGCCTTTTCTTTCTTCTCAGTTAAAGATTTCTTAAGATCAGCTTTATACTCTTCTAAGCTATTAAACTCGGAAACATCCTGTGCAAAATCATCATCTGCTACTGGAAGTTCTTTCGCCTTAATCTCTTTTACTTTTACTTTAAATAATGCTGGCTTTCCTGCAAGCTCTGCTGCATGGTATTCCGCTGGGAATGTAACATTAACTTCTACGTCCTCACCAATGCTCTTACCCACTAACTGATCTTCGAATGTATCGATAAAGGAATGAGAACCGATTGTTAACGCATAATCTTCTCCCTTTCCACCTTCAAAAGGAACGCCATCTACAAAACCTTCAAAGTCAATAGTTACGACATCTTTATCCATTACTGCTCTATCTTCTACTGTAATTGTTCTGGAGTTTTGCTCTCTCACCTTATCAAGCTCAGCCATAACTTCTTCTTCTGTTACTTCGATGTCAGACTTTGGAACTTCTACTCCCTTGTATGCACCAAGAGTTACTTCTGGTTTAACTGCTACTTCAGCGGTGAAGATAAAAGGCTTGCCTTTCTCAACTTGAACAACATCGATTTCTGGTCTAGCTACAACTTCTAACTTACTTTCTTCAATAGCCTTCTCATAAGCTTCTGGGATAATAAAATTAGCAGCATCCTCATAGAATACACCTACACCATACATCTTTTCGATGATTGCACGTGGTGCTTTTCCTTTACGGAATCCCTGTACATTCATTTTGCCCTTATTTTTTTGGTAAGCTTGTTCAATTGCCTTGTCAAAATCCTCTGCTGTCGCTTCTATTGTTAGCTTTACCATATTCTTTCCTAAATCATCCACCTTAAAACTCATTTGTTAAGTCCTCCTTAAAATATAGCAAAGTATATGCTTTCATATACCAAACTTTTTAAAGTATAATGGCACTTGCTTTTACGCACGCCGAATTGTTAAGTTTACTTTTCATAACCCACTTACCAAGGAAAATGGGCTAGACATTAGTATATTATATCATGTCACCTAGACAAAAGCTAGATATTTTTTTCTGTATTTGCACCTCTTAGACGTAGTTAGACAATATTATGTTATAACTTATCCGAAGAAATTCTAAGATCCGATAAAGTATGTGTATTTTTACACTACGTAGCACTAACGATGAAACGATCAATTTCGAAAATAAAACTATTTTTTCTTATCATTTATATGGCCATTCTGACGTAAGACTGCAACTACTTCATCAGCGTACTTTTGACATATCTCATTCGATCCTGCTTCAACCATAACACGAACAACATCTTCCGTGCCACTTTCGCGAACTAAGATTCTGCCATCCTCTCCAAGCTCTTTTTCCACAGCTTCTGCTGCTTTTATCACATCTGGATCATTCTTTGCTTTTTTCTTATCTACCACTGGGATATTAAGTAGAAGCTGAGGATATATCTTTAACTCGCGAAGTAATTCAGATACTTTTACTTTCTTTTCTAACATAACTTCCATAATCTTAAGAGAGGTTAAAACACCATCCCCTGTCGTAGCATGCTTATTAAAGATAATATGACCAGATTGCTCTCCACCAATTGAATGCCCATGCTCCATCATATTTTCATATACATACTTATCACCAACAGCAGTTTTGGCATATCCTATTCCTTTTGCATCTAAGGATTTATATAGTCCTAGATTCGACATTATAGTTGTGACAACAGTATTATTACAAAGCTCGCCTCTCTCCTTCATATAGCATCCGCATAAGTAAAGAATCGCATCCCCATCAATCTCTTGCCCTAATTCATCTACTGCAAGACAGCGATCCGCATCTCCATCATATGCAAATCCAATATCTAACTTCTGATCAACGACAAATTGTTTCAAATGTTCTATATGCGTAGAACCACAATTCGTATTGATATTGACACCATTTGGTTCACTATTAATCACATAAGTCTTAGCTCCTAGAGCATCAAAAACACCTTTTGCGACTGTAGTAGCTGACCCATTGGCAAGGTCAAGTCCAACTTTAATACCTTCAAAGGAGCGTGTTGCAAGCGAAATTAGGTGTCCTATATAACGATGTCTCCCCATGGAATAGTCTACTGTTTTTCCAATGTTTTCCCCAAAAGCAAATGGTATCTCTGGTAGCATACCATCAATATAGTCTTCAATTAGTTTTTCAACTTCAGCCTCTAATTTATACCCACTGCCATTAATTACTTTAATTCCATTATCTTGAAATGGATTGTGACTAGCACTTATCATGATACCACAGTCAAATCCTTCACTACGTACTACATAGGAAACACTCGGTGTAGGTGTTACATGCAGAAGATAAACATCCGCCCCACTCGCAGTCAAACCGGCTACCAAGGAATATTCAAACATATAACTGGATCTTCTTGTATCCTTTCCTATTGCTACCTTTGCTTTGTGATCTTTTCCATAATACCATCCTAAGAAACGACCAACCTTATAAGCATGCTCCACAGTTAACGTTTTATTCGCTTCCCCACGAAAGCCATCTGTTCCAAAATACTTTCCCATGCCGTTACTCCTCTATTTAATGTTTGGCAACATTTTTGCCCATATACATTTATTCTATCATATTATATTCATAATGTGAATATTTTTTCATTATTGCATTAATTAAACGAAAAGAAACGCCACAAAGTGGTAAAAATACCACTTTGCAGCGTTTCTTTCTATTTGCTTTATTTCTATTTGCTATTTGCCGCTCATAGATTCTTCTTGCTTTTTAATCATCTGGCGAACCATTTCTCCACCAACTGATCCGTTCTGAGCACTTGTAAGATTTCCATTATAGCCCTGAGTTAGAGGTACTCCTAATTCAGACGCAACTTCCATCTTCATACGATTCATTGCTTCTTTTGCTTCAGGCACTGCCATCCTATTGCTAGAACTTGTACTTTGATTGCTACTTGTCATAAAATTCACCTCCGTGAAGCTGTATAGTTGACGAGCAGTTCCATATACTAGGGATAGTCGTTTCGACTAAAACTGCTCTTAGGAACGATAAGCAACTACTCCTCACCGCTTATCGACATTTATAAAACTTCCTAATTTCAATTGGCTGCACTCACTACTAATAGCGATCCATTCTGTCTAAATCCTGCTGTAATCCTAAGATTATTGCCTGATACCTTAGATGTCATTTTGCAATCAACTTTCAAAAAGTCATTTCATATTTGATATGCTTTGTGTTTCGTCACTTATCTTGATATTATTATTACCACGCAATATAATATTATGATGGTAAGTTATGTTATTTACTAGGCTTCTTGAATATAGAAAAGATTGATTTCATATACATAGAATAAGGATTTTCCCGAGCGATAGTAGCGCTAGGTAATCGATTCGTCTTTCCTTCCTTAGACTTAAGATTACTAGAAAGGAATTTATGAATGACTTACTAAAATCAATACAAACAATCAATCATTATCTTTGGGGCGGTCCAATGTTATTCTTATTATTTGGAACTCACCTGTACTTTACATTTCGACTTCATTTTATTCAAAAAGAATTAAAAAAAGGAATCAAAAATTCTGTCTCCACAGAATCAGATGCTCACGGGAATTCCAGTAGTTTTAAAACACTTACAACTACGTTAGCTGCTACCCTTGGAACTGGTAATATCGTTGGTATTTCAACTGCGATTGCGCTTGGTGGTCCTGGAGCAGTTTTATGGTGTTGGCTCACTGGTGTTTTTGGGATGGCAACCACTTATGCAGAATGTTATCTGGGTATGTGCTACCGCAAACAAAAACCAGATGGAACATATTGCGGTGGTCCAATGTACGCACTAGAATATGGGTTACATAGTAAATGGTTGGCTATCATCTTTTGCATCGCCACCTTATTAGCAGCCTTCGGCATGGGAGGTTCAACGCAAGCTCGCTCGATAACAGATGCTACGAAAGCGTTTGGAATCTCTCCCTATCTGTCCGGTATCGTTGCTGCCTTCTTAATTGGTCTAGTCATTGTTGGGGGTGTTAATTCCATACAGAATATTTGTATGAAACTAGTACCTGCGATGGCTATCTTTTATGTTGGTGGCTGTATTTTTATCCTATTTGTCAATCTTCCATATGTTTTACCAGCTCTTAGCATTATCATTAAAACCGCTTTTTCTACAAAAGCTGTTGCTGGAGGAGTTTTAGGTGGTTCTATCAGCATTGCTGCCAGATATGGAATTTCTCGTGGACTTTTTACGAATGAAGCTGGACTTGGTTCTGCTGCAATTGCAGCAGGTGGCTCCGCTTTATCAGACAATCCTAAGCAGTCTATTTCATCGGATCGCATAAATAAAACTGTTTTAGCGAATAACAACTCAAACAATGATTTAGAAAACCACGCTGATTCTCTTAATCTCCGTTACAAAAACCAAGCTCTCGTCTCTATGAGTGCAACTTTTTGGGATACTGTTGTTATGTGTGCTCTTACTGGACTTATTATTGTGTCCACCATACTTAAAAACCCTGATTCCATTAAGGGATTATCAATGGGTGAATTAACCACCGCAGCCTTTGCTCAAATTCCATTTGGAGTTTTTATGCTCCGTATCTCTTTAGTCGCTTTTGCAGTTGCAACCCTAATTGGATGGAGTTACTTCGGAGAAAAAGCGGTAGAATATCTCTTCCCGAAAAAAGGAATCGAAATCTACCGCCTTGTTTATATTCTTATGATATTTTTGGGTTCCATTATGTCATTGGAACTCGTATGGGAGAGTTCTGATTTAATCAATGCTGTTATGGCAATCCCAAATTTAATTGCTTTGTGGCTATTACGTAAAAAGATTAAAATTTAGTTCGTGATAGGTACATTTTCAATCGTCTTTCTATCATACATAGATGCAGGCGTTACAACCTTCGTCTCTTTGTTGGTTGTAGATGCCAATCTATAGTAAATAACATCTCCCGGTGCAGGAGTTGCTTTACCGACTTTTTTAATCTCAAATGGTTTATTTGATGTTACTTTAGTCCACTTTACTTTAGTTAAGTCTAATGTTTCACCTAGATGAAGAACAACATATTCATAAGGAGTAGTCTTTGTAGCCTCTGGGAAGGTTACCGTGGTTTGATCCAATAAAATCTTACCAGATGGCGCACCTGGCTGCTCCTGAAAATCTACAACAACAGTGGCACTTGCAACTTTTTTATCTGTACCTACAGTTTGAAATTCGATGCTAGCTGCCGGAAGCCTCTGAGTATTTGGAGTGATTGTTTGACTAAATAATAATTCATAGAGACTTATCGTTTTGACCTTTGAATCTTCCGGTGCAAATAATTTTGGATTTGGGTCTCCATTTCTATAATAAAGGGTTGAACCAGCTTTTAGCCCAGATATCTCCATCTTAGAATAGTCCACTCTAATCTTTGGAGGTGCCTGACGTTTTGGTATCTTCACACTGATAACCCGCCCAGCTCTTTCCAATGTCGTTGCTTTTTGACGAAATTGTAGTGTATATCCAGTAATCTCGTAACTTGCTAAATCTAAATCCAAGATACTTTTATAATCTTTCCACTCCCCATATGTTCCTTTGCGATATTGGACAGGCCTGGTTTGGTTTTCAAATTTCAAATAACCAACCCCATTTTCAACATAATAACTTACCTTAAAGTCCTTATCTTCCTTGGGTAGTGTCACAGCTACAATAGCCTTATCTTGATTGCCTTTAAAATAAATCGTGTTATCAGACGTTTTTAAGAAAACGGATATGTCAATTCCATACGTAAGATGATTACCTGTAATTTTCTCCCATGTTTTCATCTTGTCTTGTGAGAAGTATATTTTTGTACTATTCGCTGGGCCTGGTTTAACAATAAGTTTGTCATTTACATAATCCAAAATAATATTCACCGCTGTACCATCATTCGTGATCTGTTCTATTTTCGTTAAAGCGGCAGGTACCGTTAATTTATTATCTAGTAAGGAAATCTCCCTTATGGATTCTACCTCAGCTTTATTAACTGATTCCATATCCTCTTCCTTAGAGAATACAATCCACGGCGTTAATTGGTCAATCAGTAGAAATGCTCCCATTAAAAGACTTAACGTTGTAAATATCGCTATTACTTTTCTAACTCTACTCTTATGCTTTGTCTCATTGTTCCTATTGACAATATAACTGTATTCCTCTTTTTTTTCTTTCATTTTATCCCCCATTCCTGCACTTATTTTGTGCATATGAAGTTTGTTAAGGATAACGATTACTCTTAATCTGTAAAGCGTTTAAAACAACTTAATTCCGCCATCCTTGGCTTTCATCACCACAAGTTACAACTGATACAAAATTCCATCTAAAATCTGATTCGCTATTTCCTCTCCGCAAAGAATCTTTATTAGTTCTAAGGAAAATTCTATGGAAGTCCCTGGACCTTTACTCGTAATAATTTTTCCATCTACTATGACCTTATTGTTAATTACTATAGCATCCAATAATTTGTCCTCAAAACCAGGATAACAAATTGCACGTTTTCCTTTCAAGATACCATGCATTCCTAATACCGATGGAGCTGCACAAATTGCTGCTAAGTAACGACCTTTCTTTTCATAGTCTTTTAGTAAATCTTTTAATCCCTCATGAGCTAATAAACTTCTTGTACCTGGTCCACCGCCCGGTAGAACCAACATATCAGATTCTGATAAATTATCTCTAAATAGTATATCGGCCATAACATCAATTCCATGAGCCCCATGAACAAGAATATTTTCAGTAATTGATACTGTCGTAACATCAACCTTAGCTCTACGCAGTAAATCAACCACCGTGAGAGCCTCTATTTCCTCAAATCCATCCGCTAAAAAAACATATACTGATGCCATAGTAAAACCTCCCTATCTGACGCTATGGAATCCCCAAAACGATCTGTGATCCAAAGCATATACCAACTTTCATTATATCAGATAATAATTGTAATTGGAAGTATATGCTACAAAATAAGACTAGACAATGCCAGAAAACAAGAGCAGACAGCAGAACAGATTTCTTTTCTAGACAACAAAAAAAGAGGCTCTCGCCTCTTCTCTCTAAATTATCGGGGTGACAGGATTCGAACCTGCGACCTCTTGATCCCAAATCAAGCACTCTAGCCAAACTGAGCCACACCCCGCGGCAATATTTATTCCATGCATTCTACTATATGGAAATTATGTATTTCCTAGAAATAGTGTATTTCTCAGAGATACATGGAAAGAAAAAACTAATGCGGATGACAGGAATTGAACCTGCACGGTTGCCCGCTAGATCCTAAGTCTAGTGCGTCTGCCAGTTCCGCCACATCCGCATACATTAGCAATTCTTTTATTGCTCTTTCTAACAGAAGTATCCAGTTGTCAAAACAACTTTCTAGCTCTGTCATGAGACATCCGGGATTCGAACCCGGGACACCTTGATTAAAAGTCAAGTGCTCTACCGACTGAGCTAATATCCCATTTCTTCTTTTTAATAACTAAATTACATAAAACCTAGTAATCCAAAAGAAATCTATGCTAAATCACTTAGCAGCTGGGCTAGCTGGATTTGAACCAGCGAATGCAGGAGTCAAAGTCCTGTGCCTTACCGCTTGGCGATAGCCCACTATCAAAATCTTTTATTAATAAAAGACTTAATAAATACAACTCTTTGTTGTTAGGGTGGATAAAGGGATTCGAACCCTTGGCCTCCAGAGCCACAATCTGGCGCGCTAACCAACTGCGCTATACCCACCACAAATATTTTCTCTTAAGAAAGAAAAAATGTGCCAGAAGGGATTCGAACCCCCGACAACCGGCTTAGAAGGCCGATGCTCTATCCAACTGAGCTACTAGCACATTTAGCATATTTTTTTTGATGTCATGCCAAACATCAAGCGGGTGATGGGAATCGAACCCACGTATCTAGCTTGGAAGGCTAGTGTTCTAC